>ERZ724508.2319-NODE-2319-length-10085-cov-5.553639_pt1 | contig 10085 bp, 15 predicted proteins | sample MGYA00376041_ERZ724508 | MGnify/ENA primary metagenome ERZ724508 (study PRJEB28724, sample SAMN07190887) | wastewater metagenome | isolation source: effluent of sewage treatment plant in Hong Hong | place: USA: Christiansburg, Virginia | collected 2016-03-01 ... | reverse complement strand
TGCGAGCTAGCGACGGCACCACTGATTGTCAACTGTGCCGTACGTGGCACAACGGCAACTCGAGTGCTGTTCAACACTGGAACTAAGACACAAGGGACCGCATTCGACTCGAAACTGGGCAGTTGAAGGGTATAGTCGCTGCCCAACCATGGAATGTGGTTGCAGAGCGGCGAATAGAACAGCATCTTCCACATAACGCAAATGGTAAGCATCATGATCTCGAGCGTTTCATAATAATTTCAATGGAGCCAATATCGTTCATAGAGCGAATCAAAATTGCTCGTGCTGATGCAGTGCGCGACAACAAAATCATCCATCTTCGAAGAGAAGACCTCGACAAGCGTGTCGAAGGAATCGTCGATAAGGCAAGCAGCTCGGCTAAGCTTGGTTACAGCTGGTATCAGACTCACACTCGAGTCGGTATTGAAATCCCGTACGTTCTCAAAGAGAAATCGCAGCTGCAGACTGACATCAAGGAACAGCATATCGGCATCTCGTTTCCACTGACTGGAGGAGGCGAATTCAATTTGGAGCTCGAGCTGTTTTCCAAGATTATTCCAGAAGGCAGTAAGGGAATGGTCCACCTTAACCGCGTTGAGGTGCAGCTGGAAAAGGCAGAGAAGAACGTCAATTGGCCACAGTTGAAGACTGATTTCAAGCAGAGCGTGGATCTCAAGGAGGAGTATAAGGCTAGCTACCCTACTAGTTCCACAAAAAAGAAGGACTGGGATAAATTAGAGCAAGAGATTGCTGTCGACATCAGCAAGCACAAGTAGGAGTACGGTGAGGATCCCCTCAATTCGCTGTTCAAGTAGATCTTCAAAAACGCGGATGAGGACAAACGTAGAGCAATGTGGAAGAGCTTCCAGACTAGCGGCGGAACCGTCCTATCCACCGACTGGAATGAGGTCAAAGCAAAGGACTACGAAGGCAAGGATCGCCCCTCACCTCCGAAAGGTCAAGAGTGGAAGAAGCCATGATGTCGCAACCCATTGAATGGATGTATAAAAAGAGCCTGTTAAGGGATTTGAACCCTTGACCTTTTGCTTACGAGGCAAATGTTCTACCCCTGAACTAAACAGGCTAACGTTAGCTATGAGCACCCCTGCAATCTTATTAGCGCTTCATTTCGTGAATTAAAACATCAGAAGCAGACAGTAGTCATTTGGAACGATAGGACTGGTCATCTGGACGTTTTTACTGGCGGGAGCGATCTGCGTGCATCTGTGCCACTGCCAGTTCGAAGTTCTTAAATGCTAAGTTAGTGCGGAGAGCTTACCGATCATGACTATCGTGATGTTGTCCAGGCTTCTTCTGTTCATGACCTCTCTCAGAATCTCCTCGACGCAGACAGATAGCAGCTAGTGAATAGTCATGCCGCGATCTCTGAAGATCTCCACAGTTTGCCATACAATCTTGACAACGTCCTTGGAGTCTAGCTTATCGAAGATACCATCCGAACCAAGAATAATGAAATCGTGGGTTGGCTTGATCTCGAAGTGCTTGATCTCCGGCTCTGCAACGACTACTTTACTGTTGCCGCCGAACCTTTCATCCTTAGCCTCAACGTCACCGAAGGTTCTCGTTACTGAAAGCTTGCCTGGGTAAACTCGAAGTGGCCCTGATACTACATCGTCCTGGTAGCCTGATACGAGACTTCTCACTTCAGTTTTGTAGATTTTTCCACCGGCTTCCTCAATTCTACGTTGCTCATGAAGATCAGTTGGTTTGTGGTCGCGAGAAAGGTTGTAAGCGTACTTCCCTGATTCAGCTGAAAGCACTGCTCTGGAGTCGCCAATATTTGCAACGTAGCAGGTCTCCCCCATGACGAGCGTGATGATGCCACATGACCCACTTCTATCAAGCTTTTTGTTCTTTTGGTAATCCTCGGAAACAGACTCCAGGAAGCTACTTTCAGCTGCTTTCACGCCAGAGACTAATGCTTGGCGGGTGTTATCGAGGAAGGTGGGTTGCTTGATGATATGATCGTGCAGGGAATCCCTCAAGTAGTCACAGCAAGCACTACCTCCATGCCCATCGTAAATTGCAAAGAAGGAGCATTTTGTATTGCCTTTTGCAATATTGAGGATAATGCTGACTCGATCTTCATTGTAGTTTCGGGATATGCCTTGGTTGGTATTCGCAGCATAGGAAGCGATGCACCCCACCGACTTTACCGATGCTTTGGTGGGCTCGTAGTTTATGAGTTTTGAGTTGGCTGGTACCAGCAATGGAAACACCTTTCGCTTTTCGTTTTGGTTTTGGGTTATCTATTCAGTAGTGGCCCGAGCTAGCAACTTACCGCGTAGACACCTCGAGATCATTAATTGTTTGTTGTCGCTAGTAACGGCCTCGGAGATGACTTCCTCTTCCAACTGCACAGATCCGTTGCCGTTCACAGGCTCACGTTTTCTGTGGTTCAGAATGTTGACATTCTCATTGTGCTGATCTCGCTAACTTAGTTGGTTGGTGGGGTACATCCCATTGGAATCCGATGCTTTGTTGGTATGCAAGCCGTTGCTAATGGCATTGCTATTCACCTCCCGAAGTCCACTCAAATCGCTGCTCGTTGATATTTCCAGCCCTCTTGTATGAAATCTGCTGTTGCTGCCAGTAGTCTTGCTCACGAAGGTACTTCTCTTCATAATGCGAACATCATCCTCGCGCGGTTTCTAATCCGGCCTATTGAAGATCTCCGAACGGTTGAGTGGGTTCAGGACCAAACGGTCTTCGGGATGACGACGAGAGCGCGGTAACATATTTCGAATAATATATCGTTAAAATATGTTAGCATGCAGAGCGCCCATTTCTAAGCCATCTTGGATACCTCAACAGACACTTTTAGTTGCACTTCATACAGTCATCAACTGGGCTCCGAAGGGTCATAAATGGTTAGATACTCGCTGGTGAGGTTCAAAGCGGCATACTTTCTGTGTATAATCGGGAATCCAGAGCCGAAGGCCTTCTGTCCTATGAGAGTCTTGACCACCCTGCTGAGATACAATGTTGCTATCCGATAGTCGGTAACATTGTAGTCACCAGCAAACACGGGACTGAGAATATTTGCATCTGTCACCACGAAGTCAAGGGTATCGCTCAGTGGATCCTACATAGCCACATATACTTACAATTCGAACCAGGAAGCTTGATACGAAATGAACTGCGAGAAGATTCACACTTTTGCCGGCCTAGTTGACAACAGTAATTTGACAGCTCAATGGAAGATCCACAGATATTCCTGTTGTATTGCGAATTTGAATGTTCACGTTGATGAGCGAGTTATTCCACTGGCAGTCAGCCACGACGGGAGCGTTAGGTGGGAAATCACCAGCCCCATTGACAGAGTTGGCCAAATCACCAGCATAGAACTGAAATACCTCAGTATCCCATGCGTTGTTGACCTTTCGGTTAAAGAAGCCTTTGCTGGCTGCATACCATGCCGCAGCTCGCATGAACTCCAACCCAAAGTATTCCTGCAGCCCACCATACGATTTGGAGTAGTTTGTTGGCACATTGTTGCAGTTCTTAGTAAAGTTTTCCAGCTCGAAGGTGAATTTGAACTCGAGACCCTTGAAGCTGTTGTCGTTCCGCAGCTTGATGTCGTAGATCAAGTTTAGGAACGTAACATTGATGGTTTTATAGCTGTACACGACAGTGCTCGAATGCAGCAGCACCTCGCTATTCAGGAACACCTCCAAACTGCTTCTGTAGGCTGTGTTCAAGTCAGCAAGCATCTTCTGTTTGAAGTTTATGTTTCCTTCGTAACCGTTCAGCATGCTTTCAATTACTTGCTTGTAGTTGTACGGCAGTTTGGGTTCGCTCCATTCCAAGCCCATGATCGTTGAGATGGATAAGTTCTCAACTTATTGGGATTTCCAACTCACCACACCCCCATCGATATTTAGAGATTTTTCGAAGAAGAAGGAGTCTGCCAGCACTTTTCCAGAACAGTTGCCTTTCGAGATTGCCTTGTCTGCTCCCAGGATACTGTAGTCCATAAAGAAGCTGATTGTGAGCTTGCCAGATGTCAGATGAGAGGTATACTCGCTCACAAAGACCTCGCTCTGTTCGTAGTCGTTATACCAGTAACCCACGCGGATATTGGTAAGGTTAAAGGTAGCACTGTCGCGTGAGTTGGTGACCTAGTATGTCGGAGCCTTGCTGGTCAGGTTCTCGAAGAGAGTGGTCAAGTGGTCACGGCCATTGAGCACATCAAACGAGAAGTAACCCGTATGCTGAGGGTTGGAACAAACCTGGCCATCCTGGCTGACTACTGTCGTAGCCAGAAGCAGCACTACAATGATATGAATCCACATCAATAATAATCCTACTCGCAGACAATCGTCAGAGGAAGTAGGGCATGACGTTGCGGAAATGTTCGCTCTTCTTGCTCTGCGCCGTGGTCTAGAAGATGATGAAATCACGGGTACCATCCTCCTCGACCTTCATGAGACTTGCCTTGTTTCCCATCCGGTAGGTGTAGTTCGGAGCTGACCAGATTGTCACCAGCTTGCTGTCGAACCAGTACTGGTAACCTTCTTGAACGAGCTGATGTGCTCTTGCGACCAACTCTAACCCATTTATGCGATTGAATTCATTGACAACCTGTGCTCCGAATAGCCACCCAGCTCCACGCGTATTTATTTTCCAGCTGTGGATGTCCTCTGGGTCCGACCACATAAGATCACAAAGTGGCCCGTCATGAGGAATTTCGACTTTGCGATTGATGACTCTCATTTGATCGATAGTCTTGAGCTGTGGTGAAAGCCCACCGTGAATACAGAGGATATTTCCTACATAACCTCGAACATACCATCGATGACAGCCCCAAGCGGCAGATAGTCGAAAGCATCATTAAAGTACTTCCACACATTCGAGTTGCCATACTTCCGGTTAATTTCATCGAAGAAGCCGTACATCGTGGTGATATTGCGACACTCGTGGTTGCCACGCAGGAGAGTCAACCTATCGTTGTACTTCACCTTCAAACAGAACAGTAGCGTGATGGTCTCGACAGAGTTGTATCCACGATCCACGAAATCGCCGATCATGATGTACTTGTTGTCGGGAAGTTCGCCACCCGCGGAGAACATCTCCATCACATCATAGAACTGGCCGTGGACGTCGCCGGCTACCAATACAGGCGATCGAACGGGATGGATGTTGCTCTCTTCAAGGAAAATCTCTTTGACGCGTCTGCAGAGCTGCTTGACTTGGTTCTCAGGAAGCGGTTTGCACTTCCTCACGGTTTCAAGCCACTGATCAAGTGCTTCAGCCATATTAAATTGATTAGTTATAGTGGTTGAAACGATAGAGGTTGTAGCGAATCAAACATCAACCAGCCTCTGTAATTGGTCAATATAGCCGTGGAGATCCAACACACCGCGAATCAAATCGTTGCCGAACCGGTAGAACTACAGTAGAATGCCGTGGCCAGCTCGTTGCGGCATTGAAAAGAGCGGCCGTCCAGCACTAACCTTCTTTGCCAGTGACTCGTAGCTCAGTTCAACACCGGTTGCTACCCAGTACACGAGTAGCATCAGCAATCGAATGTCGTATTCGAATGGGTTGGTCTGTGTGAACTCTAAAGTACATGAGGGGGGATATTCTTGTTAGGAGTACCGCACAGCAGTACTCGTTTGCAAGAGTCCAGCTTGACAGTTTCGGGGGATATTTGTCCATGGGTTTCTCTATTCCGATGAAGGAATTACAAGGCTTTACAAATTTCGAGCACTAACTGTACCTTCCGGCGAGGCTGCTGCCAGTAGGTGCTAGAGATAGATTCACGTAGACTTCCATTGGTGCGCCCGATGATAAAGTACGCCCACCATGAACTCATACTATGCCCGATACCATAGGCGAATACCTGCTGGATATAGGGGTTGGGAAACATTTGCAGCCGGTTGGCATAATAGAGTCGCTTTTTGATATCGAGATAGCTTCCCTGGCAATATTACACATCAATGGGAGAACCATGGTAGCGGCGAGTACGCACCACACTGTTCAGCTCCAGTTTATCTAAATTGTGAACCACCGCCTCGCCAATTTCGTAGATTTCTTCACCTGCTTCAGAGTTATTCAGTGAGAGACGTTGCTATGGTTCGGTATGGGTATCGTTATCGCAGCTGGTAAAGGAACCACGTAGGGATGTCACACTATGCGCACGTTTGGACAGACTTACAGCATCGTGTTCAACTGACCCCCTATCTCTTTTGTTGCTGATGGAAGTGGAAGCACAGCTGATCTCCATGTTTAGCAGCTTATGCGTATACTTAAAGACCGAACCAAACCACTCTCGCTAGCAGATGAGGAAACAGAAATGGCGGTTCTCGGATCGTAGCCGTTCGAACTCAAGAAGCACGCTGTTGACTCCAAACTTATCCTTGAGCTTGCGGCAGCAATTCTCGAATGTTTCGTAGTGTAGAAAGATAATGTAGGCTTGTGGAAACTGCTTGCGAGTTTCACGGGCCACCCGAAGATATACCTCGCGCACGAAACTAACATCCAGAAGTTTGATCTACTTGCTGCCGACAATTGACTCTATTTATCGCTTAGCTCGCTAGGGTACAGCGTAGTCGGGTTCGTCATGGACGCACTCGAACCTAATCTCAACGCCTGTGTTGACCTTATAGAACTTGATCTAGCAATGCTCTGTACGGGTCTCTTGCTCGACCCGCATGAAGTAGTGTTGACTGTGCAGCCAGATCAGTTAGACAGGGGACAGCGGTACTGTCAACTTGTAGTTCTTGACCTTTTACATTTATCACAAATAAACGTATAGGGGTCAGGAGGGTTCGTCGACTCGGTTCTCGCCTTATCGCCGTCTGGATTTAACGTTTGGTAGGCGACGAATGCCAACGGCTGCAGTGTTGCATCCACCACTCTGCAGCACTTTTCGTACTACATGACGACGAGCACCCTGGCTGGTCGTGCTGGTCTGATAGCTATCTGTGACTGTAGTTCCAAGCTTTTTATCCTGCTCCTTGGTAGTCTAGCATACTGTTGCACGAGCAGTGGCTGCCTTCGCAAGTTTTTTTATATTCTGCAAGCGGTTGTTCAGAGTGCCCAGCAGGCTCTTATTAGTTGTCGGTGGTGGAAGCTTTACAGTATCTCCCCGGTAAATGAGATCGAATCCACCAACTTGCTCCTCCTTGCCAGTGAGTCTACTTTACAGCATTCATTACATGTGTTAGAAATCTACAATGCTGAGTGCATCATCTAATAAGCCGACTTTCAGTTCGAAGTCTGTTGCAGTGTTTGCTGTCATGCTTGGGCTTCCATTGACCTCGAGTAACCAGGGCTGAAACTGGCTGTCCAATAGTACATCGAACCCATACAGTTCGAACGAGTGGTTGCGATCGGTGTGCATCACCTTCTGAACAGCCTCCATCGTCTTGATGATGAGGTCTTGAATGCGTCCGAAACAAACATTGGTTTTGTCGAAGCCATACTTGGAGGTGAGGTAGAGTCGCATACGATTGAGCATCCACTTCCCCCCAAGCAGCTCATCGTAATTCTCCGTTTGCTTCTGCACTGCGACATTGGTGAGATGAATTTAAGTTTGACTGAGCTTCCCCTCCTCGTAGCGATAGTGCGTGAACCTTGCGAACCCACTACGGTAAAGGTAGATGGTCAACGGTTGGTAGCTCGTTACCAACACGTAAATGCGCATATCGAACTTTTTATTGCCCACGAGCAATGGATCCGCTATGTAGCGCTGCACAATATAGTTCTCCGCCTGAATATTATCTGCTGTTTACGTTGTTCTGCTCCCAAGCCGATACGCTGGCCAGCCGATTGAACAGGAATATTCCCTTACCTTGCGATCTCGCGATGGGTTTCATTATCCATACGGACTTGTCTGATTGCTGGCGTTTGAACTCATCGGCAAAGATGACGTACTCATCCGGCAGTTTATACGTCACCGGAAAGAAGTTGTATCTACATTGCACGATGTGCTTACTGCTGACTTTATTCAAGTCGACCTTCTCTCTCCAGAGTCTTTCTGCATTTCTTAAGGTTGCGGATCAGCAGGTCCTTCCTGCATACCTCGAAGTAGTTCCGAAAGTGGTTGATCTTCTGCTGTGGCAGTAGCCTTCTCGTTTCGTAAAGGTCTGCAATATTATCCTTCTCGCTCCAGTAGAGATCCCAATCCTCGCCGTCAGTCTGTCTGAAGCCACGGCGCTTCAGGGTCTAGAGAATGCAGTTCGTGAAGTTAGTCTTAAATTTGATCGTCGGCAGCGTTGTCGTCTCCTTGCGTGAGCATCGGCGGTAGCACTCTATCATCTAACGAATATATATTCAAAATGCTGGAGGATCATTTGCCGCTCGGGGCTCGCTGTGGCTGTAGTTAACCTCGTAAACGCTTTTCGAGGTCGACGAGCTATTTCTTCAGTCGGGCTTCAAAATCACCAGCCATGGTTTCCACACGCTGTTCGAGGGCGGCAACTCTTGCCGATAACTCTTCTTCCCTTCCAGCTCCAGTGGTATAGCGCAACTGACTTGACTGGCCGGGGTTCTGCTGGGTTGGGCTTTGGGGCCGTTCATCCTCCAGCGACGCCCTTTCCTGGAGTAGTTTGATCCTGTTCATTATCTCCTCCTTCCGACGACTGTACTCCTCCTTGCGGATGCTTTGCTGTGGCTGGACGTTCTGATAATCAGCACGATCCTCTTGCAGTTGTGAACTTAAGTTACTATTATCCATCTGCCGTAGGTTGTATGCTGATGAGTAGCCCTTGAGTCTGTTTATCGAATTACCAGAGATCTCCGGAGCAGGGTCAAGTTCTGGTTCAAGATTCATATTGCCTGTTTCCCGAGGTGATAACCTCGAGAGTTCCGGAGCTAGGTAGCTCTTCCAGTGTCTACTAGGATTACCTCCGAGCTGGCTAGAAGTATTTCTTGGACTGTTGTAGTGATCGGTGGCGGTCGTTGTTGGCGAAACGTACTTTGGCGAGTAGAGGCGTTTGGATTGAGGGCGGGCCGGTTCCTCCTCCTCGAAGCTATTGACGTTATCTTAGTCGGTGCATTGGTTACATGGCTTGAACGATCCCTTTCCGGAATTTTTGTACTGCTGCATGTGCTTAAACTTATATTGCTTCGGTCGAGTGAGACACAATCACTAACAGTTGAGCTTGAAGTCGAATCCCGTGAGACCAACAGCAAATGCCTGAAGTGGTGAGAGGGGGTGGCTCAGCTCTAAGCTGAAAGTGTTGTCATCGACCTTGCCGAACACCATCGAATTGCTCTAGGTTAAGGAGTGAAATACATTCGGGTCGCTGGGGGACTAGAGAATGAAGTTCTTAATCGAGGCAAGTTTGACTTTTCCTTCAAAGTTCAAAGCGTAGGAGCCTATGCGATTATTCCATTTTGGTTGGCGGTTCTTTAGGAGGATTGTACTGCCTGGCTTGGTGGCTTCCAACATCGATAGGGATTCGCCTTCGGGAAGCCTGAATAGCTATTGGTTGGATGTTATGTTTGGTATCCTCGCCTCAAATTTCCTGGGACCTTTTAACCCCATAAAGTTAGTCTCGAAGTCTACCGAGGCAATTGTAAACCTTGTGTCTGCGGTTATCTTCCCTTTTGTTGCTTTTTCTCCTTTACTGTATAGGGCGTAGCTGCAGCCTGAAAACCCACTTCTCAGCTTGCCAAGGAAGCCAGTAGAGTGTTTCCCATCGGTTTTACTTATTTGGAGATAGTAGTTACAGCCGATGCAACCGCCCTGCTCGTAGGCTCCCAAAAGCTTTTTGTTGTTCTGTGTAATCAACTAATAGTTGGTCTTCAGGCCTTATTTTATTCGGCGAACGTAACACCGAATTGTGCTTGCAACTGGCAATGGGTAGCTCAGGAAGTTCGCTAGGCCTTGGGTGCTCGGAATGTCAGTTATCTCGATCAGTCTATTCACGACAGGAGCAGGTGCAGGTGCGACAGCCGCCTTTTGCATAGAGATTGTCTCTGACTTTTCCATTACTGTCGACTTTTCCATTACTGTTGACTTTTCCATTACTGTTGACTTTTCCACTACTGTCGACTTTTCGATTGGCAACATCCCTGACTGTACCATAGACGGTATCCTCGACTTTACCATC
>ERZ724508.2318-NODE-2318-length-10087-cov-4.428728_pt1 | contig 10087 bp, 6 predicted proteins | sample MGYA00376041_ERZ724508 | MGnify/ENA primary metagenome ERZ724508 (study PRJEB28724, sample SAMN07190887) | wastewater metagenome | isolation source: effluent of sewage treatment plant in Hong Hong | place: USA: Christiansburg, Virginia | collected 2016-03-01 ... | reverse complement strand
CTTTTTGTAAAATTTTGCAAATATAAAAATAATCGATAAATTTACATTTAAAAATGAATATAAAAATTACTCTCGAAGGAAAAAAACGAGGAAATAAAAAAATATATTAAAAATAAATCCATAAAATTCATTAATTCAAAGAAAATAATAAAAAAATCAACATAAAAATAATCTAAAATAAATATGATTTGATCATATCAAGTATTAAGTAAATTAATAATGAACATAAAAAATAAACGAATAAACGAATATTGAGGACGTTTGTTAAAATACAAAGATTATTGTGTTTATAATTTGTTTAATTTTTTCTATTTATATTCAAATATTTTAAAAATTCATGCAATATTATATGTTTGAATTGCTACGTATTTTTTATTTAGCCTGACGATGTTACTATTCTACTGTTGATTCTATTATTTTTGATTATTTTCTTCCTGCAGGGGATTATTTCCCTGTAAACAGTTACCCTTCTATGTAATTCTTTATGTTCTTTTTTATTTAGAGCTAGTTTCCAAAATTTAATGCTGTTTCATGGTTTGAATTTAATTTCTGATACTTTTGCTTCTATTTTATATATTCACTTCACTTTTTTTTCTTTAATATAAAATACAAATAGAAATTGTGAATGAGAGGTGGCAAAATTAAACAGAATAAAAAATAATGGACTATGCAGGTACCATTTTGCTGATATCTAGTAAATTAACCTTTTAAAAGCTTTGTAGAAGGATTTAAGATTAAAAAATTGGAAAAAGGTTTCAAACATTTTTGCCTAGAACTCCCTCAAAAGATCAGAACAAGAAATAAGAAATAAGTGGGTGAATTTCTTAGATCCTAACATCAATCATGAGCCTTGGAATACCGACTAGCTAGTAACCCTGTACCAGCAATACGAGAAAGCATGTTCGCAATGGTCAATAATCCAGAAATCCCTACCAAACAGGTAAATAGGCAATAATTGTAGAACCCAAATAAGAATAAAAAATCATTTTTATGGAGTTCTTCGAAATATTCTCAGATTAACCATGAAATATTTTAAGAAGGCGCCTGGAAAAGAAACAGTGTATTCAAATAAAATAAATCCGAATATTCTAAAATTTATGTATGAGGGATAGTAATGTAAGTAATAAATTAAAAATAGAATTTTCTTTTCTGGGTTCCTAAATCAGGGCTGCCATTAAATAAATGAATTATAAATTCAATAAGAATAAAATGTTAAAGATTATAGAAAATAATGAGTAGTTGTACGATAAGCTTAATGTTTTTATTGTACACATTTTAGCTGTAGAGAAGGAATTAAAACTGTGTCATTCTAACTCTGAAGTTTAGAGAAACGCATCGGACATTGGAAGATAGATAAAAATGATGAGCAAAAACGTAAAGTCATAATAATCGTGTAAACTTGAAGATGAAAATTTAAGAGAATTATCAATTGAGGGCAAATATTTTCCTCTCTATGCAGCAAACAACTGGGAATTTCAAAATAACGTATTTTATCATCCATATCTACTTTTTCAGAATATTCCTTATTTTAATTGATCTTCAATGGGGAACTATTCTTGATTTTCTGATGAATATCTTCCTATTGAATTTAATTACCTAATCTCTATTACTTTTTTGTGCATTTCTTTGTTCTTGAATAGTCATATTTTTATTATGAGTACTTTCTATTTTACTCGAATATAGTTATCCAAAAAATAAATCATGAAGTATCAAATTTTATTATATACCGTTTTTTCTATGTCTCTGCGATTGCTATTTTAGTATTTCCATCATCGAGTAATCTTTCATAATATACGAGATCTTATTGAATATTTTTCTTCTTCATGAATTTTTAAAGATTCTAATACTTCATATTACACTCAGTTAAGGCTTCAGCAAAAGTTTTGACTTTCGTTACAACTTATCTTTGATTATTTTCAACTCTAAATCTAAAATTTTTCTATATTCGTGGGATAATCATTTCATAACTTAACTAATCCTTAGGCATTTAAAAGATTGAGCAACTCCAATCTCCCCAAGAATCGAATTTGGTCTTGTTAAGTGTCTTGGATCTGCTGGAAAGAGAAGCGATCTGAAACCAGGGCCATATTTTTACCTCTTTATAAGGATGCATAATAAATAATTAGTATCATTCTTTAAATTCGATGTATTTATTCTTTTATTATCAAATCACCATGTTAAAAAAGAATAAAAGAATCAATATTTATACACAGGGCCACTGATTAAAGATTTTGGTTTCGAGAATATTGAATTAACGAGGAGATGATTTTTAGGTGGGCTCTTGATTGAAGGGATAAAAATATTATTGATATTCAGCGACGGTTGAAAGCTATATGCAAATTTATTGATTTATGGCTAACTCCTAAAATTTTTGTCTCCTAAACTTTTAAGATTCTCTTTTTTATTTATTAAATTCTATTAATTCGTATTATTTCTCCTCTCTTTCTCATAATATTTTAGAGGTTGAGTGTGTATTTAAACTTTTGATTATTTTTTATCTGCTTTGTAGGTATAAAATTTCTAATTAGTCACCAAATTCGGCAAAACAGGCAAAGATGACATAATTCCTTATTTCTTTTTCTTCTTCCCCTTCTATTCCAATTATTTCAATATTGAATCCAAATCCTATTACTATTCCTGCACTTTACTGACTTTCTTCGGGTTATTATAAAAATCATTATGATGACTAACTATCATCTTGGAATTGTTCATATTCTCGTATTGCTTGATGGGATTATTTTCATCCGCCTCATGGCGACGAGTTTATTTAAATTTTTATTTTGTCACTCGAAATATATCGATATTTTTATCTAGTTTTATTGTGTCTAATTTTGTTCCTTTTGGTTGCTATTCGAATATTACTTATTTTGAGGTTTACTGTATATTCGGAAGAGCGAGTCCTTTAAAAAATTCATGTTTTAATAATCTATATCAGATCATTAGTACTATGTTGCTGTTGGTCTCTTTCTTGATGAGTAACGCAGCATTGATTAGATTAAGTCAATGACCTCAGGGGAAGCGTTAGGAATTATATCTGAAAGATTTATTCCTGGTTAGGTAGGGAAATAGTAATCTAAGCTATAATTAAAATTACTTTTTGTTTGTGCGAGCTTATAGCCCTCAGGCCAGTCATTTTTGTCAGGAGTTCCTAACATTTTGACTATTTTATTCATTTGATCAAGTTCGTTATTGCCAGGAAATAGAGGAGTTTGTGTATAGAACTATGCCATAATACATCCTAATGCAAAAATATCAACAGGAGAATTATAACTCGTCGATCGAAGCAACAGTTATGGAGCTCGATACCACCGAGTTGACACATAATCAGTAAAAGGAGGTCTCGACCGAATTTATCTCACTAATCCAAAATCACAGAGTTTAACTACATTGTTATAAATCAGTAGGTTTTCAGGTTTAAGGTCTCGATGAAAAAATCCATTCTTATGCATATGAGCTAAGCCACTGAGAATTTGAAAAATCATCGACCTACATTACCCATGAATTACTTAATTTCTGCTTCAGTAAAACTCTTATGATTTTATTTCATTTTAGCATAAACTTCATAGAGATTATAATCAAGATACTAAAACACCATATACAGCTCATCAGAAACAAGTAAAACTTCCTTCAACTTCATAACATTGGGATGATTAAATTTCCTCAAACATTTAATTTATCTCAATTCGATACATTAATTCCAATTTGTATATTTTTGTTTCATTTTCTTTATTGCGACTATCTATCCTGTTTTTATGTCCGTTGCTTTGTATACTGTACCGAATGCACCATCTCCCAATGTTTTTATTGTTTTGTATTTTTACATATGATGTTTGTACAAATGGAAAATATATGTAATATTTTTATTAGTTACTTTATTTGAATATGTTAAATATGAATGATAATTTACCGTATAAGTCTTATATTTTATTGACAATATAAATCAATTATTCCTTACTTTATAAATTCTTCATTCGAGGAGACTCTAAACTTGTTAATTTTTTTTCTATTCATCTGATTAGAGGGCACCTAGTTCATAGTTTGTTTTGTTTAAGTGTTGTTCAGTGAACAAGTTTACTATGAATGCGATTAGAATGAATAATGCATGGATTGCATATATCAGATATATTTTCCATTTGTTTGTTTTATCAATGAATTACACACATGCGATGCCGAATACAAATCCTAATGTTTGGGCTCCTGTGAAAAGGTATCCTGTGGCTGATCCTTGAGCAACTGGGTAAGTCAGTTCAGCTGAATAAGAAATAAATAGCGAAGGTAATGGAATGATAAAAAATCCAGCACATGCACCCATTATACCTAAAGCATATCCTGACTCGATCTTCATCAATAGAGTTAATTAAAGTAATATGAAAGTGGAAAGTACACCAAATAAGCCTATATAACAAATATTTTACATAATGATATGATCTTTTTATATTCCAAAGTAATCCTAATAGCTGTGGCAAAGATGAAGGTTGAAAAAGTTCCTACAACCAATGCGGTCCCTAAAATAGTCGAAGTTGCACGATTGGGACTCTAAAAATGCAATCCTTTCAAAGATTGATCAAGAATTGAGACAAAAGATACAAAAACTCCATAAGAGAAAGACATGGAGATCACTACTCTCATATAAGAAGTATTTTTTACTAGTTTTTTAATTGTTTAAATGTATGGTTATTTTTTCTATATGCGTTTGTTAGCTGCGGCCTTGCTTGGAGGATGTTCAGGTTTCTATCTATAGAATATACTAAATAATAAATATCCTATTGTTATAATGGCAGATTAGACAATCAAAAAATCTTTTATTTGCTAAGCAGAAGCATTGGCAGGTACAACAAATCCTCCTAGAGATGCTCCTATTCCGCCGGATAAATAGCTGACCAATACAGCAGTTGCAATAATTTTAGGAGTTGAGTCATTAGAAAACCATTTCATAGCAAAAGCACTAGGAGAGCTCAAGATAAAGATATGACCACAAGCAGCTAGAAAAGATCCAATAATTAACCATGTTGCATCCTCGATTTGCATCAGACATCTGAGCCATATCCCCGCAATAACAATGATGCCACCCAAAGTGCAACCAACTCGAACTCCAAATCTATCGAGAATAAAATTGACAGGAGTAGCCATAATGGTGTGCATGATGGGACCTAGCAAGATACTCAAGGTGATAACAAATGTAGAGTATTTATATTTCTATTAAACTAAACTGCTGATACTAGCTAAAGTTTGTATAGGAACTGAATTAATTGCAGCAGCTATAATGAACATTGCCAAGCTGACGTATCGATATCGAGATAGAGGATATTTTTCAGACTATGCTGGTGATTATTGATCTGTCATTATAATATGTATTAGGCTTTTATTTATAAGAATTTTTAATTAAAGATCATATTTTTTTTGATATATTCATTTTTTCTCAAGGAGTTTTATTATTTTTTAATATTCTTCTAGATGCTGTCATACAGTAATTTTATATGAAAATTTTATTTTTCAATGTTAAATATATATTATGAATTTAAAGGTGTTTTTGATCAAGTTTTTCTTGACGTATTTTATGATAAAACTTTACTAATTCTCTTTTTTTTGAATTTGATGAATAGTTTGCTAATATCATCAGCTCAAAAACCGTTTTTCTAACCTACAACAATTGATAGTGAATATTTTTATTCACCAGTATTCATAATTTATAAGTAAATGTCCCAAAGTTCAGCTAATTGTAAAGAAGCTTAAACTAAACAGAGCTCATTCATTGGTCACTACCATGAAGCTCCTACTTATATGAAAGATAATGTTCACATAACCCATGGCTATCGAATAAACTTCGACTCTCCGAGAAAAATATTTAGAAGTCTATTCATGGTCCACAACGAGAGTGTCAATATCTGGAGTCATTTTTTACCTGCTATGCTCTTGATTGCCCTAATCATCTATCTGCTGATATTCGTAGGGCCTACAAATATCATCCATGATTTCAAAATCGGGAAGTAAAAAATAACATCATAAATTCAATCATACTCCGAGGCATTGAATAACTTTACCTTCATTATAAAGATGAAATAAATCAAATCAGAAACAGACCGAGAAGTTGAATAGCTAAAAAAATCAATATTTAATAGTTATGTTAATTTCTAACAACAGTTATAGACATGGAAAGGGGAAGCTTAATCAAAACTCACTAATATTCAGAAGGAAGTTAAAATATCATGGAATAACCATCTACTCGAATTGGAAAGCTTAAAACAAGATTTTTAAAAAATTTTTGTTCCAAATGTTGTTAATAATCTCAAAGATAAAATAGACTCTGAGTATTTAGAAACTCTTTCGAAAAAATTAATGAAAATAAAGGAAGATATTGATTCATCTACTTATGATTACATTGAAATTTTGCATCATTCAGGGCCCAATTTGCATGAAGTATCCAGATGGCCAGTCTTTGTTATGCTTTTCTCAGCAATCATATGCTTATCTTGTAGTTCTCTGTTCCATTTGTTCTATCCTATGTCTGGAAGTATGCATTTTTTTATTTAGGGGCTTATCAAATGTTTTCTCGGCTCGATTACGCAGGAATTAATGTATTGATTGTCGGAAGTAGCTTCCCTGCTGTTTATTACGGAATGTATTGCAGCTTTAGTTTAGTTATTTTCTATTTAATCATCATAAGTGCTCTAGGTCTAAGTTTGTTCATAGTATCCTTGTTCTAGTATTTGCATCGAGAAGAGAATTTAAAAATAAAATCTCTATGCTATGGTGGTTTTGGTGTCTCGCTTTCTATTCCTCTAATTCACATCGTAATCAATTCTGTTTTGTTTAATAATTATGGGGACCCATTCACAAATAAAGATTCAGTTGGTTATTATCTCCTGTGCGGATTCTTTTATCTTTTTGGGCTCTATATCTACACAGTTCGATTTCCTGAACGAAAAAATCCAGGGAAATTCAACACTTGTGGAAACAGCCATCAAATATGGCATGTGTTTGTTATCCTTGGAATATTGGCAACATATATGGGAGCTCTATAGGACTTTGAGACGAGAAAGTACTGCATGTGCCCCTCATTGAATTGATGATTTAAAAATATTTGAATAATTAAGTAGAAAATAAAAAGTAACTTATTATCATTATATTTTTATTCATTATGTACTCATTAATTCAGTCTGTCCTCCACCTAATAATGAGAAGTAACTTAATCGGCTATTCCAATCCCCATGTTTTTCTGCAAAATTAAATCCAAACTTTTTCATTTTTTATTATTTTCCTTAACTTTTGATCAAATCTATATTTTATGTGGGGATTTTTGTGCAATCTGTTAAATGCACAGCTTCATCACTTTTATTTGATAATAAAGTCAAATTGTCTTGCCTAAGATGTTAATTCTTTAACAAATAAAGCTTTTCTGTTAATTAACTATTTTATTTTTTGAGGCTTTTGTTTTCTTCCAAGAGTTTCATACAAAAATTGTAAATTTCATGATTTTCAACAGGTAAATCAACCGATTCTTAGAATTATGTAGCACTAGCAAAACTCTCAGTTTATTTCCTGTCTCCAACCCTTCTTTGGATTTGTCTCATGCTATTTAAATTCCCTTTAACAAATCTAGAATGAGTATAAACATTTTGATCAGATTCCTTTGGCCTGCTGAATCCGTACATGTTGAGCTGACGAACAAATGAAGCCATGTTCTTGTGCTTGAAGTATTTGGGTAATACTTGATCTATAAATCTGGAAGCATCAATAATTTGAAATCCATTATTTTCAGGCACCCATGTGATGAGATGGAAGAAATTTTCATCCTAAATAAGAATTTTATGTTACTTATAGAATTTATTTTAATTTTTTGATAAATTTTGGGATTTTTCTAGTCCTGTTTGTGTTTTTCGACATTATAATTATACTAAAATCAAGAAAGCACAGACACAAATAGGCCGGAAAGGAAAATGTATTCTTTTTAAATTAACTAGATTTACTTTCATTGATAGTTTCCCCCATGTTGTGTTCATTTTCAAGACAAAATAAAAATTATGGGATTAACAATCAATAATTTAGTTCGAGAAAATATTATATTTTTTTTACGGTCTATAATTTAAATCAGTGATAAAAATAAAAGGTGTATGATAATGGAAAGAAAAAGCATCATGACTGATCGCTAAATTATTTTAAGCAGTCGAAATTATTATATTTCTGTTTGTGTGCCAATGTATACTTGTATTTGATATTATGGAAACAGGATCTAGATTTAAAATTAGATTAAAAGAAGATAGTTGATCCATTTGCATTTATTGGCAGTCTTAATTTTTGAGTTTTTTCATTTCAAAATTATAAAGTTTCGTAGAATTGTTCTAGATTCTCCCACTCTCGTAGAATCACAAAAACTTCGTCTCTTTTCCCAGATTATAGATTAATTTTTATTTACTTATTTAAATTGATAACTTAAAATCTTTTTTCTGATCTGTTTTAGATGATTTTTTATTTTTTTATGTTTAGTTTTTTACTATTTTTCCTATTTTTTAATATATTTGTAAAATAACTTTGTAAAAAATTGAACTAAATTGCTTGTGTTTAATAATTATGTGTCATAAAATGCATGAAAATATTATTTTTGTTTATCCTTTTATACTATATTTAATATGGAATAATTCCTTAAATTACCTCAAATTCGAATCAGCATTCTAGAAAAAATAGTATCAGAACGAAGAAAAAAGATATAGAGTAATAACAAATTCTCAACTTCAAGGCAGCAACCAGCTCTGGTTAATGGATAAAGGCCTTTTTATAAGTTATTGAATGATATTCGATCTAATTGTGCATGTAGCCATCTAAGATGTAATTGCAAAAATAATAGTCACTATCATGGGAACAAAAAATATCCTTTTCTATTAAGGAGATAAAAAACATCATAAATTTTAACAGATATTAAGAGGTAGAACTCTTCAAGAGAATCTCAAATGATTAGAAAAAAAAAATAATTAACAAAAAATAATAATCTCAGTAAATAAGCTTTAGCTTAATTGATCTACCGAGATAAATTAAATAAGTTATATGAAAAAATTGAAAAAAAAGTTCTCAAAAAGTTAGCCCAATCAAAAAAATCAAATATAGATAAAGAAAGTTTTAAGAAGTAAGTAATTGAGTACATGATGAAAAAATATAATAAAAAATCGAAAAATCCCTCAATAATTGACGAATAAACGATAAGATAGCATGACCAACTTGTAAAATAGATCTAAAGATTTGTAATCAATAATTAAGAATTACCACGGTAGAAATAATCAATTGATAACTTTAATGAGCAATAAATTAATAACGAAAAGAAGAGAAAAAAACTTTAAAAAAACAGGACAGAAGCCTCATTAAACAAAAATTAAGGAAAATAGGAAAAAAAAGGTAAAAAAAAGAAAAATTCAATACGAATGCCTAAAACATCATAAAAATAATAGATCCTGAACATGATCTTAAAAAATGATAAAAAATAAAATGAAGATTTTATCAACTTAATATTAAATTATGATATTAAGATGTTCAGATAAAAAATAAATAAGATCTAATAAATATTAGAGGAGTACTCTTATTAGTAAAAAGTTAAAAATAATATTATTGAAACTGTGTCGAGTTTGTAGGCGAAAATTAAGACGAGCTAACTTGATTATTAATCAAAGTTTAGCAAATTGAAATATATATAGAAAATTTTAAGATTTAAAATAGATCAAATAGTTGATATTGAATACTTCGGCGACTAAGAAGAATAATTCGAAGATAATAGATTGACATCAACACTTTTAAAAAGTCGAAAAACTATAAAATCAATAAAGAAATCATTAAAATCGCAAAAATCAGTCAGATCTTTTGTTGCTGATGATTAAATCAATATGATCTCTGCATTTAGCATTAAAAGTTAATCATAAATAAGTCTGGGATAAGTGTTAGAAATCAGCAAAAATTTATCTCAATAAGATTTTGAAGAATAAAAAGAAAATTTCTAAAATTATTAGATAAAAATAAATTTACCAAGCAATCGCAGATAAAGGGAAAACATAAACGAAAAAATTCCATAGAATCTGCCAAAAACATAAAAAATAGTAATGCCACA
>ERZ724508.2315-NODE-2315-length-10103-cov-5.328921_pt1 | contig 10103 bp, 7 predicted proteins | sample MGYA00376041_ERZ724508 | MGnify/ENA primary metagenome ERZ724508 (study PRJEB28724, sample SAMN07190887) | wastewater metagenome | isolation source: effluent of sewage treatment plant in Hong Hong | place: USA: Christiansburg, Virginia | collected 2016-03-01 ... | reverse complement strand
ATTTAGTAAAATGTTGCAATAGTACATGCAGAAGTGTATCAAGAACCGATAGTACATAGAAGCACAGAAAACCAAGGATAAAATTTAGTAGGCCTATTCCTGTATCAAGAGGAGGAACTCCAACCAAGTTGTCGATAAAATGAGGCTTAATGTAATTGTCAAATCATATGTAGACGAGGAAGTTGTAAGCAAAGCATGAAGAAGAACGTGATATGTTTTTTTATTAGTGGGAAGATAAGATAAGAATTAGGGAGACCAAATTTAATGAAGATATCGATAAAAAAAGAAGAGCGAATTAATAATAGATTGTAACAAATAATTAACGTAGGTGAGACTGAGAGAACAAGTAGAGATGGCCCTACCCGTCAATCACACGCCAGATGATAAGCTTAAGTACCTCCGAAACGAAGAACGAAAACTTGTCTAATAAAGTAAATTTCTAGAAGCTCAAAAAGTAAAATAATAAATATAAAACCGTGAAATGATGCTGTAATAAAAGCATAAAAAACTGCGGTAATCGAACATCAAGTCAATGCTGGAAGAATTGCAAGAGAGGCATGAAAAGAGTTTGAGAGAAAAGCAGAGAGAAAAGAAGAAAGCTTTGGATTAGATGATACAAGAGAAGAATAAGAAACTGAAGGAGCTGGAGGAGAGGCAAGCCAAATAAATGAGGGAAATGAAATGGATGCATAACGAGGAGATTAGGCTGATCAATTGATAGAATTTTGTGATCGATGTTTATATTGTTGTCTTATTTCTTTTTATTTTAAGCAAATTCTTGAATTCCCTTCATCGATTATAAATTATAATTAAGAATATACAATAAGAATAAGCCGCAATGTCATATTCACAGGCACAACCCCAACAGTGGCAAAACAACCCAACATTCCAAAACGTTCCTGACTCAAGTGCGCAAAACAAGCCTATCATCAGAACAGATTTCTTGACATACAATTTAATTATGAATAAAAGCAAATATATCCCATAAGATATCAGAGAGGAGTACTTAAAGTAAATGAAAGGATATCGTAAAGTTGCTCGATCCATATTTTACGCGGCATCGACTTACATTGTATATACATTGGTGTGTAGGAAAAAAAGATGGTATCAGATGACGACAAGTAAATTTTTAGTCTTTAATAATTTCTTTATGTTTTATTTAATCTTCGGCTATAATGCTGCAGGACAGGGCGCGTTTACTGCTAACTACGCCAACAAAACTAAGCCTATTATTGACAACAACTGGGAAAATATCTGTCAGTAGCTCAATCTAAATATTATCAAGCCAGTTCCGGTCCCAGTCCCCATCAATCCTCCAAATCTCAATCAGAATCCCCCGTATAATTACAACATGAATCCCTCCAACCCAGCAAGCCCAGGCCAATACCAAGGACTGAGCCATCAGTTCCAAAATTTCCAACAAAAATGATTATTCAGTCAGAATATTAGATAACTGTCACTCAGGACTTAATCCATCTTATTTATTTATCAATTATCAATATGAAATAATTTTATCATTCTTGATTTATTACTTTATTAGGATTTAAGATTTTTATAATTTCTTTTTTACCAGCATGCAAACAGACGGATATACAGTCTTCAGTGGCCCACTTAAGCATGGTTCTAACTCAAATGACGCAGCAAAGAATCTCGAGCACTCTGACAAGGATGCAGAAGTTGTCAGAAAGAACTAACACCACAACAAACACAACCAACTTGACCCCAAGCACGTCGCCAAGATAATGAATGCATAGGAGGACCACCTACGTACATATTCTCCAATTTAGCTCCACCAATTCCTCAATAATTGAGATTAGCCATTCAACAAGGCCGAAATGCTAAAGGTTGGAATCAATAGGAGTTTGGGAAACATTGCCAGATACCTAAACATGATATCAACTCATTTGAGGCAGGGAAAGCTGTTCCGACAGGGCCTCAAATTGTCACGATGTAGGGAGTGTTAGGAGTGAAATTGCCAAGACCACCAAAACATCATTGAAATTTTAAGATCTATATGTAGTCTCTAATTATTTGTTTAAATAATCAAATATAGCTTAGTTTGATGAGCCCTTTCTTTCAGAAAAGGCTATTATACCTCCTCAATCAATTTATCATTTAACAAAAATCCATTCGATTTTGAAATTTTATTTAACATAAATAAGATTGAGAGAAAGACCAAAAATGGACTCATGTGAAGTTAGGAGGGGGATATATAAGCAATAATAACAATCCAAATATGGAAACTGAAATGGCCATAAGCATGTAGAGTTAATAGAGAGTAGTATAATAATTAAAATTTTAAATTTATAAAATAAATATTGAAGGGTAAGTAAAAAAAAACTATTATAAATACCCTTGTAACTTTATCACAATCGAATTGGAGGTAGTATTATGCTTCTTTAGGATCTTTTCTTGGCTGCATTTCTTGCGTCATATGATTGCCCAGCTCCCCGAACCTTATATATTTTCTTTAGTTCGTCCCTTATTTATTTATCTAAGTTCTTTCCTATTTTCTAATGGTTTCGTGCATCCTAGATTACTTTTGAACGGCCTTATATCATCAAGCCATCATTGTAGACCTGACTTTTTTTTTTTCTTTTATCTCCTCCCTTAGCTGAAATGTTTGGTTCAAGTATTCTGTTAAGCTTAGGCAAACTGTTTTTTTGATTTTTATCTAACTTCGGGCTAAAATCTGCTGATTGGCCTGGGTCCGAAAGATTATCATAATTTGGTTTAGGAAGTCTTTACGTAAGATAGTGTAATTTTTTAGGAATTCTAATAGTTTTTAACAACTCTGATTTAGTTTACTCTACCATTTTCTAGGCTTCCATTTTAAGCTATTAAATTTTTTTTTGAATTAAGTTTGATGTAAAGATTTTTTCAGCTGAAGGTCTTAACTTGGCTTTTTGTTGGAGCATCATTTTGATTATGTGGCTCAATTATTTAGAATATTGAGAATTAATGGGAGGATATACTCCTAGAGTAACAGATTTCATGAGTCCTTCCATATCTTCTGCTTGAAAAGGAGGCTAAAGTGTAGTCATTTCATAAATAACGCATCCCAAAGACCAAATATCAGACTTAGCATCATAGGGCTAGTCTTTCCAGACTTCAGGACTTGCATAGTAGGGTGTGCCAGTTTGAGTGTACAAGAGACCATTTTTAGCAACTTTAGAAACATTCAAATCTCCTAATTTTGCTTATCCGCTTTTATTGAGAAAAATATTAGCACTCTAGATAAAATTAAGTATTACCTTTAAGTCTCTATGCAGAATATTATGAGCATGTAGGCTCTTAAGCCCTAAAAGAATTTGAATAAGGACATTCCAGATTTAATTTTCCTAAAAGAGAGTTTTGGATTTTTTATGCTCGACTATTTTCTGGTAGAGGTCGCCATCATCAGCAAACTCCATAATGATGCTGGATAAAAAAAATGATTACCACAAATTTTTGCCTTCTAGGAATACTTCTTTATATCCAACTATGTAATTATTTTTAAATGATGCGAGAATTCTGACTTAATTTAATGCGTTTTAGATTTATTTCTCGGATAAATTAGCAAGTTTCACTTTTTTCAGAGCATAGACTTTTTTATCGGCTAATCTTTAAACCTTGTATACAATCGAATACGCTCCCTAGCCTTTACTATAAAAACCCAAAGGTACCTAGTTTACAAATCAATGCGAAATCCTTTAAGGACATCAAACTATTATTATAATATATTACAAATATTCTTCTATGAAATTATCCGACTAAAGTAGTAAATAACCAATCTATATTCCCATACTTTTAAATACATCTGAATTATTAAAAAAATATATATTAATATACAGACATTATTTTTCTATGAATTACTTTTTACAAGTTCATAGGTTCTATGTTCTTTTTCTCAAAGTAGCTTAAAACTTTTTGTTAGTTGGTCGATTTACGAACTCGGAGCAGGGCCGATTGCCCCAACTGTCACAGATCCACTTGCGATCTATATCAGATAAAAATTACTTGAGTTAATCCTGCATCTCGAATGTAACAGTTGTTAAGTCCTCTTTCAGTAGCTTTCTTTAATGTGGTCATCAGTTATTTTTAATCATTCACTTTAACTACGATTTTCTTTTGCCCGACTTCTTTCCAATCTTCCAAAGCCACAAAATCTAAATCATTATAACTGGCTCTTTAAACCATTTGTTTATAAGCCTTAAGTGTAGCATGAGCAACTTGTGCTGCAATTTTTCCTAGCCCCATTTTCAAATCCATCCTGACTAAAAATATCATCTTGTACTACTCCTCGACTTCTTAAAACTCATCTGAATCTTAAACTTAATTTTAGTTAACTATTTTCTTTTCTTATTCCATCATTTTATGTCCTGCTTTGGGTTTAGGTTTTGTTTTCTGTGTTTTCAGAGTCTATTCGTTTTCGATAGAGGTTATTATGTACTCGATTGCTTTGTCTTTGTCTTCAGTAATTTTCAGAGCTTATTATATTAGATATTTTTAGAACCCCATATCAAGGAGCTCTAACTAAATATCTTTAAGTTTCTATAACTTTTTTTCACTTTTAATGTCGCTCTTCTCAGTTTGTATTTATTGTTGATCTGAAGTAGCATGTATATTTTTTTTTTCTGTCTGCTTTTAATCTACAATTTAACCTTCAATCTTCTGCTTTGCAGATGAAGAGGCTTCATTTGATTATTCTTTCTTCTATTATTTTTTTAAACCCTTATTGCCACTCTTGTTGAGCTCCTCAATCTTCTTATCTGAATCAGGATGAACAGATTTATTTTCCTATGTAGTAAGTCCAAGATTGTTTATTTATTGGTTGTTATTAGATGGGATAGTAATGTTAGTCCCAGGTTATTGTGATAGATGAACGGTGTGAGTCTGCTAGGCTTACATATAAATATAAATGTATTAAAATTTTGGTGATTTACAATATTTACTTTTTAATATAAAATCAACATCCTAGAATTAAAGAATATTCTCTGTCTTTAGGACACCTAGATGTTCTGTCTCAAATAAAAATGATTAATTATAACAAATGTCCATATTTTATATTTATCATGGTAGTTTTATTGTTCAATTTTTTCTTATTTTTATAGTTACTTATGAACATTTAATAGTTTACTTTTGCTGGAAATCGTGTGAGCAATATTTATTTTTTTATCCTGTTTGACCTATTTCAATATATTTATTCCCTTTGTCCTTTCTTTCTTTTTTCATCATTTTTATTTTATTATGTTTATCTTGGTAGTTTGTAGTTTTTTTATCTTTCCTAATAACGTTGATATCTGGGTATTCATTTGCAGACTGCTTATTGAGCTTCAGCCATATTTAGAGATTAGTTGTATGTACAATTATAGTTTATTAGTCTGATAATAATAAGTAACATAAACATAACTTGATAACTCAAACATCAATATTGTGAGAAATAATTAAAATGAAAGATAATGACTCTGATAATGATTAAGGATTCGTGCCTACCAAGGTTGAAATCAAAGCGGATCACAAGCTTAAAAATGTTCCCAAAGTAGAATACCTGTCTGACCGGCCACTCGATTTTCAAGGCAGGTATATTTTTGGCGAAGGGTTGCTTAGGTACCTCTCCATTTATTTCTAGGAAATAGCCCGTGCAAGTTTATGCCAGGTTTAGTCAGTATCTTCCTTAATATTCTTCCTCCTCTCCCAAACCTGTCTAAACTTAGTTCAAATAAGAGTAATAAAGTGATTTGACTAAGACAATAAATATTAACAAATCGCAAATAAAAGGAAAACTCTTGTCAGATTCCAAAAACCCGAGTTAAAAATACAGTAAATTTATTGCAGATAGCATATAACAACCTACAACCGAGTACAAAACTATGTAGCCTTCGCTTCCCAAAGACAACTCTGTGCGGGACATGGCAGGGCATCCATATGAAAAATTTATTCAGAACCCAAACTATACTTTAGTGTATAGTCGGTATAAAGATAGAATTCAAACTATAACTGCCCAATCCGATGATTTTTCAGGTACTCATTTTGTAATCTTAGAGAATTAAATTAATCTTACTAAAGTGTTGACTAAATATGATCCTGACCATTATAGTGTTTTGAAGGCATTTTAGTTTATACCCATCGGAAAATTGAAAGATAAAATTTATAAATAAGAAAAAATCATTTATCATGTAAATCACCCAAGCCAATCCAAAACTAGAAATCATCAAATTCATGACATAAACGAAACCTATACAAACCGTGAGAATAGTAATCATCCTCCTTTCCAAGTCCATTTGCAGCCAAATCACTCACATAGCCACATCATCCCTAGCACGCAAAATATATTACATGTAAATAACAGTTCTAGTTCACATAATTCTCATTTGCCTCATCAAAATTCTTAATTACAGCATCAAGTCGAAGATCTATAATTCGATTCTAAATTTGAATGTGGCAATCTTTTGTATGCGTTTAAAACAAAAAGCGAACCCAATCATTATATACTTTTCTTACAAAATGATACAAATAGCTATGGGTACAACCAATGGTTTTATTTTTCTTTGAGAAATATGAAGAGTAGAGTACCCTATAAGTTCACCATTGTCAATTTAGTACATTAATTTTAATATGTAGAGAAAGAGGCACTCTCTTTTTAAGTAGGGTATGAAAATTTCTGTATTTTCTCTCATTGATGCTCAGAACAATAGCGAAAAAGGCGATGGCTGTGGGTGGCGGAAAACAGGAAATAACATCAAATACGAGAGGTCAGTAATTAAAAAGTACACTGATAAGAAATATAAATTTTATTCCTTAAGTTTCGATCTAGAATTTCCTCATGATGGAGACTATGTAAAAGTGTCAATGAATATTCCATATTCATACTCAAGACTTATCCACCATCTAAAAATTTGTAATTAGATTGTAAGAAAATCGAATGAATCATAATAAACTATATAGAAATAAAAGTATAAAAAAACTCCCAGAAAAATGTCGAACAAGTTTAAATCTCTCCATTCAAAATAATTTTTAGATAATGGATCAAGAGTCAAATAAATCAAACAAAAAGGGTTGCAATGGGAAATGGTGCCAGTAGGATACTCAATCTCTAATAATGCTGTCCCCTACATAACCATTTCCTCAAATAAAAAATAAATAAAGAGTTAAAACAACATCACTTAAAATCCTAATTCTTTTCTATAATAATAAAAGAATGTGAAGACTAAGAAAGCAATTGTTTTTCTAGCTAGACAACACCCAGGGTAAACTTGGTCATCCTTCATGATGTAATAAATACTCTATGCATTTGCCTAATGTAAGTCCTAGAGTATAAAGTGGCTACTTTAAAATTACACGATAAAAATATTTCCCATGGTGAATGTAGATGGTGTAATATATGGAAATTTTAGATGTGATCTGGCTGGGTTTGATTTGAACAGAAACTGGAGGAATCCCGATAAGAATCTCCATCCTCAGATCTATGCTATTAAGGCCTAAATGTAAAAAATAAATTCCTAATACAAAATCTAATGTGTTTTAGATCTTCATGGACATAGCAAGCAGTACAACACATTTTCCTATGCATGTAAAAATGATACTCTTACATCACGGGTTCTATCTTTAATAATAAGTTAAATTAATCCAATTTTTCATTTTCCCTTTTGCACTTTTGGGCTCTCCAGATACAAGTAAACGACTGCTCGAGCCTATTTATATCGACTGACTGGGAGCTAAAATATTTTAACAATTTAAAATTCATTTTATGGGGCTAAAGTTGGATCGAAACTCATTGTTTATGACCCTGAGATTTTGAGATAACTATCTAACTCTATTTTACAGGGGTTGCATGAGTATCTTTCTGCTTCTTCACGCCGGAACGATTGCCAAATCAAAGTAGAAAAAAATATACAATAATATCTGTAATATGAGAGGAAAGCAGAAACACCTACTCTTGTAGATTCTGGGTCAGAATCATAGCCCTATGCTGATTAAATTTCAATAAAATAGAAGATTAAAAAAATTCTCCCAAAATCATTCAAATCTATTGAAAGTTAATTAGAGTAGGAAGAGAAAATAATAAAAAAGAAGCATACAATTAAAAAAAAAGATGAGAAGAAACAAATAAAAATAGTCAAATAATATAAAACTGTAAATCCTTCATCTTTGAGAAAAACAAGATAAGGAAAATAGACATAAACTGAATAAGTAGATCAAACATATATTCAGAGAAATTCTTTAACTTATTATAAAAAAAATTCTAAATAGATTCCTAAAAAATAGACTCCTAGCCATCCAGCAAATTCTCAACAAACTACCCGGTTTGCAAGACTCTCGATTTAAGAAGATAAAACTGTGATTAAAAGCGACTTTGCTGGTAAAGTAGGTGATGTCGGTCTTCCTTTTTATATCCGATAAAAATCGACACTAGTTCCCATTAAACTAAAAAATGATTCTCTAGAAATTTTTAAAGATGCTTACAATGCGACATCAAAAAATATTGAGCCGGAAAACAATATGAACGTAACAATGATGCGACCAAGTCACAAGAAAGTTAAAATTATTAATTCCATTCATAATTAGGCAACATAATAATTTCCAATTCTTTGTGTTTTGTCAGAATAAAAGAAAAAGCAATCTCAATTGCAAAAAACTCATGCAATGTTGAACCAAAGAAGAGAAAAAGGAACTACAAGTCTCCCTCCTAAAGTTCGAACTTTCGTCCAAAACTAAAAACTTTAAAGCCTCAAAAGACACAACAAATAAAAGAATGCTAATTACATACACAGCATTAACCATAATCATAACCAAGCGTAAGCAGCCACATCAGATCTTAAATAAGTCAGAGAATTTAAGAGTAAAACAAAAGACGCAAATCTGATATCAAAAATTTGGAGATAAAACTTTGCAAGATATGGGAAGGACCTGAATGTGTTCTTTGGAGGAATAAAAGGTTGAGAATGTTTATAGATTAATTTTTCCTTGTTGATTTTAACCATTTTAATATTTTAAATCCTTTAGTTTCTTGTGTTAACGATTAACTGTATGTTATTAATATATTATCAATAGAATTGATGATCAGACAGGCTAAATTTGGAGTGAAGTTCTCGGTTGTGAAAAAAGTTGCAATTGTTGATTTGCAGGGTTTTAATTTCTACCTTAGTCTGAATTCAATTAATCTTATTAATTTTACTATTAATCTTCCTCATCTTAGTCACTAAGATTTTGAGCCATATAATCATCATCCTATCCTTGTTCAACATTGAAATTTTGGCTGCTAGGTCCTCGAAATGATTAAAACGAATATATTGAAGGTCCTATCTGGAAACTTATTCCTTTGATATGTGGTCTTATTAATACTCCCTTTTTAATGAGAACAAGAGTACCAAACTTACTCTTATTGTCAGAAATTTAAAATTATTTTTTCTCAGATATGTACTCAATGCAGGAGTGAGCACGCGATATCGATATATCATCTGATAATCGAACATCTATATCTTTCCTCCTCCCTAATAAAATTTTATTCTTATTCGCAAAACTTACAAAATGGAAGATTTTCCCATTAGTGGCAGAAGTTTTTCTCATCAACTCCAAAATTATATACGGGCGAGGAGGTTTTGGTATATCTACTGTATAAAACTTTTTGTTATCCATGTAGATTCTGTATTTAAAAGGAGCTTTACACATTTAGCAGCTCAATGGGTGCCAATTTATAGTTATACAATACTGAGTCTTTTGTACACTCAGCCTTTTTGCGAGCCAAGTCCTCAGGCAGTTCAAGTGAATATATCTGACTGATCCTGAGCATTTGCATGGTGTAATTAAAGGATTGTCGTACTCGCCAGGGTCTAAGCAAATTCTGCATACTTGTTAATTTTAACTATTAGTCGCATCAGACATAGATCCTTTCATCTATTTTTATTTAATGTTCTTTTCTTATTTATCAAAACTAGATTGGTAGGCCAAATTTTCATAAACTAATTTGGTGAGTTTTACGCCTTAACTCATCTGAGAGGGATTGGAGTCAACATGAGCAATTTCCCTCACTCTGATTTTTTGTTTACCTAATTTAAGAATATCTTTCTCTTTGATCTTATGTACTTTTTTAGGAAGTGAGGAAACAACGAGCCATAATAATT
>ERZ724508.2308-NODE-2308-length-10132-cov-5.182296_pt1 | contig 10132 bp, 7 predicted proteins | sample MGYA00376041_ERZ724508 | MGnify/ENA primary metagenome ERZ724508 (study PRJEB28724, sample SAMN07190887) | wastewater metagenome | isolation source: effluent of sewage treatment plant in Hong Hong | place: USA: Christiansburg, Virginia | collected 2016-03-01 ... | reverse complement strand
TTGAATGGTTAATAATTATTTTGCACTATTGCATATTACTATAGTCTAGCTTATACAGATGAATATAATTTATTTTTAATTCTATTTAATACTTATGGATCAGGATTTATATATAACTATCTGTTATTTCATTCTTTATGAATATTCGATCTGCTTCTTACGCTTCTGATTCCTACATGGGTAAAAGTGTTAGGTCTTCCCTCACTGAAAGTATATCTAGCTTAAATACCAATACGAGCTTTACTTAGTCCAATCGCTATTTTTCCATCGAACATGACTTACTTTTAGAGTCCTTTTCTTAGTATTGTTAGCAGATCCAGGAAAATGCTTATGTCAATATCAGAGAAACCTGCGAAATTATGAGAAAATACAAAATTTTAAAATAGTTCAAGGAAAATATTGACATTCAGTGGGAGAAAATAAGGAAAAATATTGTCGAATATTTAAAAATTAATAAGAATATTGTCCAAACTTACAGTGATTGGAAGTCAAAGTTTCTCGAATGTCAAGACAAAATCTAAGAGTGTAAAAGCATGGAATAATTAAAAAAAACAGTCAGCTTTCTATAAAGTTCTGAAAGAATAAAACTGAATCGGCAAAAAAAATGCATTTTTAATGAGGATTAAGAGGAAATGAATGAAAAAATGAAGAATTGGAGACAGTTCGGAAAATAAATTTAAATTTCAGGTCAGGTAATTAAAGACTACTCCATAAAAATAATAGAACTCGTAACAGAAAAGTCAGAAAATGAAAAAAAATTTGAATAGAAATCCGAAAGGAAGGCTATCACAAAAAATTATTTCGAGTTGAGAGAACAAATAATGGAGGAAATAATGAAGAAATAAATAAAAATATAATTGAATAAAAATAATTAAAGAGTTACCCTAAAAGGAGCATTGTCTGACAGAACTAAAAATTAGTAAAGACAAGGACAAAAAAGGGAGTTAAAAAGGGAATAGTGTTAATGTAAGAAAATAATATAAAAATCCAATGTGTGGATATAAAAAATATTAAATTTATACTCAGACTAAGAATGATATATTTTAATTCATTATATATTCTGGATATCAAATTAGATGATTCTTCATACTTTCTTTGTCTGAGCCAATCTTCTCTATTCTTCAATTCTCTTGGCTTCCTCAGCTTTTTTCTTTTATGCCTCGATTCTTTTCTTCTCAGCTTATTACCATTCGGACTTCGCTTTTGCAAAATCTCTTTCATATCTTACTTATTTTTGTGTCTATATATTCTTTGATATTATTAGTAATTACCTTTAAGGTGGTTCTCCCCATTGGCCCCTAACAATCGTTTCTGTTTATTTGTGGGCCTTTCTTATCTGTGCCATTTTTTAAATTCTCCAATAGTTGAATTGTATTTTATGGAGTTAAATCTTAGTAAACCCACTCTCCATTGACTTGGATCATAGGGGCATTCGCGCACGCTCCCAAACACTCTACTTCTTGAATAGTAAACATATAATCTGGAGTTGTTTGTCCACTCTTGATACCTAGATGCTTTTCGCAAGCTTCAATAATTTGTTATGATCCTCTCAGCTGGCAAGGAGTTGTTCCACAGATTTGTAAATGGAATTTACCAACTCTTTCTCGATTGAACATCGTATAAAAAGTAGCAACTTCATAGACATCCATTTAATTGACCTCGACGATCTTGGCAACTTTTTTCATTGCACTCAATGGTAAGAAGTTGTTATTTTGTTTCTGAGCCATATGGAGAAGTGGGATAATAGCTGATCTTTTCCAATTAGGAGGATACTTCTGCAATAATTTTTATATCTATTTGTAATTTTGTTCAGTAAATTCGAATGGAGTGGAGTCGTTGTTATCAGGTTTTTCTCTGTGAGATACGTACCCTGAAAATCTGAAGCGGGGGGCTCTGGTGATAGCCTTGAATAAATTGCTGATCATAAAAATTAATAATCACAAATGAATTAGAATGAATGAATAAAAAGATATTAAATATGTCATTAATTTAAATTTGTAGTACCAAAGTTAATGAAAGATTCGTAGACTTTGACTACGCTAAACTGAAAGTGGTGAGGATCGGGTGTTAAATGATAAGCTGATCTTATAATATCTTTCCCTATGAATACGTCCTTTATATCCTGTAACTTTATTAAGGGAATCCAATTTATTTGTATTTGTGAAAATATTCTCGACAATTTTGTTTTTTCCTCCTCCTTTGCTCCATTAAATGAAGATTGAATAGTGTATCCTTTGATGGAGAGTAGAATAGAACTCAGATTTCTTACTAATTAGATGACATTTCGAATAAAATTCTTTTGTTAAATTAAAACTTACAATCAATAGCAAGAGAAAGATTATTACCACAGCTAACCAAAGATAATAAAAGGTAACAATTACTAAAATTTGCCCCAGAGTCAACATCAACCCGATGGATATTACTTTATTTATTCTTTAAGTTTTTATTAAAAATTTATATTTGCATGTTAACCATCGAGATTGATCGTACTAGAAGACTTGTAAACAAAAATTGAGAGCAGTTAATAGCTTTGAGTAAGAGAGAGCTAAAATTTTGTACATATATATGGTAGGCAAGTTATAAAGATAGATTAAATCTAATGTTAAGGACAGCTGAGCTGTGATACCCAAATAGCTCAATATTAAATAAACAAGCACGATCATTTTTGGAGTATATAGTGTCACTTCAGGAACCAAGGGGAGGACGAAGCTTAAGAAGACTAAATGAGTCTGATGACTGACCCATTAAACAACACTCAACATTTTTTAACAATAATTCACTATTAAGAGAACAGAGAGCAAACTTAATGTAGTATTTAAAACCATATGTAGACTTTGTTGAAGTCTAACCCGACCTGAGCAGCAAAGAATGTTGTACCGAAAATCGTGGAATAAATGACATTTGGGATGAGGAAATAGAAGGAGAGTATTGAAGATTAAGTAGAGGAAGGTAATAAATGCTGTAAATATTAGTGCTAATATCCTTATTGTTATCTATCGAAATCTTTTGAGAAGAGGCGACATGATTTGAGAATTATTATTTCATTTAATTTATACTTATGTTATTTTATAGAAAAATAAATCCGATAAATAAATGATTGATTACAAATATCATCTCACAATTGTATTTTCTTTCCTGCGAAGCCAGAAATAGCTCCTTTCTTGGCATTTTTATCATCTTGACTTAAGGCTACTACAGAGTTTCCTCCTTGTCTATTATTTTGGAATCCTCCTCCGTATCCTCCTCCTCCAAATCCACCTTGTCTATTTCCACCTCCTTGAGGTTTGTTTTCTCTTTGGGCAGCTGAGTCGAGTCTAATGGCTCTTCCGTCTAAGTATTGTCCATTTAATTCTGCGTAAGCTTTTTTAGCTGTTTATACGTCGAAAAATTCAACATAACCGAATCCTCTTGGCTGAATAAAAATATAATTACGTTTCCGGTTTATCTATCGGTGATAACTCTAGCTGATTGGACTTCTCCAACTGAAGAGAAGAATCCTTTGATTGATTCAACAGTTGAAGAGTAAGATAGACCTCCAACATAAAGAGTTGGAGTTTATATGACGGCTGTGCCTGGAGCTGCGTTTCTTCCACCAGCATTTCCTCCTCTGTCTCCACCTTTGTTTGCATTTCCTCTAGCTTATTCAACTCTAATTTATCTTCCCATATGTTCAGTTCCATTTAATTCTAAAGCTTTATTGAATGAATTTTTTGAAGAAAATTTAACAAAAGCAAATCCTTTTGGTTTTCCGTCTGGTCGACTGATCATTTTAACATTGGTAACGTTTCCGCATGGATTGAACAAATCTCTAATATCTCCATCAAAAGCATTGAAAGATAATCCCTGAACGGCAACTTCAAATTAACCTTGTTCGTCTTGTGGTTATTCTACTTTGGGTTGGGCTTTTTTGGCTAAATTTTAACCGGAAGCCTTTCTGGGTTTGACGACTGGCTTTTATTATTATTCTGATTCAGATTCTACTTTCTTTTAAACTTTTTTTGAAACAGCAGGTTTCTTTTTTGGTGCTTCTTATTATTCACTTTCAGATTCTTGTTTAACGACTTTCTTTTTAAGGTCAACCTTGACTGCTTATTTAGAAGCTTTTCTTGGTTTAACTTATTATTCAGAAGATGAATCTTCAGCTGGTTTCACAACTTTTTTAGGTGCAACTTTTCCTTTTACAACTTTTGGCTTTTCTTATTATTATGATGATGATTAAACTACAGGCTTAACTACTTTTTTGGCGACAACTACTGGCTTTTTAACTTCTTCTTCTGAAGAAGATGATCTGTTTTTCAAAGCTTGTTTTGCTTGTTTGCCATCTTTTTTTGTAGCAACAACTGCTGGTTTTTTAGGAGCAACAATTTCATCATCACTTTATTCAGATGAAGAAGCAGGCTTTACAACCTTTTTCACCTCTTTTTTCACAACTTTTGGCTTTTATTCAGATTCGTCTTCACTCTCTGATTTAGCTTTGACAGGTTTTTTCACGACTTTCTCAACAGAGCCTTTTCTTGGCTTCACAGCTGGTTGTTCATCAACAGAAGCTTTTGATCCTTTTCTTGCTGGCTTGACAGCTTTCTTCTTTGTTTAGACTGGAGTCTCCTCTTCACTTTCCTCTTTTGCAGGAACTGGCTTAGTTGCTGCTTTAGGCTTGGTGGAGGCATTAACATTTGTGTTGTTTGGCTTCTTCTTATTTGATAATTATGGGAGTGGGCTACTCTCATCACTGTCAGATGCCTATAATAAACTCAAAATTACTTAAACTGTTGTTGGTTTTTTTGTCTTGGCCATTTGATTGTTGAAATGATTTTAATTATAAAAAGCAAAGTTAAAAAATTAAAATATAGGAAATCTTTAGAATAAATTTTAAGGTTGTAGATAAAAAGCAAAATAAAAAAATTCAAATTCTTTTCTCTACTTTTTTTTCAGTCATTAGATCTGTCTCTGCTTTAGAGGCATATTAAATTATTAGGGTTATAAGTTTGCAGGGAACATAGTTCAGAGAATATGACTTCATCCTCCTAATTGATGCATTGGGGCAGTGAATGGCTGAGAGAAAGAGCTAAAAAAGTAGAGCAGTATTGTACAGTAGGTAGTAAGTCTTGTAAGCAGAAACCAAAGGAATGTTGAAGAAATTAGCAATAAAAATCATTGAGTTCATTATCTTTGAGTAGGTATTGCGAGGTTGTTGGGAAGAAATGCAAAATTTATTGTTAATTGAACATCTTTAAGATTACGTTGAGGATGATGTAAATAAAACTAGCTGATATTTCTCTATTGTGATATTGCAATGTGGATACATCTAAAACTACTAGGTCAATGTATTGCATTAATGTCCTAAAATTACGATATCCCTATATAAGAAAGCATATTACCTAGCCATCTTGAGTTTTAAATTTTATGTTGTCGAAATTATCTTGAATCAATTGAGGTAGGTTCTTTTTGTGATGGTCAAGATAGATATCCCAGTGTTGGGCTATTCGATTTGCCCACATATTCGCTGTGGGAGGATTCAGTTTCCATTTCAGAGTTAAAGCGATATTTTACTAATATTATAATATGTCAGGTAAAGTTATTTAATCTGGGATAACTAAACTTGGAATTAAAAATGTTAAGCCCTAAATTTTGTTAGCAAGGGACATAGCTCCACAGGCTAATACCTGCAGTTTTTTAGTGGGTATATTATATGTTGATGCCAAATACCTATCGACATAATTGGCAGCGAGTGCAAAAATTTATCTTTTGGAGCCCAGTTAGCTTAAAATTTCGAGCATCCAGTTCATGACTTTGGCCCGTTTTTTCCAGTCAATATCAGGTTGTCTTTTAGTTAAATAGCAATTATAATTCTACATTTTTATATAGGCTTGTTCTTTATTGAATAGCTAGGACAGAGATTTAGATTAGGCTTATATATTAATTTGGGTGATCTTTGTCTAGAACTCGGCGATTTCTTATGCAAATGATTTAATAGGGATATATTGTTAAGATGCTACCTATATAAATAAAATTTTTACAAATTTTTACATATGAACTGGATTAAAGATCGCAACTGTGGGGCTTGAGGTTTCTACGCAGATTTTGCATGATTGTTTATTTGCATTTTAAGTTCGGCTTCAATCTATCTTCTAATTTAGCTTCTGTTCTTACTATTTTGTCTTTTCGGAAATCTTCAAAATCTAAATTTGATCTTGATTATCGATTCTCTTTGGAAAATGGTTTCGGGTGCTTTAACTTTTGTGCTTTCGAAATGTGATGAACATCTGCTAGTCTTTTATTTTTTCTAGGTTTTCCCTACTCAGGGTACTTTGAATGACTGGTGCGCGCAGGTTTTATCCCGACAACCATTTTGGATTTAGAAATTTCAGGATTAGTGTAAATTTGCATATCTAATTTAGCATTGAAAGGGTTGAAAGGGTGTATTTCATGTTTTAATTATCGATTGTGCGTTTATTTTTTCTTTGTCTCTAGATAGTGACGAGATATATTTGGCGGTTGTTTTGGCTAACAATTCGCATTATTTCGGATATAAGAGTTGTTGATTGTTTTGTCCTGAGTGTTCCTGATTGTTGCAAGAGAATGCTTTTTTGTTCGTAAATCTCTATCGTTCATATTATAACGATAAAATAAATATTTGAAATAAGGTTTTAACCTAATAATTCCCTTTTTCATTTTATTATCTCTATTCCATCGTCAGGTAGCTCTAAACTGGGCTCATTCAGTTCAAATTTAAAGATAATAAGGAGATTTGTTCAGTTTATAATTAAAAATAAAGATTTTAATTTAATTTACGACAAGTATACATCACAAATTTCAATTTCTATCATTTTATGTTCTTGCTTTTCAGGTAAACTAAAAACTAATCAATAAGTAAGGGCCATCCGTCTTCTTCTTTCACATCTTCTACCCTCTCGAATGACATCGCAAATTAATATACTAATTTCCATGTATCTTTGTGAATTTTGAAGGGTTTCGGATTTTTTTATTCCAAATATTTGATAAATTCCGCATGATGTGTCATAATTCCCTTCAAATAAGTATCCCATATTTGAACAGCAATATCGTAGTCGAGAGTTGCGACTTTAGTAACAGAATAAAACTCGAAAAATCCTAAAAACATTTTTTTGTGTAGATCTTTTCTACTCTTTAACTATTTCTCCAGTTCAGGAATATGAGCAGAAAATTACTTTAATGATCTTGTTCTATAATAAAATAAATTGAACTTAGTATAATGAAGTAGATTGTAAAGATTTTCTTTTGTTGCCTATCCTGCTTTTTTCATTTCCATTACGTTTATCATGATATGGCCTATCACTGTATTTTAGCTATTAATTTTTAGAATATCAAATAATTTTTCCAGAGCATCTTCATTCAATATTCTCGAATCATTCTCCACTACTAAACTTAAGATTATTTTTACCAGAGTTTTCTTTAAAGAAAGTTTCTATTTAATTAACAGTTGTAATTTTTTCAGGCTCTGGCATTGGGGCGCCATCATCATAAAATTCATTGATAGCATTTTGAAAGTTCCATTTAGTTTTTACTAGATATTTCTCTGCAATTTGCTTGGAAGTGCAGGTCATGGCCACGAAGTTATCGATTTGTTATCTCTGAGAGTTATTCTGTATCAGATCATCCTTACCATTTTTAGTAAATCTTTTATACGAAACTATTAATTACAAATTTTTTAATATTCACTCTCTTATATTCATCATTAGTTCTCATTATTTTATATTTCTTTTTATTTTTTTAGTTTAAGTCCAAAATCCCTGTTTTGTAATAATATAAATAATAATAGCAATAATTTTTTAATAATATAAATCAGTTAGTATTAAAACACTTATATGAACCGAATCTGCCTCAAAAGAAAATAAATTCCAAAGAAGACATCACTAGGGAATTTCGCCTAGCAGGGACCCAATGAAAACATTGAAGTTGAAAAACATTAGAACTTAATAGACTTGAGTAACTCTCCATCTCCTGCTACAAAATCTATTGCTCAGGAAAATAATAATCAAAGAATGTTCGAAGAGTTTAGAATTCAGTACGATCAGCTTAGACGTACACTATAAGCACAAAGAGTATCATTTGATTAAATCTCACAACAAAAAAAGAGACTAGAAATACAATTATTGAATAATAATCCTGAGTTTTATGAAAAATAGATTAAGAGGCTCAGGACAGAGGTGGAGAAGCTTCAAGAAGAAAACTAAGACAATAAGCATAAATTCATTTGTGCAGAGAATAGTAAAAAATAGTTATAGGCAACTGTAAAGGTCAGAAATGAATAACTAAAAAAAACACTTCAATTGCTGGAGAAATAAAAAATTTCATGTGTCGAATTTAAACACCAATTAACTTAAAAGTAAAAGATTTTTCAAAGAATCACGAGTTAAATGTAAAAATCCAATCAGGTTCTTTCTCAAAGCTTCTAAGATGGGAGCTCTAAGATTCAAAAACTATAATTTAATTTGAAAACTAAAACTCATGATCTTGAAACTCTCCAAAGAAATTATGATTCGATGGCTAAAAAATTAACTTAAACAGAAAAGACATTAAAATTAACCAAAGATTTATATGAACAGAATAATACTAAAAAGACTCAAATGATCGACTAACTGGAAATGAAATTGAGAAATTTGAATAGGACATCAAGAAGTACGATCGAAGGTCTAGAGACTAAATTATAGTAAGTTAAAAACCAAAGAAAAACTGAAAATCTTTTAATTGATCAGCAGATATAAAGCAAAAAGAATATTAAACAACAGAGAATAACTGAACTTGAAATTGTTCGCCTGGAAGAGAACAGTAAGCAGTTAAAATTTGACTACGAAGCTAAATGCAAATTAGTAAAGACTTTATAATAAAAGTTATTGAACTCTGTATCTCAATAATAATATCAGGAGTTATAATTAAAAATCAAGGAATTAGAGAACTAAAAAGAGAAAGTTTCAAAAGAATATGAATAAAAGCTTATTAGAGTATAGAGATAGATGGAAAATCTGAAAATGGCCCAGTACAGAAACCCTGGGTAAGAGCAAGGAATAAAAAATGACTTTCAACAACTTCTTAAGCTCCAACTAGAATAAAATGCCAAAATAAAAAGATAACTATCACTTAAAATCGATTAAGTGTATAATCTTAAGACAGATGTTGAAGAACTTAAAAGTAAACTTCGTGCTGGCCAGGAGGAAGTTACTTTATTGAATAAGAAAATCAAATCTCAATAGAAAAACCACAAAATAGAAAACGATGTGAGTTCTCAAAACTTGAAAAATTAAATTGACAGTCTAAAAAGAAAGCTTGACATGACTCAGGCGAAGGTGGAACATAAAAATAAAGAAATTAAGGAAAAGTAGGGCTTCATCATGAATACAATTATTGGAAGAAGTAGACAAGAAGATGTGCCTCTAATCATTGCTTAAATGCAGAGAATCTTTTAGTCAGACTATTCAACTCGTTTGATGGCAGCCCTCCAAAAAATCTAAGAACTTTAGAAAAGAACAAATTGATAAATATTTTCTTAATATGTTTCGTTAATTTATATTGAATTTATTCTTAAATTTATCATGATAGACCCAGTGCTGAAAAAGTTTGGAATGTTTGAAGCTCAAAAGAGTGTTAAGAGCCTGAATAGCTCGGGTGCAATTTCTCACAGGACGCCTAGAAAGTATAAATATTCAGAAAAGAAGTAATTAAATCTAACGCAATCTGTAGCTCATACTCACAGAGAGTCTAATCGATCATCAAATAGAGATCCAATCATCGAGGAGAGTTATTCAGAGCGAAAATCTAAGCAATAAAATCCATCAAATAAAATACAAAAAATAAAAGCTTTATTAAATGGTCACTACAAAAAGAATTGTCCAATTCATACCAATTCTTCCAGCAAAATAAAATATATCTGCCTGGAATAATCATGCACTGATAACTTAGGATGTGCATAGTGTTTTCTATATAAGCATACAAGTCATCAAAAAGCAGAGATCGGGGCTTGTCTTAGAGAATTATAGGAACTGGACATTATGATGAGGGATTCTTATGAGCTGATCATCTCTCAGAAAGCTGTAATTAAGTCTCAGTTCACAAGACAAATTGATTTGGAGATAAACAACATGTGTGAATAGTTCAG
>ERZ724508.2301-NODE-2301-length-10162-cov-4.498170_pt1 | contig 10162 bp, 14 predicted proteins | sample MGYA00376041_ERZ724508 | MGnify/ENA primary metagenome ERZ724508 (study PRJEB28724, sample SAMN07190887) | wastewater metagenome | isolation source: effluent of sewage treatment plant in Hong Hong | place: USA: Christiansburg, Virginia | collected 2016-03-01 ... | reverse complement strand
AACGCCCTCTTGACAGCGAGACTTTCTGACATTCTCCGAACGACCTCAAATTTACAACCTCGTTTCCATAGAATCGCTGAAATGAAGAAATTAACTGCAGTCCCTCACCTGACATCTTAGATCTGGTCAAGGCCGCAAACTTTTGTGTTTCGGAAGAATTCATCTTGTGTAATGTTTTCATTGTACGATAATTACCCTCAGCTTCCAACCAATTTCGAAACCATTTAATATTGCTCTTTAACAATGCCATCTGCTGTTGAATTTCCTCTGTGGAAGGTAGTGGTAGGCTGTATCGGTGGCTTTCTCATTCACTTAGTCATCGGTTCGCTATACCAATGGGGGCTCATCAATATCTACGTTGCAAGCTACTACAAGATCACCGAACCTGACCTTCGATTGGAGAATACTGCTGTAGTGTTCCCTTTGATGATGACATGCATAGGGATAGGTATGCGCCCGGGAATCCTCTTGGCTAGCAAAATAGGGACCTTCTGGGTACTCATCGGAGTTGAAATCGTTGCTTCTTTGCTGGTTCTAGCCAGCAGCTTCATCCCCAGCTTTGTAGGTATATTGTCGTGCTATTATAGGGTTTGTGGCTGTCTTCGGAGCGGTATTTGGCTTGATCGTGGGCATGTCCTTCATGCTCCCGATGATGGAATGTAACAAATACCTACCTGGTAGGAGAATGTACGTGAATGGAGTGATTCTCATAGGGACTGGCATGAGCTCGGCTCTCTTCGGGCAGTTCTCGTACCGCTTCCTCAATCCGAATCGAATTCCCTCGAACCTAGGCTACTACGATGGCAATCTCCAATATATCGCCGAAAAGTTACCGTAGTGTGTTCGATACCTTTCTCTCTTCTATGCAACCGTAGGGTTGCTAGGCTGCATGCTACTTTTTCCAGTCATTCGGCACAACCAACTGCAAAATAGATTGGTGAGTGAAAGTGTTCCTGATGTGTCGAATATTGAACTTGCTCCAGTGCGTCCTCTACCAGCTACTATCGACCAACTGGGAAACGGAATGACCCAGAATTTAACAGCAGTAGCTGACAACCAAATCATTGAACCTACCACAAAACAGCAACAAGCAACTACCACCGTACTTGATTGCCCTTCCTATGCTCACGCTTTCAAATCTAGCTTGTGTTGGATGCTGGCAGCAGTCGTTATCTTCGGAAGCTGCGGGGATCTTCTACTGAATGGCAACTACAAAACATACGTGAAGAAGCAAATAACAGACGACGAGTATCTCACCCTCATCGGGACTATCGGGGCGATTGGCAATGGGTGCACCCGTTTCTTCTGGAATTTGCTGTTCAACACTATAGGGTTTCGACCAGCATTGGCCATCATCATGTGCATCAACATCGCCATGTTTGCGTCAGTCAACTATACCCTCGGTATTCGCTAACTTTACTGCTTTATGGTGTTTCTAGCCAACAGTTGCCTCGGGGGGTTGCTCGTCATCGCTCCAACCACTTGTCTGCAGTTCTACGGGAGTACTATCGGAGCTGGAATATACAGTTTCTACTGGTTCTGTTTCTCTCTTGCCAACTTTATCGGCTACCTTTATGTAAGCCAACTCAGTCTTCTTATTGGCTTTCCCAATGTGCTCTATGTCACGCTTGGAATGAATGCGGTTGTGCTGATCATCGTAGCTTCTTATAGGTTCGAACCAAAGTGGAGCCAACCGGATGAAGCCGTACAAACCGCAGATGCAAATGTCTGATAATATCTTTGACGCTGCTTAATGAATGTAACTGCGAGTAGTTTGGTTGTATTAAATTTTGGAATGTCGGATCGCCCTTCGTCGGAAACCCCTCTCCAACCTCCCCAGCTGAAGCCAATAAGCTACATTGACTCCTACAACAATCTGTTCCTTATCAATGACTACCTGCAGGAGGTATGCCGCTTGCAACCGCTTTCAACAGAATTCTTCGACATGCAATACCTCATCAATAGCGTAACAACACTGCTAATTCAGAAAATGAAGTCGGCTGCTTAGTTCGGTGGCAAGATGGGACAGGGCATTACCTTCCTTATGCTCGCTGGATACTTTGTCAAGGGAAACAGTGTGGGTCTGCGGTTTGCATATGGCTTTCTCTATGGCTATTGGATATCTCATTTTTACACTCTTGGGTCATACCTTGGCACAATGGTGAGAATCCCAGGTAGGCTCTATTCCTAACTGAGGTATCTGTAGACTCGCCGATCAGTACTACCAAGACCATCCAAAAGAACGCAACAAAATGGCAGAGCTCAGACCATTACTGTATCGAAATGAGCCCATCGAAAAGCTTCTGGAGGAAGCATTCGATACCCGCAAAGCTAACTACTCAACGAGCTTTACTCTGAACAATTACTACTCACGCTATGGTGATAAGTACTTTAGTGAGGGACAGTCAGACCCGAGTAAAGATCAAAACAAAACACCGCGCCTACAGCAGTAACCTTTAGCATTGAAGTATTTTGACAGTTTCGCGACCCGGTACATCTATCATCACTTCCGAAGATGGTGCAGGCGTGTTGGTCAGTGGGCAGGGCAAGTGGAAGAATGACAGCATTATTGATATTGCACTAGATCGGACCGCCCGGGAAGTTATTAGTAGCAAACTCGAAGTCGAGTCGAATCATTTTAACATAAACGTTTTACTTCAGCATGTAAATTGAGTGCTTAGAGCTGAGCCTTGACTTGGACGTGCCACAGGAGATGGTGGCTGGTGCCTGGCAGCAACCGGCAGTCGGTACGGTGGGAGCACCGAAGCAGCAGCCTCGCCAAGCTGAAATCAACACTCAGAGGATGTCCGTCTATAGCGACATCGGCCGTCGGCATGAAAACCTCGATAAGGTATCCTCCTTATGCTATTTAGGTGGACTATCTGCTTACTGATGAGTGGCAGCTACTGGCAGTTTACGACGGTCACGGCCTCTCAGCTGTTTCAAATTATTTAAAATGCAACCTCCTGCCTCGGTTAGGCTAACACCCTCTCCTACGAATCAACTTCTCCCAAGCTGCTCGAGATGTCTTCCAGGCTTTGGAAGACGATATAGCTAAGGACGTAACGCTGGGAAGCCGCAACTGTGGAAGCACTGCACTTGTTGTTATGCTCACTGATTCGACCGTCTTCGTTGCGAACCTTGGCGATTCAAGGGCAATCTTCGTTACTGACAACGGTTAATACATGCAGGGCAATCAATAACACAACCTGCTCAACGAATCGGAGAAGGAAGCAGTAGTGCAGCGTGGAGGGCTTGTGCTGAAGAGAGGGAAATATTACCGACTTAACGGGTAGATTAACTTATCCAGATCGTTCGGAGATTCTGCATTGAAGCCAAGTCTCTCCAGCATCCCATAGATCACGGAGCTGCCCCGACGATTGTTTAAGTACCTCGCGATGGCTACCGACGGCTTTTGGGAAAGCACAAGCAACCAGAAGGTGGCTGACATATTGCGACAAAACACCGAGATGGATGGTCTTTCTCGCAGACTTTACAACCTTTGTAGCCCAAAATCAACCGATAACGCGACAATTATTTGCTTCGAGTTGGACTGACGGGTGCCTATCACACCAATAATTGAGTGACATGCATGAGTTTATTTAAGCGTTCCAGTTCTTTGGCTGAATGTGAAACAGTTATAATAATATCCGATGCCACCGAAGAAGGTCGACCCCTAAACCGCCAAGAAAGAATTCGAAGCGTGGATGCAAACGGAAGAGTTCAAGAAGTTCGAGGAGATACACAAGGAGCTCAAGAGTCTCGGGCAGATCAGCGAAACCTCCAAGGACTCCGACCTCAACGGCAAGTTCCAGATTCTGTGGGACATGATCTACGACTACTCAGTTATCCTCAAAGTCAAGCCACCTTTCAAGCGAATTGAACATGAATGGGTCAGGAGCATGTTCTTCGGCGAGAAGAAGAAGTAGAAGCCACCATTCCTCACCTACGACGGTGTGGTGTGTGAGCACGAGAACATCGAGGCCGACTCCCAACACAACTTACGGCAGGTCTTCATCAAGGAGATCTACAACGTGTTCGATCAGATTCGTGATCTCGATGAGACCAACTACACCAAGATGAAGTCGGAGATGAAGAAAAGCTACACTAACTTCTTTAAGCAACTGAAGACGCATCTCAAGAAGAGCTTCAAGCTTATCTATGAGGAGAAGCTCATGCAGGTATTACAACCGTTGGTGAACATGCTAGAAATCAACATGAAGATGGTCATGTACGATCTCAAGTACGATACTAAGGAGGAGCGTATCATCAACGGGTTCAAGTACAAGGCCTATGTGGATAAGTACAGTCAATGCCTCCAGGATGCCATGAAAATACTCAGTGAGCACCATGAGAAGCCGGTCAAGTATACGCCTGATGTCCGAATGATCTTCAAGAAACTCGAATACGAGAACCTTACCAAAATCGAATCGTTCTACATCTAACCTCTTCGAGAGGCTTTGGAGAGAATGAAAAGAGGGCTTGCCTCCCTATTTACCACTGGCATCAACTTCTGGAAGGTCCCACTTGAAGCCAACACAAAATTTGTAGAGGATCTGAAGATGCTTATCAACGAGGAACTCATCACAGAGAGGCTTTTTGGTAATGACTTGTTACGCGATCAGATCAACTTCATGGCCGTCACCATCGGTATTATACAGCAAGCCAATCCACTAGCCGAGAAGTTCATGCTGCAGATGGATCCAAATGCTATTGAAAACAGCATACCCAGGCTCGTGGCCTTTAAGACTATTCAGCATATGCGCAGCATCATCGAGCGGAAGGAGGAAGACCGACTCAAGAATTTTGACAAGTAATAGCCCAAGCCTTAGCAGAAGGAAGAGGTCTTGGAGAATAAGAGTGTTGGGAAGTCAACTCTCAGCAAGGATTTCGGAAAGACTTCGATCTCAAAGTAGGAGAAGGAACGCCAGAATGAAGCAAAGAGGATGGAAGAGGAGGAGCGCAAAAAGTATGGTCGCTATTGGATTTGGAACAACTACTGTGATGAGGAGCATCGCAAGTTATTCGAAGTGTGTGTGGAGCTGCTGAGACACATCAATAAGGCTGTGCATCAGGATATTGAGGACTCCATCATTCGGGAGGGAATGCTACCTAATAAACGCGATCGTCAGAATGAGCAGCTCAAAGAAGCCGCTGAAGAGCTCAAGAATATGAAGACCTCGGACAACGCTCAGAAAGTTGTGAACATGAAACGCCCTCCCGAGCTCTGGAACTTCCCAAAGATTGTCGAGTAAACTCACGTATTCCGAAGCATCGCCGATCCAAAGAAATCATACATTGACGGAAGAATCGAAGTGCTAGATAAGCACATCTTAGAGTTAGCAGAGCACCTGCGTACGAAGAATCGCAAGGATTGGGACGAGTTGGTGAGGAGAGTGATTGACTTTTACGCCAACAAGCACGACTCGCTTCCACATTTCTGATCGAAAAACGTGAATAACTGTTGGCCGAATGGCCTTTTTGACTGGCGTTAATATAAATGTACAGGGAGCAAACTGTTGAACTTGGGCAGCAACCCGCTGGCAGAAGAAGAGGGTTAACCCTCAGTGCTCCAAAGCCGATGTTCAGTAGGTCAGTTAACCAAAGAAACCAGCCAACCAGGTCGCCAATTACTGAAGAACAAGTCCCTCGTGCAGAGCCGAAAGAAAAAGGCCGAGAAATGCATAACCTTGCTCCTGATGGATTGCTACGAACTTCGACACGTCCATCGACTGCTGTTGCGAACAATGAAGAAAGCCTCCAGATGCCTACTATTCAACAGTAAAGCACTGAGCAATAAGCCATAGCCGGGAAGGGTCCTCAATAGTGTTTGGTTATTGTTTCAGAGCTGACAGTACCTGGCTTCGCTACTCCCAAAAAGCAACTGTCTTTATCTTGCCAGATAAGCCCAACATCCAAGCAAGAAAACTCAAACACTTCCAAGACTGACCAGCCATTTCCATTCGAAAAATTACAGTTTCACAAGGCACGTGCAGCTCCCATCGCTTTGAACCGTCCTAAATCAGCACCAAAGCCCGATAGAAGTTGTTCGGAAGCATCAAAGACACAAAACACTATTAACCGGTCGATCCATTCTATCAGCACATCAAGAATTCGTATGGCTCATACTGCGAAACCCGATGACTCAAACCAATCCTCTCACGTACGCAATAACTGCAACTCGAGAATTATGGTTGATGCCCCAACAAAATCAAAAATCCTCCTTGATTCGGGAGGCCAGCCACCCCATCAAGGTAAACCCTTCAAGCCTTGGATGGACATTTCCACCCACTCATCCTACCTGTACCTGAAGAAGGAGTTGCAACGTTCTATAGCCAGGCAGCAAGAACTCTACGACACATTTGGCCAGCACTGATTGATTGACTGTCTCGCACATCTTATTCTTTCCTGAAACTGTGGGTTGGTGGTTATGTAGTGTTGGATAAAGTCGTATTGAATAAGCGTATTCTTGTCGCTTAGTGATAGTTAATAAAGACATGATTCTAAACATTCACATTCTTCGTGCGTCACTGAAGCACGACACCTAACTTGTTGGGCCAATGGTAAGAGCATGACTAAATCAGTCCCCTTACATAGTGGTCTACGATAAGGATGGTATAGAGCTCAAGCGGACTGGTCTCAAGTCTGGACGCAAGCCAGTCTGGAACAACGAAAATTTTAGGGTCTCCGAAAAGCTAAGGGGGCTCCAGTTCATCGTGTTTGACCATGAAACGCTCAAGTCTGATGACTTTGTCGGGAAGGGGGTACTCTCATTTTCCGATATACAGGGACTACCCAATGCCATTGTACCAAGTACGAATATGCCTTAACTTAGTTTGTGTCTCTCTGTATTATCAAGAGGGCAGTTCCGCTGGTACCCTTGATCTGGAAGTAAGTGCCGACGTATAGCCGAATCCCTATCAAGTTCAATCGGCAAGTGGTAACATGAGTTCTGCATACCAGTCGGCTGGCCAGTTCGCTCCTCCCGGACAACAGTATGCTGATACCAACCAATCTCAGTGGCGACATCAACCACATACACCTTCAGCCATCCACCACCATCCTTCTGGAATATCACTAACAACGACGGGACCAGTCACCCAACAGTTCAATTATCCACAATTAACAGCTAACCAATACATGCCCTCCAACATTCAGCAGCAACAACCCTTCATGCAACAATCATCCCCCTCAAGGCTCGTTCAAAGTCCAGTTGTAACATACTATACCAATCGACGTTGACTTCTTTCCAACTGATCAATACTATCATAGAAGTGCGTCAGTTTGCTTGTGTTTTCTGTCAGGTTGATAGCTCTGCTACTTTCTTAATATTGGCGTAGTCTTTGGAGTTGATAAGTCAACCATCTGTCGGTGATCCTTCACATCATTTTCTGCTGATGAAGGGCCTTTCTGTCTTGAAGGTCCCATCAATGAACTCAGAACAGCATCTGGCAGTTCATATTCAGCGCTTCGAAGGATAGGCTACTGTCTTCCAAGAATTGGAAGGGGTTCTCGGCCCACTAGATACTTCACAGAGGACCGCCGGTTGAGTGTTCCATCATCTGATAAATTTGGGTCGATATAGCTGGTCTGGTGTATAAGAACATTGCTTTATTCTTTCTTCTCCTCTTCCTCTTCAGCGATGTTCAAGTAGAAGTTCTAGATATCGGCACAGAGTTACCTTGAGCTCCTCTGCTTCTTTCTCACCAGCCAACATCTTGATGAGCTGGTTGGTGTATTCCAAACAGCCTTCTGTTTCCTTTGGCTGCAAACTCTTCATCTTTTTGTTGACTTCCATCATGCCTGTCATGAACCTCTCCGCTTTGCTGGCTTCATGTTAGATTATTAGCTTCATGCGATCCACTTACAGGTTTGTTTTTCTCAATCGCTACTGCTTCAGCTACTATTTTGCTTCCTTAGTCGACCAGCGAATACCTCCAGCCTTTTCCTGCTTTCATTCAGATCTTTGACGATCTTGCGAGCTTCAATTAGTCGGTTTTCCAAAGTGAGTTTCTTGATTGCGCGAGTGAGCTCCATCTGTTCCTATTCGAGACGCTTGCGTAGATCTTGCAACTTATTGCAGTTGCTTGAAACCCGAAACAACTCTCGTTCGACATCGAGGTTTGCTTTGGGGATGGCTTCGGTCTCAACTTCAGAAGGTTTCCCCTTCTATTCTTCAGCTGTGAGTCCAAGCAACCGCTGAATAAACTGCATTTATTAAGGAGAAGAGACACCATCAGCAAAGTCTTTCAGTATCGGCAGTTTACCGATTGGTAGGCAAGACCAGCAACGGGCTTCCTCATTCCACGGATATTATCCTTGACACGACGAATATTCGATCGAAAGGGTTCTTCGATGACTTCCAACAGGAATGTCTTGGTAAAGTCATCGTAGTAGTCGCCCTTTTCGGTTGTTTTTGGCGGCTCCACAAGTTCGTATTAGGTTGCTAAGCAACGATTCAAAGTCTTTTGTGATGCTTGGGTTGCAGTCGATGCCATTCTCTCATCCAGCTCCCCTTTCATCCGCTCAAAGCTGTTGTCAAGTTATCTCATTTGAGGAGAGTCGCTGACAAACTATCGAACTAGAACGCTGCTGGTCTATTGTCGTTCGAGAGATTGGCTACTTAAGGCGTAAGGTTGCTCTTATTCCTCTTGCTGCTCAACCACAGTGCCAGTCATCAATATTGAAGTAGTCCGGCGGTGTGTTGGATTGGTTAGTTGCTCGATTGGCAAAGAAGTATCGTTAAAGTTAGAAACGGAGTAGAGAAATGGAGTGCTGCTTCCTAATGTATTCTTCGTACCTGACTCACTTCCCTCCCGTTATTCAATCGGCTCAAGTTCCTGTCGCTCCACTACGGATACTACTTGCCGCAGCTCTGGAAACCGACTATGCTGCACAATAAACGACGTATCCATGAAAGCCAGATACAGTATTCTGGTTGATAGTTCTTGGTAGCAAAAGATGTCAGAATCTTAGAAGCGATAGCAGTCTCCGAACTGAGTAACGCTGAGCCCGAACTCTTCCGAAAGTTATCGAAAGACAACCTGGTTATTGGTAAATTCCTCTAGTTTGACTCCCCTCCTTTGTAGAACTGTTGCCAACACATCGACGAGAATGTGATCGATTATCGGATGACTATTGACCGTCTCTTAGCAGTCAGCATAGAATTCGTTGCTGGGAAGTTGAATAAATTCTGCGAGCAGCTTCTTGAGTTGGTCTGGGTTGTGCAGCAGCCTGCTAGCAATGCCGTTGGTGAGGGAGAATTCAATAGGACTCACCCGCAGATCAAACTCTCTGGCGTATACAGTGTTTTTTAAATGCTGTAGAGCCAACTTGGACTGCAGACTATCCAGCTAGAAGCACAGCTTCAGCAATTGGTAGTAAAATACTCGTAGAGCACTTGTGTGGACATTTAGCAGCTGCCTTATCGACCGGTTGGGGCTCACTAGATTATTGCTGAAGAATTAAGGTTCCTTGTCAGCCAGGGGAAACATGTCCCGTGGAGGGTTTACCCGCAGTGAGCTGAGTTGCAGTCCAGGGAGATCAAGGTAATGCAGAAAGTTAAGCTATGCCGCGGGGTCAGCATAGATTAGTGCCATTGTCAATAATAAACTCTATAGGGTGCAGTTTAGCAAATTATTCGATGGAACATCAAAAGCTGCTGAAGAGCTAGCGGAGGTCCACTTCAATGTGACGCTGCTTGTATGCCTTCTGACTTATTTCTGATTACTGAGAACCTTAGCTGAACGACGCCAGCATGATCTGATTCTCCAAGTCAAAGACTGTAAGCTGGGAGTCATCAGTTTGATGGGACTGACCGATGACACGTTAGAGTGATTCAGCATTCCACTTGCCATAAGAGTAGGACTGGTAAGGAATCTTGGCTGGGTTGGCTAAACTTATCCCAAAAAGCAACACTGTCTCGCTTTGGGTGTGCCTTTGAATAATGAGTGTAGTTCTTATCATTGTAAACGTTAAGTGTTCGATAAGCATACTCAACCATTCCGAAGGGAATGTTTGGCTATCGACCCGAATCCCCAATAATTAGCAAGTGGAAATTGATGAATCGGACTATTTTTGTCCCAATCCAAAGAGCGGAGTTGGATGGCGGAACTGCTATCGTTTAGTGCAGGTTGGACAGCATTCACCTTCGGTAGTGAGA
>ERZ724508.2300-NODE-2300-length-10168-cov-2.975180_pt1 | contig 10168 bp, 3 predicted proteins | sample MGYA00376041_ERZ724508 | MGnify/ENA primary metagenome ERZ724508 (study PRJEB28724, sample SAMN07190887) | wastewater metagenome | isolation source: effluent of sewage treatment plant in Hong Hong | place: USA: Christiansburg, Virginia | collected 2016-03-01 ... | reverse complement strand
ATAAAAATATTGTTTTCAACATCACATAACCTTTTAAAAACATTGCTCAGTACTTCATGCCGAGACCTGATATTCAATTAGTTGTGAAAATGTCAATAAAATAATCAAAATTAGGTTAAAGGGCAGCATAATCTAAAATATTTGAAAAATTAGTCAAGCATTTAGAAAAAGTTATTTGTAGCAGCTTTGAAAGCATTCAATATCAAACATAATTTTCTTATTTAATGGCTCAATCTCTTATTAAGCAGGTAAATTAATTTGTAGGCACGAGTCCTGAGAAAGCTAAAATTTGGTTGTAAAAAAATGAAGAACAAGAAAAATAATTATTGAAAAAATTAAATTCTCTTGGTCCAGTTACATTGGAGCGATCAAATTAAGAAGACATTAAAAAAAATACTGGAATTAAATAAGTTGAAGAAGGATAAGCTACATTCTATATGGAAAACTATCCCAACTTAATCATGACTTCAATTGGACTCACTAATGGATTTCTATAATCAGAAGATATTAAAAGATTTATTGATCGAAAACAGACCAAAAGTAAAAGATAAAAAAAAACAATTAATAAAGTTCATGCTGAGACTTTTAAGCAAGACCCCAAGAAATTTAGACATAATAGAGATAGGATCATTGCTATATCGGAAACACTTTAATCGATGTCGAGAGGATAACGTCTTAAAGAAAAGTAGCTTGAGCATCATACTCTTGACTACTATGGTTGCTTTTAGTATTTAAGACATGAGGGCTGCATAAATTTCTTTGGTAGGACCACAGGAAAATTTGGAGGCACGGTGATGAGCCAACAAATGAAAGAAAGCGAAGTTCGAGATTTCCTTCATAAAATAGACGTAGATTATAAAACAGTGACAGGAAGAGACTGATACTCATATATGAATAATAATACTTCAATCCAATTTTAAAAAATCATATAGCAATCTTCTGACTTTAAAATATTATTAAGAATACTACCCTTACAAAATAATTCTCTTATTCTATCTGTAAATTTTAACTCCATCAATAAGTAGCCCATTTCTGGTGAAGAGACATTCATGAATTTCTTAACTTTTAACTTTCTTATAAAACTTATCTAATCTAAAATCTAAATGCTCCCTTTCCTCTAGGCAATCTAAATGTATTTCCAGTGTTCCATTACTTGAATATTTGATAATTCCTTTCACTTTTTGAAGTTTTCTTTCTTGAGGAATTGGAATATAATTGACTTTATACGAGATTAACTCATTTGAAATTTGAATATGACAATAGTTTTTAGGGTTTATGTCATATATTTTTATCTTTTTACAATCTTTTTCCTATTTTTTAGCATTAAATAAAGCTTTGTACTTATTACTGAGCGTTTAATCGCCAAATTTCGGATTTTCTGTGTTGATTAGGATAACATTATCGGGCTTTAATGCCATTATCAACTGAACTGAAGAATTAAAATTAGTTTTATATGAATAAAAGGGTAAAAATTAGATTTTTGATAAATCTAAATAAGAATTTTGTGTAGGAATTCTGAACTCTAAATTCATAATTTATATTTTTGAGTTTTTCTTTTGCATTTAGGGTTAAATTATTCCAATTTACATATCTTTTTTATAATCCGCAATAGTTCTTCTATTATAAAATCTCTCATATTTATGACGAGATCCGTAATCATCATAAAGATACTATTCTTCAATCACTCGATTGTTAAATCTAGGAAATCCTACTTGACTGAAATATTTTCCATGTAGGGATTGATGAGTTTGGGGCTAGACTTCAGGAATTATTTAACCTTCATCGGGACCTTCGAATACTGTTGATTATTTCTATTAGGACATTTATTTTTATGATTTTTTATCTTATTACATCTCCATTTTGTTATTCTCTCCCTCAGCCTCTTCTTAATTCAATTAAATTTTAGATGCAGAGTGACAGAGTTAGAGATTATTACTTGAATTTAAAAGTTTTAGGTCAGCTACATTCTATTCAGCAATTCTTCGTGTTTTCTACAGATATTATTGTCTTAATTCAGGGCCAAAATGGTGCACCTCTATTGGTTTGCTATTAATCGAGTTTGAGAGCAAGCTTTCCAGAGATTGAAAGGTACCAATATTTATTCTTCCTGATATTTATTTCGAATGTATGAAGAATAATTAAGTATTCTCAAGTGTGTCTTTAAAGGGAGTGGAGAAGTAATCCATCTGACTCTTAATTAGTTGTAAAAATCGACTTGATAGATGAATAACTCTAATTTTTTAACGATTTTCCTGTGCTTGGATATCTTAGATGACCTTTTTCGTCACAGCCATAATCTAAACGATCATTTAGTTGGGATAGCAGGAAAAAACAAGCTTTCTTTAAGCTTAAATATTAATTGATACAGGTGGTCTTTCAAAAGACATACCATTCTTTTAATAAAATTTTATTATGATTTATTTAATTCTGAGATAAAGCTGATTCTTTTTCATTAAATTATCCTCGATTTGTCGGTAAGTGTCTGTGATAAGTATATCTGTGGGCTACATGATCTGGGGGAGATCAATGCCATTGATATGGTACAAAGAAAAGTTATTATACTCCACCAAATATAATATATTTACAAGACCGAAACTTAGTCTCCAAGCTAGACTTCCCATATTACTGCCTGCACAGAAGCATGTAAAGTAAAATGGTTTCTCAACATCACCCAAACTAACATAATTTGATTATTAAGCCTCCATTGCAGTATTTGGATCGGGTATAACCTTCTTATTGGGCTACAATTCAACACATTTTTTTTGAAGAGGTTTTATTATTTTTATTGATTAATATATTTTATATATTCGATTGAACACCTTTTTCCCATAGTTTTTGAGTCTTAGACATAACAATTATTCATGTACATTTAATGGTGAATATCTCATGATAGACTGTGTAGTGTAGAATATTTTTGGATTGAAATCTAATTCATCAACCAGAAAAGCTATAGCTCCAGAATACTCTAACTGAGAATGAGATATAAGAACTAAACGTACATTTTTAAGTAATTATTGTTTTTGACGATATTTCGAAAAATCAAATGTCTTCGGTATACCACAATCTAACAGGATACTAATCTAATCATCAAATATAAGTAGGTGAGCTGATGCACCATCGGTAGGGATAGATAAAATTGTTTGAACTGTGAATTTCATATTTTTTATTATTGTCTCCTAGAGATTGGCGATCTAAAAATTATTAATTACAAAAGAATTTAAATATTATTTAAATAAAAGATAGATAAAATTAATCAATTTATATCATCCTGTCTGTGGATTTTAATCTAGCCATCTAATTCTTTTATCGTTTTCCCATATTCCTTATCTCTCTACACCATCAACGGATATCAGCTTTGCTTGTCCATGTCTTTTATTATTTTGCCATTACCCGATATATTTTCGACCATCTGACCATGTGTAGCAGCCAAACCCATGTTTTCGATCATGTTGATACTCTCCTTAATATTTTCGACCTGAGCCCCAAGTATAAACTCCTCTGCCATGCAATTTATTACTTAACCAATCTCCTTCATATTTTCTTTTATCGTTCCATTCATATACTCCATATCCTGTTATTTAATTATTAACCCAGTTGCCCCTATAATAGCTCCCATCATGCCAATTGTATTGACCTTATCCATTTTTTTTCCCTTACTTGTATTACCCTTCATATTTATTACCATCAGGCCAAGTTTCAGTACCAAATCCATGCTATAAATCATCTTCCCAGTATCCTTCATATCTACCACCAGTATGATGTATAAAGACTCCATAACCATTAGCTTTACCATTTTTCCAGTTACCTTCATAAATATCTCCGTTAGAATGAATGAATTTTCCTTTCCCATTCGCTTCATTATTTATCCAATTTCCTTAATAAGTAGCTCCATCTGGCCAAACCTGAATCCCATGCCCCTCTTTAACATTTCCTCTCCATGTCCCTTTATAAGCAACTCCATTTTTAAATTTCACATCCTTTTCTACAATTTAGTCAGCTTTCACAATTTAATCGTTATGATTAATATGGCTCGTGTCTGGTTCCTCTTTTTATTTTTACTAGGGCGTTAGTTTAGATTGGTCAATATTCGATATATTCTATTTTGAAACTAAAGGACTTTATCTAAATCATGAGTTAGATACTAATTTGTTGATGTGCGCTTTTTATCTTTCTAAGTTTCAATTAAAGGTTATTTGGAACTCCGAAGTTTGTTCTCCCCAGTGACTGTCTTACATTATTAGCATGTATTTCCCATATTTATTAATAACTTATATTTATTGAATAAAATCACAAAAATTTTATTATATCACAATCTCTAATTCATTCAAATAATGTTATCTTACTTATTTTCTTGTATTTATTAATATTGATAATAACCATGCAAAAACCATTCTTTAAATTTACTTAAGCCTACAATGATAATGGTACAGTTTGGTACACAATACAAGTTCATGCGAAAGGCACTGATCCATAGCCTATAATATTTAAATAAAGATATAGCTAACTAAGAGAAATTCATGAGAGATGCATGGAAACTTAATTTAGGAATGATCTACCTGATTTTCCAGCTAAGAAATTCTTTGGTGCTACCAAATAGGACTTTATTCAAAAAAGAAAAAAAGAATTAGAAAATTACTATAATACACTTAGTAAAACAGTTAATATCTAAAAATTAGTTTAGCTCAACAAATTTATTGAGTCTCAGAGAAAGAAGAAAGTATAAACTAAGACCTCCAATAAAATAATAGATGATGACAGTAATAAAGTTTTGATAAATGTAAAGAAGTAAGCTCAATTAAAAACTGCTTTTGAGGGAACTTATAAAGAGGTGTTAAGCCAAATAATCGATTTGAATAGTGATTTCTATCCGATGGAGTAGATGCCACATGATGATAATTCCAAACGCTATGCTTCTGAAATTCAGCAAATCAAACCTCAGTAATCTCGCATCCTGACTAATAAATTAGAGGGGTTAGAGTAGAATGAAACTGACTTTTGGTCATTGTTTTTGAAAGATTAATATGAAGAGCAACTAAACAGATCAAAAAATTTCATGGAACAATTTAATTCTATATAAAAGTAGTTTATTGGGATAAATAAAGAAAATATTGTAGTTGTGAAATGATTATCAATAAAGACAATTTCAAATTTATATGAAATAACATATCAATTAATCAGCGGGCCATCATCATTCTAACAAATTATTCATAGTTGATATGTCCATCTCCATCAATATCAGCTTCTCTGATCATTTCGTCTACTTCTTATTCTGTTAATTTCTCACCCAAGTTAGTCATTACATGTCTTAACTCAGCTGCAGAGATAAGTCCATTTCCATCTCGATCAAATACTTTAAATGCCTCAATGAGCTATTCCTCTGTATCAGTATCCTTCATTTTTCTATGAGATATAGATCGATGTATACCTAGCCATGAGAGACAAAAATTAAGGGAAATCAATCGTTCCATTACCATCTGCATCGACTTCGTTGATCATATCTTGAAGTTCAGCTTCAGTAGGGTTTTGTCCTAATGATCTCATAACAGTTCCGAGTTCCTGAGTTTATTTAAAACTTTACTTTAGTTGTGATTGAGCCATCACCATTTTTATCAAAGAGAGCAAAAGCTTCCTTGAATTAGGCAATTTGTTCTTCGTTAAGTTGGTCAGCCATTAAATAAGTTTCGAAATTATTACAAATTAAATAAATGTTACTTATAAAACAGAAATATCCATAATAACTAAATAAGTTAATAAAATACAATAAAATACTCATATATTTTGAAAAAACTAGGCAGAAAAAAAGGTATGCATAAAAATGATCAAAAAAGAGTGTACAATAAATTATTAAGTATTGTAAATAATATATAAGATGATAGAATAGCTGAAAATAAGTACATCTCGGGTATTTCTATAAGGAATGTCATTGAAAGGAAGTTTCTTCTTGACAAATCCAAATGAACACATGGCAATTAACTTTGACATCGAGCCAATAGAAAATTAGAAGCAATTGTAATCAGATAATCCTGATACAACTACAAGCATCATATCTATCTTGTCTATATTTCCCAAGAATGGTCTCCTAATGAAGAAATAATGGCAAAAAATAACAATAAAGGCCAAAAGTAGATAAGAATTCGATTACAAAAACTTCCTTGAGAGCCACGCTAAAATATCGGTCAAGTATAGCCTAAATAATAATTTCAATAAGTTGCTAGTAAAAAATAAGAAAATATAAAATTTATCCTCACTAGCTAATTAGAATTAATTATAAAAATACGAGGGTATTATTATAGTCAATGTGGAAGTAGGCACTGATCATATTCGATTGAAAGATTAGATTTATAATTAAGTTGTACTTGGTTCCACTTTGGGTAAATCAACTGTTAATATATCTAGGATAGTTAATAGTTATAAAATTAGTAATGAGGAAGAGGAAGATAATAGTGATGTCTGTACCATTATAAATAGTCTTTAGTTGAATTCTAAAATTAAGCAGAATAGCTTATAGCAATCTCCTTCATTGAAAAAGGAACCAGGGATAATATAAGAGAATATATTAGAACAAATGCCCTAGAAATCATAATTTTTTTAAAGTTTTAAACTTCCCACAGCCAGAGCCATATCTTTTTCAAGACATCCTTAAACAGACGATAAAACTAATAATTAATTTTCGGCATTTAGTGAGAAATAAAAGAAAGGGTATAACTTTGAATTGATTATCATGGCCATAATCGCAGCATTTTTCTTCTCTATCGGAAATAACATCGGGTACCTGATAAAAAATTGATCTTTTTATTAATTACACTTATAATACATAAGAATAAACAGTTGCATTTGAGATTCCATCATGAGACACTATAAAACAATCAGCCATTAATTCTAAAAACTCGAAAATATCGAAACTAATTTATTTGAAGCAATCAAATACAGACAAAAACAGCTTGAGGCAGATTTGAAAAATCGAGTCGATAAATATAATTGTGAAATTGAGAGAAAAAAGTAGATAGAGTCTAAAAATGCAAAGTAACAAATTAAGAATCCTCATAATAACGGCATATTTAGAGTTTTAGGAGAATGTATACAAGAACATGATCTGACAGATCTAGATTAAATAAGAACAAGGCAAATATAAAGACAGAGATAAAGATAAAGAATATTATAATATAAAAGTTTATAAGCAAAAGGTAGATAATTATACAGACAAACTTAAACATAATATAATTAATAGAAAAACAAGTAAAAAAATGGAAAAAAACAAATTCCATGGAAACTGATGCGAAAATTAAGATAACAAGATGTATAATAGAATAAAAAAAGAATAGAGAAAAAGCGTTAAGATAAGCTATCCAAAATAAAAAGTAAATATGTCTGATAATTAATTTAATTTATACTATTTCCAAGTCGTTCTATTTGATTTTCATTGATATTTTTTTATGTTGATACGGATACTCTTCTGACATTGTTTTGTTCATGAATTATTTATATATTTGTTTAATTTTTTATTAAATTATAACTTAATATCTGAGCTTCATCCTGTATTAGATTCGATTTAAAACTTTGCGGATTTGATGGTTTTGTGGACATGTTGCTATTTTTCATCTTCTTTAAGTTTTACCCTGTAGATAAACATGGACTCTCTCATATTAAGGAATGAAAAAGAGGACAATATCCTCTCTTCATTTCATTAAAACTAATTGATATTTATGGGGTTATGTTTCACTTTAAATGGACATCAAAATTCGTTCAATGTAATTAATAATTATCTGAAAAATGACCTGGGCTATTATTTAAGTCAACAAATAAACACAAGACCACTTTGAGAAAGTCAAACACATGATCTAAGTAAAAATCCCTGGAAAATTCCACAATCCTAGAATTACAAAGGTCTGGCTAAACAATGAAAAATATCATGAATGGGATTATAGAGTTCATATTGAGACTCAAGATGGTCACAACCACACACATCATTTCACAGCAGAATATGAAGTTCATGGCCAACATGCAGGACATGTTAAGGTTCTGGAAGTTCATTAAGGATATAGACATTTCTGAATAAATTGATTCCATATGATTGTGTATACCCATATAAAATTTAAAGGATATTTTTCATACTCATTATACTCACTTCTTTTACTCACATATATTTGATTAAAACTCAATGTTATCTCTTCTTGACCTGGAAGATATAATTACTATTTCTAGAAATATATATTAAAATTAAGTTTATATTATAAAACTCATATAATTAAATAAAGACAGTGATCAAGCTTTGTCAATGTGAATTTCCATAGGTGGTGGGAAAGACATATTTTGCGAAAGAGAGTTCTTTACTCTAGCTACGATAATCTATTATTGGCCTGGCCGAATTTCTAGAGTTTGATTGCCTCTTCCCTTATGAGGCTTTTTCAGAATATATCCTAGCTCATTAAAATCTCTGCATAATTAAATAGATTACTTTTAGTTGATGGTCACAATGAATTTTTTATCGCTTCTTTGATCAACTCCGAAAGCTAAATAAGCATATCCTCCTTTTTCGAAAAATAGTTTCCAGGATATCCACATAAGCCCATTATCCATCTATTTTCTCCTGTTGTTTCGAGCATATGAAAGAAATACTTTTTTGAAGAAGTTCGGATGAGTTGTTTTATCAACTGGAATAATATCGACCATGTGCTCAGAATAGGAGCTAACTGACATAAACTCAGGCATTAATTGATTTTCTAGTGTAGGATCAATTTTGGTATAGATATAATATTGTCCAGTGTTTAGATTTAGCTTTAAAGTGTTATCTTATTCTTTGTATTTTAAGGATCCATCGATAAACTCATAATTATTTCCTTTCGCAACTAGGATGGTTGATCGATTAAGACCTTATTTTAATCTAATATCATTTTCGCCCCTCAGTCCATTTTGATGTAATTAGATGTAGTACTATCCTGGGTTTTTAACGTTAAATGTGAATATACTGCCATGTTTTTTATCAGAGTACATTCTTTCTGTCTCATACATTGCATTTTAGAGTAAATAAGAAAAATGTATTTCATTAAAATGTTGGCAAAAATCTTCATATGTCATGAAAAATATCCCATCGTTTCCAAACTGATTATTACTCAGAAATCGTTATTTTTAGGCGTTTGCATTAATTCGAGACCAGAACCCATGATCATTCTCATTTCCCCGTCCTGTCCATTAGTTATAACCCCAAGGATTCCTCAGTTTAATCATTCTATTCAATTGTCCATTTGAATCAGTTAAATTAGCTGCATCAATCTTTATACAAATATAATTACGAGAGAGTAGGCATGGTCTGGAGTGAGACCAACTTGACTCCAATTTATGTTATGCTTATTATTTTGAGTACCACAACAAATTGGACTTCGTTTTTGACAGCTATCAATGATATTCGTCCATAGTTTGTTCATATTTTCTGGATCAGTTTTTATTTGCTTGAGTTAAGCGGGAGCATATGTAACAGCCTTAAAGACTTCACAAGGAGTTCCTGTGTTTATATTCTCATAACTGCCATGAGCCTTAGCCCAAGCCTTCTCTAATAAGAGGACCCAAAATTCATTCTTATTTGGTTGGCAAAATATTGGTTTATTAGCTTTATTTACTGGAACATAATCATCCAAAAGAATTTCTTGAATAATTCCGTCTATCCTTAAAGTGACTTTATAGATTCCGCTGGGGTTATATTTTTGATTTCCAAATACTTTTGTTATTCGGCCTTATTTTTAAGCCAAAGCTGATATTGCAGATAGAAAATAACAATCGCCTAAGCTTCCCTGTATTACATCTTTAGGCTAGATAATCCCTTCAAAAAGCTGAGGTTTTTAAAGTATTTAAGAAATTCTTTTCCACTAACAATTTTGAGGAACATTAGGAATATTTCCAAGACTTTTAGGCCCAGGAGGAAATTATAAATCCCTGAAGGGGTTAGTGGGTGAATAATTTTTAATTAATTAATCATATGAAGATCTACTAACTCTCATAACGGCAACATCTTCCATTTTTTTGATATCCTTGAGATTATTAACAAATTCTGTCTTGATTATATTGCCTTATTTTTTTTGAATTTGATAAGTTACTCCCTTATCAACATTTGTATCTTGTTTACAACACTTGAAGAAAAATGACATTATTATTATTATAGCAATAAGAAATATCA
>ERZ724508.2299-NODE-2299-length-10182-cov-5.224548_pt1 | contig 10182 bp, 5 predicted proteins | sample MGYA00376041_ERZ724508 | MGnify/ENA primary metagenome ERZ724508 (study PRJEB28724, sample SAMN07190887) | wastewater metagenome | isolation source: effluent of sewage treatment plant in Hong Hong | place: USA: Christiansburg, Virginia | collected 2016-03-01 ... | reverse complement strand
CTTAGTTAAATTTATATAATTATTTTGAATTTATAATGTATTAGGATCAACTAGGAAACTAATCAAATTATAAATAAATGAATGCTATTAAAAGAATTTTTGATTATAAAATTTTATCAAATTATGCTACAATAAAAGTAAACTCAATTTAAAGTATTATTAATATGTAAGATAATAAGATAGTCAAACATTCAAACAGTAATTTGACTTGAAATTGAAAATAAATAAAGACTTGAGATAAAGTAAATTAATAAGCTACAGTACATTGAAGGAAATTTATAAAAGAATTATTGAATAATCAGGCTTATTAATATATCCAAAAATTCCGAAAATAAATAAATATAAATAGCTACATAATTAATTTTACAAAAAATAAACAAAAATATTAGAGCTAGAATTATTTGTCAAAAAGCTTCAAATTATTTCTGAATAAATAAAAGTTGATTTTATTGAATATATAATTTAGTGTAGTGAAGAATTTATGTTTGTAAATTTGGATAAAAATAACTATGTCAAATAAATTAAAGATAGCTTTAAAAAAATAGCCTTTGATAAGTTTAAAGACTTATAAAATTATATTAGGCCATAATAGTAAGAAGGATGTCTGGAGATATTATAATTAGTAAGTGAGCTTTGAGTATATTATTCTGATTTTTAGTTGATGAGCTTGGCAGTATGAAAAAACTAACAATTAATTAATTAGTATAAGAATTAATCAAAAGAAGATTAATCATTATAAATCAGGGAACTTAAAAATATTAATTAATTTGAAAATTAAGATAATAGTATATTAAACTCTCTTGACTAAGAATTCACAATACTGATTAATAACAAGCAAAAATTATTAGATAATATAAACATACACGTAGAAGACAATATATTGATACAGTTAAAAGATATGTAAAAAGATATAAACTAAATTAATAAAATTATATAAAAAGAAATTGATTACTTACAGCAGTAAGACTAAAGATTATTATCCATTAGGGCAGATATAGCCATTGATAATGATACTTATACCCTATTAAAATAGCTGAAAGCCTTCTAACAATAACAAGATTCGAATTTAAGAAACATTACTGAGAATTTTTTAGACACAATCTTCAAATAAATTACTTTAAATTTTGATTAAATTTTTCGTTCAAAAAGATATTTTATCTCAGATGCATTTACCATCTTTAATGGCTCTTTGTATGTTATCTCATTTTTATTCCACTTATTTATAGTGCTGCTCTTAACCTATGCCTTATGTTAAAAAGATTTCTATGTAAAATCAGCTCTTTAATAAAGGTAATTCATCTGGGTTTAATTTAAGTTAGAGTTTTATAATATCTATAAAATAACAACTATAGCTAATACTATTATTATAATTACTGTCTTAGTAAATACAGAAATCTAAATAAATTTCATTATAAATTAAATATTCATTAAAACTGATCCCCAAATATGATATTCTATATTTATTCTGCGTAGTATTTAAATGGACCTAATTAGTTTTGATTATTTTCGATTGTTAAATTTTACTCAGCGATAAATTTAATTGTTAGACTTATAACTTTTCCGAATTCTTCTAAACTTAATTTTTAAGAAAAAATAGTCTAGTATATATGCTAGAATAATTCCTAATTTTATTGAAACTAATTAAAAATATCAATTGTAATTTAATTTGTTACCTAATTTATATTTCTCAAATAGTAGCTTTATTCCTTAAGTAAAAGTTTGTTCATAAAAACGAAAAAATAATTTTAAAACTTATTACTCTCATAATAAACTAATGATCTTATTAACTTACATCAATTTTATTATTTCCAATTTGATTAGTTGACATTGATCTGATAGAAATATATCTATTAAAAAATAAATAAACTACTCCTATATTAAGGATATTTACTCTTAGATTTATTTAGAATTATTATTCTATGAGGCTTGAACCGATATTAAAAACTAAACAAAATTATATAAGTCAGTATAATTATTATTTTTTAATCCTTCTTAAGTTTATTATTAATATTTCAACTCATATAATTATATATATTGTATAACGATATTTCTTATCTCTTGCGATATAGATTTAGAAAAAATATTTTTAAGTATTTGTTAAAATTTCTAAGGATTTTATTATAAAAGTTTTGGCTACTAAATTAAAGCAATTATATTTTATTCTCCTAAAGCTGATAATAAATCATAATCATTAGTAACTTTTATTAAAATCTAATAAATACTATTTATATTTTAATTCGCTTGCACAATATTTATTATTGCTTTTATGATTTACAATTAAATATTTATAAGAATTTGAAATGCCATTTGGGACTTATATTAGTAAATAACTTCTATTATACACTAGCTTGTAAACTTAACTAAGTTATAACTTCAATTTTTATCTAAAATACAAGTATTATTTAGCATATTTTAAATCGCATATTAGAATTTATAATTAAAATTTTCATTTAAATAAATTTTCTCATTTTAAGAATAATACAATTCAAGAACAGACTTGTAAAAAACCATAAGAAACTATAATTTATATTTATCACTAATTATAAACAATTTTTCTAGTTAATTTAAAAGCAAATTCTCAATGCTAGCATTTAGTTAGTTTACATTTATTTTATTATTTATAGTATCTTATAACATTGTAAAAAAATTCTCTAAATAATAAGCTCAAAGATCATTCTCAATATCATTTATATTAGCTATATGTTATACAACCTGATCAATAAATTGTTATTATATTTCAATGTTAAAATTCTCATAAACTTTATTGAGAAAATGAATGAAAATAGCACCAGATATTTAGTTGATTTTAAAATACCCACATATCAATACCAGTTTTTATTATACTTAAGCAAGTGCTGTTGGACTTTGCTCAAATACTTAAATATGCATGATTATTGAAGTAATTATCAAATTAAAATAGCCAAGCTTATTTTCTTGAATTTACCCATTTATAAAAGGACTTATGATATTGTCTAGCAAGCTAGTAATATTGTACTCTGTGTCAAGTATCTATAAAAGTTCTAAAGTCTAAGCATATTGCTCCTATATATCATCTTAGTAGTAGAGCATTTTAATTGACTCTTCTTTTTGGCCCATTGATAATTTGAGATAGTAATTCCAAACCTCAAGGTCGTTAAATATCAAAAAATTAGTCAATTGGAAATATTAGTTTCTCAAAGCTTATTTTAAAATAAAGTGATTTTCTTTTAAATAGGATTCGTTATTATAATCTTATACCTCTTATTATATATAAAAAATCCACTAATTTATTGTGAAAAAATCTTTCAAAGAAGATTGGGTATTTAAGACAAGTTTCTCATACTCCTGCATAAGTAATTTAAACATTTGAACATCCTGATAAATAATAACAAAGTAGTTCTCTATTATGCACTACATTAAATCTTATTTTAGAGCAATGTTTTTGATGTTGTTAAAATATTTAATTAAAAACAAAAGGTTTTTATAAAAATTTGTATCATGCTTTAGCTTATTGCCATCAAACAACAATTAAATATCTTTTCATATTTAAATCATCTCACATTGTATAATAAAAACTGTTATTGAATCAGCATACTCATTTTCAGGAATCAAGTCTTAAATATAGAAGATTTATTTCAATAAATTATTTGGAAAGTTTAGAAGAAATTTGGAGCCAAAACTGATGCTAAACGATTTTTTAAACTAAATTAATAAATTCTAATCCCATGTGATAATTTATTATATTCCTATTATAAAACTTTGTTTCATATTTTCTATTGTATTTAATACGAGCTGCTCCATTTCTTTATCGAATTTGAAGACTACAACTTAAGTTGACAAGTAGGCTAGTAAATCTATAAAAACCTAAGGAGAATTATTAATGATCTCGACATATTAATTTCTAGGCATAGTATCAATATTTTATTATTCTCAGATTTTACATAATAAATAACATAGGGAAATAATAGGTATTGACTATTGATAATTTTCTTTGAACTAAAAATTAATTTTAAATATTTCATTTACAATTTCTTCAGAAGTTCTATAAAATTATTAAAAATTATTTTTTATTTAATTCTATAAGAAGCCTTAGCTAAATATCTAAAAATGCTAGCTCCTATTTTACATCAAAATTATATAGATATCATAGTGTATTCTTTTATCTTATTTAAATAAAGAAAGAATATTTGTAGCATTTTAAATATCTGTGTTGTTTTAAGCCAGCTAAAGAAGTTTAAGATTAGCTTATATAAATTCATAGTTGTATTAAATCTCTTATTTACTCATATTATAAAAAATTAAATGGGAAATTGTGCTTACTAAACCCAAGTAACTATGAACCAAAATGTAATATAAAACAGTTCTAACATAATAATAGTAAATAACTCTTTATATGAAAGACTTAAAGATCTTAGCATACTTAAATATACATATAGTCAACAAATATAAGAAATAATAGCACAGTGCTAGCGTAGCTAATAACATTAGTTTAATTTAATAAATGGAGATTTATTTTTCGGTCTAAAATATGATGAGTAAAAGGATAATTATTCTGGCTAAGGTATTCTAGTTTAAATAAGTGGCGAAATTATCATTGGTGAAATTGATTAACAATATAAATTAATCTAAGGACTGTATTAAGATACATTAGGATTAATTCTGATTGGAACAATATAAGATAAAAAACTTTAAAGCCACGGTACTTTAATCAACTCTATAGGCATTTAGTACAAAGGTAACTTTAAAGATAATAATATTATTGAATACGGTGAAGAAATCCAGCCAAATGGTACTGCTTATCGGGGAAAGTTTATGAATAATAAAAAACATGGATAAGGCACAATATAGTGGCAAAATGGTGATAATTATGAAGGATATTTTCTAAATAATAAAATTCATGGACAAGGCAAGTTTTATTTTCACAATGGGGACATTTATTAAGGAGAATTCTAAGAGAATTAAATTCAAGGTTATGGAAACTACATACGAGCCAAACAATATAGTTATTAAGGCTAATTTAATCATAACTCTTTTCATGGAGAAGGAACTATTACTCTTAGCAATGGAGTAGTATTACATGGAAAGTTTATAAATGGAAAAAGTACTCGTACAGGAAATATATAGCTAGATGTTTTATCAAGTTAGAATTTATTAAAAGAAAGTTAATAATAATTTCAGTCACAATTTTAAACATAAAAATTATTTAATTTCTTTGTTCTTCTTATAAACATACATAACTTTGCCCTAAATAAAATCTCTGTGTACAAACCCATAATTTCTTGAGTCAAATGAGTTTTGTTTATTGTCACCTTCCAGCCATACAAGATTTTTATTCTATTGATCTCTGTCAAGATAAATTCATTTGCATACAACATGATCTTTATTTGTATAGCCTTTTGCTACTACTATATCTTTATCCTTAATTCTATTAAAAAGTACTGGCAGTTTTGAGATAAATAAAATATCTCCATTATTTATTGTCGGCTACATAGACTCTCCTTATGCTGTTGAGAAATGAAAATGTTAGACAATCTCATAAGCTATTGAGACTTGGCATGCTCCTATTAGTCCTTTTTTTAGAATATTCCTCAAATTCTATCATTAAAATTTTTAAATTAAACTTCCCAACATATAGATTAATTATCAATTATAAATTAAGAATATTTATTTATAAATGCAGCAGTTTTCAAACATTACCAACAAACTTTATACTAAATAAAATTTTGTTAAGACAGAAATTATAACTGCTTAGGGTACTGAAATTATTCTGAATTAAAATGAATCTAATTAACTAATAAAGGAAGACAATTATGATTATTTACACTGGAATAAAAATGAAATAAGCATGACAAAAGGTATGACAAATTTAGGAAATACTTGCTATTTAAACTCCATACTTCAAGTCTTATTCAACACTCCTTATGTCTATTACCAACTAATGAAGGAAAGTTCAACACAACAAGATCAGTGTATTGGCAATCATAAGAATAAACCTTGCTTAGAAAAAGAGCTATGAGCTTTAGTCTCTTAATGCCGAAAACAAAATATTAGTACTTGATCCTTAGTTGAAAAACTAAGAATATTTAATCCTAAATTTAATCCCTACAATTAATAGGACTCACATGAAGCTTATTTATTGCTGATAAATTCCTTAAGTAATCACATAAAAGATGTTTTTAAAGGAAGGCTTTGAAGTTAGTTGACTTGCAAACGAGGCCACATATCTAACTCATTTGAGCCATTTCTCAACATAACTGTAAATTTTAAAGATTCCTGAAGAATCTAAGAAGCTCTTAAATCATACTTTGAGCCTACTAATAATATACAAAACTATTATTGTGATAAGTGCCTAAATAAAACATCTGTTAGCAAGTAATATTTTACAGAAGAAATGCCAGGTGTTCTTGTGCTTCATATAATTAGATTTAATATGAATGGAGAAAAGCTTAATTTTAAATTTAATTTTAATGAGGATTTATTATTTGGTGGTCAGAGTTATTAACTATATGGAGTTGTACAGCATGAAGGGAATAGTATAAAAAGTGGACATTATTTTTCTTATATAAAAAATACACATGGGATTTGGTTTGAGGTAAAATAAAAAGGCGAATGATTCTAGCATAAGAGTATGCCCTTAGAGTTAGGTTTACAACTCTAAACCATATATGATGTTCTATGTTATTAAGTAAAAGGAGTAGATTTTTTAAGCAGAGAAATATATTATGAAAGAGTTAAATGATTAATAAATTTCACATAAAGTTTAAGAAAATTTAGGGTAAAATATTGATCAGATTTTTGATATAAAAAATATTAAGAGAAGCTATTAACAAGAGTTAGAAAAAATATTGTGATTATTGGAAAAGTTTAAAAATAATATAAAGCTAAAATCTATTGCTTTATTGTGATAATTTTCTATAGAATAAAGGAAAACAAATAACAATGAAGTGTATCTTAAAATTGATCTATTAGTCCCTGTTAATTATCAGAGAAAACAATCAAATAAGCTGCACTTACTTCAATAATATTTTAAAAGCTAGCAATAATATAAATAGACTCAAATTTGAAGCTAAATGCAATAAGAAATTATTTAAGAGAATCGAAATTTCTTTTTAGGAAAATAAATTATCAAAGATCAATATGATATTGATTATGATAAAGGGAAGCAAAAAAAGATTAAAAGAGAAAAAATAAAACAGAAGAAAATTAATTTTCAAAAACTTTATCAGAAAAAGTATCTAAAGAATCAAAGAGATAAAAGTTTATAATAATTTTAAAATTATATTTAAATTAATCATGAACAATCTATTTAGAGTACAATGTTAATAGTTAATTAGCTAATTAGAGAGCATAAATAATGACTAATTGTTATTAGAGGATTTGGTTACCTTTTTGCTCTTTTAAAGAGTTCATCATAATTGTAATGATTTTTATTCCATTATATATATGCTAGTTAAAGCTTATTAATAAGACAATAAAGATTAGAACATGATAATAGAAGCATTTTATTTAATTGACTAACAATAATAATAAATTTAGTTAGTTGAAAATAAATGATTTTTCAATACAAGCTTAGTTTTTATAGAAAATTAATAAATTTTTAAAGATAATAAAAAAAGAAACTATAGTAAAAAGGAGCTGTTCAAAAAAGCTTATTTTATTTAATCAAACTTATCAAATTATTTAATAAGAAATTAATTGTTATTAATATTTAACGATGAAGATATCTTCAAGTAAATTTATATATTATATTAAGAATCTAACTTTTAAACAGAAGAAATTATAATAACAGAAGAGGTAAATAATTTAGTTATTAGTTTGAAAAAGATTGGTTAGTTTATAAAAGAACTTACTAATTAAGAGGCTGAATTTGTTTATTAGCATTTAGAGAATTTATTTTTTAACTATATAAACAATTTAGGATAGCAATAAGAAACTCAAAGTGAAGTAAATAAAGATGCTTTTGACTTTAATAAACTTATACTTAATTACTATGAATATTTAATCATAATTTATCTTTACTTTAAAACTCATTCAGATTAATAAATTATAGATATACAAAATTATTTATATATTATTAACCAATATGATAACATAAACAATATGTTTTTTACTAGATATCACAGGCTCAAGAATTATATAAAGCCAAATAGAGATCAGTTATTTAAAGCAAAATTAATCAATAAATAAATAATGTTTGAAAACATTACCATTGAGCATTTGATTGATAAATATAAAAAAAATATAGATAAAAAAGACTTTGAGGAACTTTTTACTTCAAATAATTTAAAAGATAATCTAGAATATATTTTATAAAATGGTTGAGTATTTAAAAATAAAATATATGCCTGAGATAACAATTAAAATCAATAAGCGGAATAAAAAACCTATAAAGACTCTTATCTTTATCAATATCAGTAAAACTATTAGAATAAAATACAGTAGTTATAGAAACAATAATTTTAATAAAATAATCCCATAAAACTAATGTCTTTTATTTATATAGAAAAAAATACAAATAATTATAATCTTAATTTTTAGTTATAAAAAATAAAAAACCTATTTTTGTGTAATAATTATAATAAAGCTTTAGAAATTATTGAGGAGCTTTTGGCATATAATTTAGAACACTCGAAATCACTCTATCTTTAGACTATTTAGGCTTATATTTACTTATAAACGAATAACATTGAAGATGCTATTAATTTATCTTACAATTCTATGGAGATATTAACTAAATATTTTAATCAAACTAAACTAGTATTGATGTATTAATAATTGCTAGGAGAGATATTTTTTTTAACAAATAATTATTGACTATCATTGCAGTGTTTTTTATACTAAAGGGAATTTATAGAGGAGATAAAGACAAAATCTATAATGAAATTTATTACTTGCTATTATAATATATCATAGTGCTTGTTTAGCTTAAATCAATAAAATATGGCTAAGAAAATCTATGAATATTTATTTGAAGTTTTATATTATAATAATCAGGGACATTTAGTTTAATATTTTGAATTTAATTAAGAATAGTTTTATAATCAATTTAATATAGATGTCCAAAACAATATTAGATACAAATACTTAAAGAATATTCCTGAGGACAAGTAGAAAAAATCAAAATAAAAATTTTAAACAAAAAAGTAATAATTATTTAGTTATATCTAGTTATAATAAATATATTTTATTTATTTTATAATAATGAGTCAACCAAACAAAAATTAAAATTTGGGTGTTAAATTATCAATAGCTTCTATTATTGTTGCAGGAAGCGCTATCCTAGGCTCAATTTTTTTATGAAAGAAATATTCAAATTATATTCTTTTTAAAGAGACCTGTTGATCAATAATGACAAGACTTCATGAGGAGAACCAAAACCACAAAACAACAGTCAAGCCTTGCATTAGTATAAATGAAACTTAGATTCAGTCTAAAAATGGCTAGATTCAGTTTGCTTTGAGACTTTTCTCACTAGATGAAAGCTACTACACCTCTGATGATACTTCTAAAGGCGACTGTTTTATGGCACCCTTTACTGAAGGAGTTTACATAACATCTCTATCGCCAACCCACACTCTTGTTTTTAATAAATATCCTGTATTTAAAAATCATCTGTTAGTTATAACAAGGAAGTTTGAGATTTAGGAAGCAAAACTAAACTGATAGGATTTATATTAAACTTATGTAACTATGAATGCAATTCAGGGATTCTGTTTCTATAATTACAATAAGCTTGCAGGAGCTTCATAGACCCATAAGCATTTATAGGTAGTTCCATTTGAACACTTCAAGACTCCTTTACTAGATCATGTCTTAAAAATTGTCGAAAATGAAGATTTAAACGGATAAGACTTTATAAAGATTAATTTAAATATGTTTTTGGGATACAGATATGCTGCTTATAAATTTAAGGAGTTTAACCATAGCGATACTTAAGAACAATACGAGTAGTTTTTATAGAGAGTCTATTAGCAGGCTTTAAATGATCTAAATGATCCTGAGGCAAAAGTGCCTTATAATCTAGTAATGTGTAAAGATTGTATTTATATAGTTCAAAGACAAAAAGAAAGTTTTAAAGATAAAATTTCAATAAATGGATTTATTCTTGTTGGCTCTTTGGGTGCCACTAATAAAGACAAATACAACATGCTATTAAATGCTGACCCATATGAGATATTTAATGAAGTCTTTATTAAAAACGAT
>ERZ724508.2298-NODE-2298-length-10183-cov-5.581754_pt1 | contig 10183 bp, 14 predicted proteins | sample MGYA00376041_ERZ724508 | MGnify/ENA primary metagenome ERZ724508 (study PRJEB28724, sample SAMN07190887) | wastewater metagenome | isolation source: effluent of sewage treatment plant in Hong Hong | place: USA: Christiansburg, Virginia | collected 2016-03-01 ... | reverse complement strand
GCCAAGGTTACTCAGTATGAAGACGAGTACCCCCTCGAGGACTTCAACCTTACCTTTACGGATTATATGGTGCCGCAGTATCTACCCAAGGGATCATTCGTGCAAAACTGGGACGGTTTCCAGACCAAGGAAATAGCAGCAACCTACCAACTGAACTACCCGAATACCCAGGCTGCTGCGAAGGAAATACAAAAGCATTTCGGCCTGGCAGTCTGCGAAGGCGAGCAGGAAGACCCCAGCAAAAAGACGAACTTGAACACTTGCTACCTTTCGGGCAGCTACCTGGGTCAGGAGAGAGTGCTGGTAATCTGCATTATTGGTTTCGACACCAAGAAGGGATGCTTGATGAAGCTCCGGGTGAAATGCAAGGACGAGGAAGTGGGCGACAGCATTGCCAATTCTGTTGAGTGATTGTGAGAAAGATTGTTTGATAGCATCACTACTCAGTATGAGTTCTCATCCAACGTACGTAGTTATCTACGCCGCTCTGCCGATAGCTGTTCTCTACGAACAGCTCCTCCTCGTACCTATTGAACTTTGAAGTTGTTGCAACCATCTAGAGGCTTATGCAGCCGCCTCTCGTCTTCAATCTAATCTGCTCGATAAAATTGCATAGCGCCTTGCTTTCTTGCGTTGATGGCTCAAGATGGGTTAGGCTCTCTATTTAGGAAGGCTTGCTGGTGCCGAAGAGGCTTTAGAGAACCTCGGGTCGTTAGTCATTGGCATAGACGAAAATCTTTCGTCCATTATCGACAATGATGACAGATTGTGTATCGAAGGCCGTTGAGTCTGAGTAAATGGTTGCCCTTGGATCACAATCATCTTAATTCCCCTCCGAGAAGTAACTCGAAGGAAGTTCATAGACCCTAGGATAAAGCATTTTGCTTGTTTCCACAACAGCACTGGTGAGTATCCGAATTTCCTACAGCCCTACCCTCCACACAGGATGACCGCATAGGTCGACTGATAACCCTCGGTAGCGATGCAGCAGTGAGAATACATGGCATGCAAATAAACCCATATTGTCAGAATACCGAGCAGACAGTTCTACGGCTTTGGAATTTTGTTCCATTGTCTAAACGTTGTAGTTCTAGGCTTAGAAGAGTGTGTACCACAATAAGATAGAACTCTCTCATCCTATTGACAGAATCGAGGACGCGTTGTCTAGCCATGGCAATGTTCCTCGTACGGTGCTTGTATACAATCGCTTCGGTGAGGAGCACTCTTGCCGCAGCTTATGGATCGAATCCAGCCATAACCTGATGGTTTTCGTTGTTGTTGCATCGGTACAGGCTGTAGTTGATGATTCGCTTACGGTGTGCCCTCCCATCGAAGTAGGCTACTACGAACTGCAAGCTCGTTCGGAAAGTGCGAAACTACTTCCTTCGTTATGTTGATGGTACTCGCACAGTTGAAATAGTGCCACGAGGCTACTATCTTAGTTGAGACTATTCAGATTCACTTTGTTCTTATGCTTGAGGTAGTGTCCGTAGGCAAGGGACCCCACTCGTAACCCCACGCCCGTAAAGCATGTGATTTCAACCTTGAAGGCAGTTAGCCGAGTGATGCACCTATACACATCGTAGTAGAGCTCTGAGGTGTTGTCATTGGCGGAGTAAAGGAATACGGAACCTCCGCTGAGTAGGAATGGGTGTTTGATATCCTCGAATTGAACAGCACCCCCTTGAGGTACCACGCAGAACAGATCCATCGTAGAGTTATTACCACTGTCGTTGACCAGGTGTCCAAGGTTCTTGAACTTATTATCTATTGACTCGAAGTGCTATTCCACAAAGGAACCATTCGACTTGACAAGTTCTTTACCAGTCGAGTAGACTCCATTATGTTATCCTTTCGTGCTGAGGACAATAATCTTTTTGATAAGTTCAGGTTATGCTTGTATTACTGTTGCTAGGACATCTGCCAACCTGTCATAACGAGGCTCGATAAACAAGTAGTTCATCGACTCAATGTGCTCAATCATGGCATTCAGATACGCCTCGCAGTGTTCGATTGCGCAACCCACCATATTTAATTTCTGAGTGAGCTCCCCGAATTCCCTGTTGATCACCACCGACAGCTCCTGCGAGTCAGAGTCAAAGCTGTACATTCTCAGTTCAGTTGCCGTATGGCCAATCAATACCAACTTTACAGGACTTTCTAGAATAGAAACAACAGCACTTCTCAGAGCTTCAAGCATCACGTAAAGCACTCCCGTGACAGTAGCCTTGGACACTTCAAACACCAAGATATAGTAGATAGTAGTTGGTTCGTGCCTTACCACCATATCAATGACACCCTTGGCGAGAAGTTTTGTATGCACCTGCTACACCGAAACCTTGGCTATTTTGCATGAGTGGCAGTACACTCGGTCATTTTTCAGTATGCTACTCGAGCAGTAGTATAAGCCGCAGCGACATTTCCAATTGGCGCTCTCCGTTAGTTACTAGACTGTCTATTATCCTTCGATCACAGCTTCTGGAATATGAAGAGGGCAGAGCACACCTCCGAGTGGCACCCCCATGTTAGCGAGGGTCGTGCTGTTCTGCGGAAGAACCAACATTGACGGTCGGAATATTCGCGGATCGGCGGACCCACGGTCCACAACAACATGCGGAAAGAAGGAATAGGGCACTACAGCAATTTGGTTGGTGCTATTCGTCTTGTACCCGACATTAACCCAATGCTTACTTTGCGATGCGCTGCAGCTAGCTTTCATAGATTAGTGGCCTGTATGGTTCCCACTCTTCTCTGGACTATCTGTTGTCGTGTTGCTTCATACGCAATTCTATAATCATTGATTCTGTCGCATATCAGACCTTGCTGTAGTCCATCTTTGATTCGAGTTTCTTTGTTTCCTTGATCTTTCGGGCAGCCTTTGTGAAGTCTTCCTCGACAACGTAGTCGCGGTTATCTCGAATAGCGAACATACCGCCCTCTGTGCAGACGTTGCGGAGATCGGCCCCGTTGAATTACTCGCAGATCTTGGCGATGGACTCGTAGTCGATTTCACCGTGCGTTGTGATTGACTTGGCGTGGATTTTCAAGATTTCAAGACGAGCAGCTTCATTTGGTAGAGGAATCTCTACTTTTCTGTCCAAACGACCAGGTCTCATAAGAGCCGGATCAAGGATATCAGGTCGATTCGTAGCCATCACGACCTTGACTCTTCCAAGATCGTCGAAACCGTCCAGCTGGTTCAGCAGCTCCATGAGGGTTCGTTGGATTTCTCGATCTGCAGAAGTACCTTCACTAAACCTCTTTCCTCCGATGGCATCGATTTCGTCCATGAAGATGATGCAAGGTTGGTTTTCCTTGGCGTATGCAAACATCTCTCGAATGACTCTTGCTGACTCACCAATGTATTTGTCGACGATAGCAGATGCAACCACCTTCAAGAACTTGGCTTCAACGTTGCAAGCAAGTGCCCTTGCTATCAGTGTCTTTCCTGTTCCAGGAGGGCCATACATCAGGCAACCTTTTGGGGGCTTGATGCCTACACGTCGAAACAGTTCGGGGTTTGTGATTGGCAACTCAATGGTTTCTCGGAGAATGCGAATTTGGTCTCCAAGCCCGCCGATATCGTTGAAGTCAACCTTGCCTGGATCCTCGTTGGCCATATTGAAGACCATAGGATCGACTTCTCGTGGCAGAATTCGAACGATGGTAAGCGTGGTCTGATCGAGTGCCACTCGAGCACCAACCGCGAGCTTGGTTCTGTCAATCTTGGTCTTGACTCCAACAACATTCCTTGATCCGCTCGAAGACTTGACAATGTCTAATTCAACTCCACTTGCTTACATTTCTCTTCGGTGAGTTGCTTCAGAGTCTCCCCGACTATCTGTCCAACACTTTGGAGCGACTTGAACTGCAATTCGATCTTGGCTTCTTCCTTTTTCTTGTCGCGCACCTCCAGTCGTTCTTTGTAGCAAACGCATCGTACTTTTCTTAATGTTTTCCTAGCCCTTGTCGTGAGCCACCTTCTTCTAGACGTAGGTCTGGATGAGTTTGTCTCGGTCAGTCATGTGCAGCGAGTCGTAATTTGTTTTCAAAAATATTTTAAATGATCCAGCACCCACCCTTATACGTGCGGAGGTTAGATTTTAAATATGGGATCAAGCCGAAACCAGGGCAGATGCGGTGGCAGCCTCGCTAAGTTAAGAAGAGGAATTACTAGCGCCACTTAGCGGGAAGCTTCTGAGCTCGCTTGTAGTACCTGCCGAGACGGTGGATACGCGATTCGATGAGAATCAGGCGGTACTTAGCATCCTTGTCCTTCTTGTTCTTTTCCAAGTGCTTGCGAATGCTGATAGCCTTGCGAATTAGGCAGTAGATATCCTCAGGGATCTGAGGGGCGCAACCTGCGTAACAACTTCCTTACCGTTCTTCTTGAGGATGCGAACGATCTTCTGGCCTGTCAACAGTTTAGTGCTGGGCACTCCTTCCTTGTCTCGGATGACAACACCAATCTGAGAAGGGCTAGCTCCCTTCTTTGCCATAGCGACGATAAGTTCGGTAATTGACTTGGGAGTGTGACTGACCCACTTGGCGATCTTTCGTCTGAAGAGGGTGGTGGTCGAACTGATACCCTTTCCCTTGCCCTTGCACTGAATGCGTCCCATGTGGTGATTATTTTAATATGGAAATATTAAATATAAATTAAGAATATTGTTTGCTGAGCCCATCAAGCGTGCCTTATCCCTCTCCCAACAGCGGACCTAATTAATCTCAAAGGGTCGAACAGGAACCCTACCCCCACAATCGTTATAATAATCTCCGATCGTTTTCAAATATAAATGAGTTCGATCGAGATCAGAGTCTGCGGACGCTATCGGCTTGGAGAGAAAATCTACAAAGGCAAGTACAGTTCTATCTACATTGGCAAGAATGTACAGTCGGGTCAGGAAGTCGCTATCAAATGCGAACTGAAGTCAACCAAGACTCCACTTGTCGTGCACGAAGGCACAGTTCTTGAAAGCGTTCAAGGAGGAGTAGGTGTACCCAACCTTCACTGGTATGGGCTCGATGAGGACTTCAATTTTCTCGTGACAGACCTGCTCGGCAATACTCTCGAGGACTATTTCAATATCTGCAAAAGAACATTCAGCCTCAAGACTATCCTGATGATCGCTGACCATGTGCTGAGTAACATCGAGTACCTCCACTACAAGGGATTTGTTCATCGGGATATCAAACCAGAGAACTTTTTGATGGGGCTCGGAAAGAAGTTGCATCAAATCTATACGATTGACTATGCCAACGCAACGAACTACATTGATCTGAATACCAAGGAGCATCTTCCTGCTCGTCAAGTCAAAAGTTTCTACGGGACTCTTCGGTATGCAAGCATTAACACCCACAAGGGCATTAAGAATAGCCGGAGAGACGATCTTTAAGCAATCGGATACATGCTTGTGTACCTAGCGAAGGGGACACTTCCCTGGATGGGAGTGGACACTTTCAACCTTATCGAGAAGCTCGAACGCGTCAAATCAATAAAATAGTCAACTCCTATCGAAGTAATTCGCTAATAACTCAGGAGCTATGCGAGGGGCTTCCAATCGAATTTGAAAAGTACCTCCGTTACTGTCGTGGACTCCAATATGAGGAGAAGCCAGACTATTCATTTTTGAAGCGACTTTTCAAGGAAAAATTCATTTCTGAGGGATACGAATACGATTACATCTACGATTGGATCCTGCTGCCTCTAAAGCTCAGAGATCCCGAGACTGGTGGAAAGATTCCGCTGATAACGCAGCTGAGGGAGGAGCCACAGTCCCTCAGCTACTTCAACCTCAGCATCGAAAAAGGCGAGTAGGCTCCATTAGTCATCCAAAAAGAAAAGGATATTGTCCTACCACCAAAGAAGCTAGTGGACCCGCATCCACAGACTAACGGTAAGCCAAAGAACAAGGAGCCAGAGCACAAGAAATAGTGCACTATCTTCTGAACGCTGATACTCATGAATTGTTTGATAACAGCAGTGCATTTATCAGGGGGCAGCCTCTTCAGGCAAAAGCTCGTTCATCTTTTTGAGTGTCTCATTTAGACTCGTCAACTCTTCGCCTAACTCGGGCTCCTTGAGTTGTTCCTTGTACTGCTCCAAGTAGCAGTACACCTGCTCGCGGTACTGCTCGATGCTACGGCGGACAGCCGACAATGCACTTTCAGTCTCGTCGTAGAACATCTTGGATTTCTTCAGGACGTCAGGATCAATGCTGGCATCCAGGTTGTACTTGCTCTTTTCAAGCAGGTAGTTGCTGTATTCCTTGTGCAACCGTCCTAGTGCTGACTTACGGATTTTGAGTGCTTTTTTGATGTCCTCCATTGATTCGGTTCTGTTTATAACGGTGGTCTGGATTTAAGTGGTACGTACTCAGCCTCAACCAGAAATATTCTTCGGATGGTGGTCAAGCATTGGAACACAGTAAGTTACAAATGATCAAGCAGTAGTAATACCGAGGGTGTTGTACACTGACTTCCTTCGTTCAGTGAGGTCGGGGATGACTCGCAACAAAAACTATAGCTCATTGAAGTAGTACACAACTTCGGGGCGGAGAATGTTTGCGCTACAATGCTAGTTGAGCTTTTGGATCCTCACGAGGTATCTTCCGAAGATATCCCAATCGAATATCTTCGTGAGGGAGCTCACCGAAAGATACTCGTCGGCAATGTCGTACAGTGTCCGAACTGATGACACGATGTCCATGGTGCCCTTGGAAGGATGTGTCTTCATATCCACATCGCTAATGCAGTTGTAGATTCGTTCCTGAAGCAATCTCTTGAGCTTGTCGATAATTTGGCAGTGGTGATCTTTGATTCCCTCGAGCAGTTTCTGATGATTGGCAATGGGATATCTCTCATGAATTCTAGCCACCAAGAACATCAGCATCTCCAATGTCACTGCACATACGCAAAGGTGTCGGGAAGTCACATTCTTTTGGCCAAGCTTCCCCAGCTTGGTAGCGCCTGCTCCCAATATGAGTTGGCACGACTGGGAGTTGTAGAATCGCACCAACTCCGAAAGCTTGGTTGATATGTCATCTTTCAGGTACTCACATCGCTATCCCAACTCAAGGTATTCCTCCATTATCTGCAGCAGCAGCAGGAAGGTCTACGTCATCTTGAACCGATGGCCTTCAACTAGACACTCATCCTTCACGATTTTGATATGCCTGTGATAATTTTCGCCGCCTTTCAGCTCTTCCTCCTTGATGATACCCGAACGGTCCCGTCGGAAGGAAGGTTTCTATGCGTAAAAGCTGCCTTCTAGCATTCTAGGCTTGGGGAGAGGTTATGATTTTTGTGGAAATCCCAGCAACTTTGACAGGCTGATGTACAGATCAACAGGGATATGGATGCATACCCACTTCTCATTCTCCATCGCCTCCTTCAGTTCCGAGCCGATAGAGCTTTTGTGGAGGTTGGCCATGAACCTACCTACAGTTTGAGTATAGCATGCTCTCAAGACATTGAGCTTGATAGCTTCAATCCAGTCGACCCTGTCCCTTTCAACCTTGAAACTCCGCTTCAACGAAGCAAGAACCTACTCACCCACGAAGCACTCCCACTGCTGTAGTATTTCAACGTGATCGAGAAATTGCTAAATGTCCAATGTCCATTCCAAGACTCTGAGGTTGAATAGCCTCACTATATTCTCAGCAGTGAGCTCAGTTCCTAATTGAATGATTTCGAACAGTCTGTTGGGAAGTCCTCGAAGGTCGATTGGATGCTGCTTGAGTTTCGCTATGAGTTTGGAGATCGTGCCCAACAGCCTCCTGAGGAATGCCTTACTCCTTTCGGAATAGAAGAGTATGGCCCTGTCGCAGAAGGACAGCGACATGTTGGCAAGCAGTGTCTCCAGTGATTCCGACTTAGGGCTGCTCAACCTTCCCTCGAGTTGTGCCACACAGAAGTTTTTGAGCTGAAAAAGAAAGTTCCCAAACTGGCTGTTTGTGTGCATGTTGATCTTATTGTTGGTGGGCTGGATGTCCAGCTCGCAGCAGCCAGCAAACTGAACAACCAATTCGAAGAGCTATTCGTTGAATTATGGCTCTGCCACTGTGCTGTCCTTTGGAACTTCGTCGAAGATCTCGTCATCAAGTACCTTGCCACTTTGAAGTTGCTTCTCAGTCTTCGCAAGAATATTCATTCTTCCCCAAAAATTTGCTTCTTCGCTGAAGTTGAGCTGGCTGGTGAGCTGGTCAAGCAAGTTGTCAGCGAACTGTCGGCTAAATCTGTCGACTAGTGCCGTTTCTAGTGCCTTTATGGTCGGCTAGAAATTCTTGGTGCATCTGAGCTTTAGAAATTCCGGTCTTGCCTACCGAAGCTTGCCCAATAAGCTAATCGCTTCCGCATTTCCTTACGGGTGATTCAGCTCTCCCTTCACAGCAGTCCTAGCTTTTTGATACAGACCAATACGCTTGACCTCTTCCACCAGCCTACGTAGGTTTGCTTGTCGAATGGCCAGCTTCCTGACTTTCTCGGACTTCTCAACTATCTTGTGGTGCAGCAGTCGGTTGTTTTACCGAACAACCCGCAGTTTGTCTACATTTCGTTCGATGAGATCATCCATGGTATCGATCGTGGTCAGCACTCCGAGGAACCTATCGAATTTGAGGTTGACCTGGTTGAAGATGCAGATATCCACCTGGTTCAGAAAGTATGCCATGCGTTCCTGCTACTCCTAGGTCTTCCGACGATCACGGTTTATCATTCGGGGAGCTGGTGGCTAGTTTATGAAGTACTACCTAGGTATCGTTCTTAAACACTTCAAAAGAAGTTCATCAGTGACCTACTGGCTAACGATTCGTTCGCCAGTGCGGTCACTCCTTCTCTGTTTATGATGCGCACCCGATTCGTGTTACTTGATCTCGCCGCCAAACTCTTCACACTCACGCCTCTGCACAACACTGCTACTGCTCGCCGGGGTGAAGCCAAGGAAGGAACGACCCTCCGTTATCGAAGTCTCCAAGTAGCTGAAGATTTTGCCGAATTTGCTGGTGAGGTATTCCACTTTGCGCATCAGTGTTATTATAGACGACCCAAGCTGGAGGGAAGTTTGCCATCCGAAGCAATTTAATGGCGCTTTATCAGCCAAAAGAACCGGGAATTGTAAGTAATTATTATTTGCGATGGGTGATCCAAACTACCTGCAGTTCGTCGAGGATCTGACAACTCTGCCGGCGAATTTTGCGATGACTGCGTGGATTGACTACCTGCTGACAGGACAAGTGGAAAAGAAGCTTGGGCACATCATCGATGCGCTCAGATCGAATACTGATGGACTGACGAACTTCCAGTTCTGTTTCCGGCAATGTCTGAATTTGCAGGCCTTTTGGCAGAGAGTCCCGATAGCCTTGACCAGCGAATTCGTCAGGCAATTAGTTGAGATAGGTGTAAACCAACCGAACGTGAGGGAGTTGTGCATAAATGGCATAGTTAATGGATGCTACTACCAGAAAGACACTGGAGGACCCAACCATCCATTCAATACAACCATGAACATCTTCGCATCGCCTAACGTATCTTACTTATCCTTTGGACTGGAGGCGCTGGAGCTAATCCTTTCCAAGAACGTCCTAGAGGGTGAATACATCGCGGAAATCTCAAGTTGTCTCGAGCCTCTTCTGCAGAATGACATGCTGGATTTGGTGAACCGTGCTGCCAACCTAACTGTTGCACTAGCAGAGAATATTACCAAGAAGGATCTAAACCATCTCTACCACTTGGGAAGGGCTTTCATTCAAACAGCTATTGTCAAGATCAACAGCTGGGATCTAGTACCGATTATTGACATGATTGAGACGTTCATCGAGAACTCTCACCTCGTATTCAAGGACAGCCTTGATCTGCTGATCCCCTACCTTAAGTCTGTCTTCCAGCTTACTGAGTACCCGGACAAACGGAAGATCATCAACATTTTGGTGTGTATATCCACCAAGTTCCCTTCGTTCTACAAGAGCAACAACAGCTGTTTTTTAATTATGCTCGAAGTCATCTTCCTTGAGATGATCAAGATATCCGAGGTTCCCAGTGAGAATTGGCTAAACCCACAGCCCAACTCCGAATATGACCATAAAGAAGATCCCAACCAGGAGCCTATTTTGTACGGAATGGAGATACTCGACTCAATACTGGACAACATCGACTGCAAGGCTTTGTTCCAGGTGTTTAAAGAAGC
>ERZ724508.2297-NODE-2297-length-10186-cov-5.849077_pt1 | contig 10186 bp, 10 predicted proteins | sample MGYA00376041_ERZ724508 | MGnify/ENA primary metagenome ERZ724508 (study PRJEB28724, sample SAMN07190887) | wastewater metagenome | isolation source: effluent of sewage treatment plant in Hong Hong | place: USA: Christiansburg, Virginia | collected 2016-03-01 ... | reverse complement strand
TACTCAGTGGAGAAGTAGCTACGCAACAAATATATATTCCTGAAGCCACTGCTTCACCTATATAGGGCTTTTGGCTACTTCAGCCAGAGTGATCTCGCATCAGCTAAGAACGACTACCACCAGTACGACTGCTTCTACGATACACTTGGCAGCTAGCAATCAGAACCATCCAAGGAATATAATGTGCTGCTCATCAAGGCGGTCGAACAGTTTCCAATTCACTCCAAGCAGTGGCTGGAAGAAGCTATCTAGCTGTACCCATACAAGACCGAACCGTATTTGTATCTCGCACTGGCTGAAGTGCAGGAGTACATTTCCACTGAAGATGCCGAAATCATTGATAGGGTCAGAGTGCATCTCGACAAGGCTGTGAACTTTCTGCCGCAGCTCAGTAATAATCATATCAGCAACGTATACTACCACAGGGCTGTCATCAACCTGTACGTCAACGACTTCGACAAGGCAGTGGCCGATGTAGATAAGGCAATCGAGAAGAGTGAGGATAACATTCCGCGATACTTCTACCTCAGAGGGCTCATCTTCGCTTGCTGTGGGAACTTCTCACAGGCAGTGCAGGATCTATCGGTGGCCATCAATCTCGATGAGAACTTCGCGAAGGCCTTTCTCGAACGAGCAAAGTGTTTGCAGATGGAGGGTAACCCGAATGAAGCATTCCTGGATCTGCAGAAGTATATCACTCTCAGACCGGAGGACCCGCTGATCCACAAGTACGCTGGCTTTCTGTTGTTCCAGAACTGTGCATATGAAGATTGCCTATCGGCTTTCTCGCACGGTTCGGAACTCTTGTCAGACGTGTAGATTTTATAGGCAAAGGGGAAATGCCATTTTCTACTGGGTGACTTGAGCTCTTGCCTTGAGTGCTTAGAAAAATACCCGAGTAACTCCAAAGACCCTGCCATCACAGTCGACTAGATTGTGATTAATATGCTGAAGAGCTTAGAGCAGAACCCAGTGGCCACGCAGTACGCTGCAGCCGAGGATATTCTCAACAAGATCATATACTCCAAGACCAATGAAGGGAAGTTCTTTAAGCAGATGGACCTGCATCTCTTATTGGCTGCCTCGCTCGCATCTCGTGGTCACTTCCAGAAGGCCATCAGCGAATTCTAGACAGCCTTAAAGTTCAAGGCCAGACGCAAGGACGAAGCTGAAAAGAACATGCCGGTAGAGGACAGTGATGAGGATGATTCCCTTGACTTCGGCTGGTCTACTGTATAAGCCAGCTATTGCATAGTCCTCTGCCACCTTGCACTCGGGGTAACTTTACTCGTAATACAGGAAATATAGCCAGCCAAGTACTTCCTCTCCACGCTGAACATTAAGGAGGACAATGAAGACGATAGCTGGTTGGTGCTGTTTCGCAAGATCATTCGTGATTTTGAGTCGCAACAGACCTTTACAGCCCTCAATCAGCTCAATAGGGCCAAAGCACCCGGTGACCGACTTCTCTCACGTTTCTTTCTGCCGCTGCCAATCAAATTAGCAGACGGCAAGATTGTTCAGATGGAGATGAGATTTAGTAGTCCGTAGCTGGATCCGCCTGAGCTGCTCCCAGAATTCGATCATGAGCTGCTGATGTAGTTCCTTGCCAAGAACATCGAATGCAAACCCGAAGCACCATGGATCACGAGAAATTCGAATGGAGTAGTCTTTACGACAAACGTGCAGGTATTCGATAACTTGGAGTTGTCTGCTAGTTCGGCTACGAAGAAGCACGAGGAATCAGCACAGATGGAATAGTCTGTTCCCGATCTGAGTTAGCGCATGTCCGAAATAAAGATTGATAAGAAGAATCTAAAGGATCATTTCAAGCTGGACGAACAAACTTAGCAGAAGCTCAAGCGATTGCTCGAGAGCAAGGCCAAGAATTGAGTGTATTTGGCGGTCTATCTCGATACTGGTGGAAATCAATCTTTTGTTCGTAGGCTATAAATTAATCGGAATACTCCGCAATTCAGTGAAGGCTCGATTGTGATTGATGAAGATACCGTGTTGAGTTGCGAGGGTATCATTAACGAAAAGCTTCTCAGAGTTAGTCGTTGGCATGGCATAAACTGCCATACTGGTTTTGGTTGATTCTGACGTCTTTTAAGGTCATTCTAGAAGCTATTATCATCAGTTCAACATGGCCAACTTCCATTCCGAATAGGATATGCAGCTCACAGCCCAGACTGAACTTTACTGGCAACTCAACCAGCTAACCAATCTCGCTAGCCCGATAGATTCCATCGAAATATTTTCTCACGGGGGGACATCACCTACCTTGGATTTCACTTCTTAAAGTCACCCATAAACCCTGCAGGAACCTCTCACTAATCTTCTCTTGAGTCTGCTTACTCTTAATTAAAATGGGTGGGTGTGTGGACGATATTATGTTAAAAATAATCACGAATCAGTCGCAAATGAGCTGCCCCAAGGAAGATCATGAAGAGCTGAGCACCTTTGCGGGCAGCCTCTCCCCCAAGTCACTGTTCAGCTTGGTGTCGCTTGATAGCGATGAAGAGCCTCGAGTCTAATCAGTGGAAACATTTGAGGAAGGCGAGCTCGTCTATACCAGGGTCATGAAGTGGTTCGCTGAGCGGAATATTGAACGCGGCGATCCCGGAGCCATCCTCGATGAATACCTGCAACAGAAGCGGCAGATGGTGGCTGCTTCCTTGAAGATAGTCAACTCCACTTCGGAACAAAACCTTGAGAAGAAGGCTGGACCAAAACTGCGGCGGCCGCTAACACTCAAGGTCAGCACCCAGCTTGTCCACTGATGTTAATATTCAATCTATTTCTCTGAGGACTTCTTTCATGGGATGAGGGAAACTACTGCATCTGCCTCTTGGAGTGGGCGGGCTTGGACTTCAGTCATTAGCGAACGCTCCAATTGATAATGGATTGTTGGGGGATTACGACTGGGGTTTGCGGCTGCTATTGACACCGTTCCACGTCAAGCAGCACGTATCAACGATGTATAAGCTAACGGCGAGTGTCCGACTTATTGGGAAGCTTTTATCCCTCGAAAAGTTGATTACGGGTGTGTTGGGGTGTATCAACTAGGTCAGTCTGCTGGGGTGAGCAGTGAAGCCCACTGTTTACAGAGTTCCCTCAGCATGTTATTGTACGATTAGTACAGCGAGCAACCTACGCAACCCTACCGGCATCTCAACATCGATGTAAGTTGGGTAGTTGAACAGCCCTATAATCAAAGGAACAAATTCGGGTGGAAACTACGAATAATAGGGCGGGCCATCAGGAAAACATGTTTGGGCTGTTGGCTTGAGCACTATGAATTCCCAGCTGCAACCTACCTAAGCGTACGAGTTGTGGCTCATCAACGAACCGTCCGCGAGCTTTTGGTGGTGATACTGATGTGTATTGACCAGTGTTCCATCGGAAACCCACCGATTATTTATAATTCGGTTGGATTGCTTATTTTAATCGAGGGGTGACTGTTCGGGACCAGCAGCCATTCGGGCTGAATTATCGTTGGATGGATACGGCACTATATAAGGTTTGAGCTGGTCGTTGTCATAAGATATTTTTGAATTATTGCAAGAGATGACAAGCAAGCGACCTCCCGTCAAAGCACCGATCAAAGGAAGGAGGACTGACAGGCCAGGACTCACTGAAGATGAAATCGAGGAGATTCGTGAGGCTTTCAACCTCTTCGACACTGAGGGCACTGGCAAGATTGACCCGAGGTAACTGCCTTGAAGCAACTTAGAGAGCTGAAGGCAGCCATGGAGAGCCTTGGTTTCCAGAGCAAGAATCCCACTATCTTCCACATGATCGCTGATCTGGAAAGCTTGGGTCGCGAGATCGACTTTGAAGAGTTCTTGGACGCCATCACCTCAAAGCTTGGCGACAAGTAGACAAAGGTACTTAGCGATTTGATTGAGGCCGGCATCAACAAGATCTTCGATCTGTTCGACGACGATGGAAGCGGATTCATCAACGTTAACAACATCAAGCGAGTTGCTAAGGAGCTCGGCGAGACCATGAACCAGGAGGAGCTCATTGAGATGCTTGAACGGGCTAGCTCCAACAACAAGGAAATCTCTCGCGAGGACTTCTACAACATAATGACCAAGAAGACTTTCTGATTGCCACAGCCATGAGATTTGCCCTTGTCCTATCAACGTTGTTGTGCTGCGGGTTCTGCCCGCTTCATGTTAGCTAATTTGCAGTGATATTTTTGACTGCAGGTTCATGGGGCACATCCGTTGAACCTATTAATTGATAGAAGCTGGTGAGAACTACAGCAGCCGACCAACCAATTGGATAGTCGCCGTCGACGGCATCTGCTCTCCCAGGATGTTTGTTAAAGCCCCTACGTAACCTCAATTTTAATTGCGTAAGCCTCACAGTCATATTATTTTTGATGTCAAGGAGACTGGCAACCCGCTACCACCGCAAATTCATGACGAATGGCTTCGAGATGATCCTGAACTACATCGAGGAGACCCTTTCGGCACGCAAACCTGTCATCAACTTCAGCCTTCCTAATGAACTAAAGAAGAAAGTTGATTTCTCAATTGGAGAAGAGCCTACCACGCCTGAATATCTACTGCAGCAATGCAAGCTTGTCATGGAGCATCAAGTACGTCCACACCATCCTCACTTCCATAATCAACTGTTCGGTGGATTCGACCAATATGCTGTCTTGGGAAATCTCATGACTACTTGCATGAACGGCACCATGTTCACTTATGAGGTGGCACCGTGCTTCTCCATTATGGAGGAGAACATCTATGAGCACCTCAGAAAGCGAGTGGGTTGGGATCAGATTGATGGAATGATGACTCCCGGAGGCTCTTTCGCTAACTGGAATGGTATGCTATTGGCCCGATACAAGCGCTTTCCCGAGTCAAAGAATAAGGGTATCCAAGGGCTCCCTCCTTTAAAGATTCTAACCTCGGTAGCATCGCACTACTCAATTACAAAGGGAGCAATCCTTGAAGGAATCGGAATTGACAACATGATCAAGATCAAAGTTGACGACAACGGTCGTATGTGTCCCGAAGCATTTGAGGAAGAAGTAAAAAACATTATCGAAAGAGGAGAGGTTCCGTACTTCGCGAACATCACTGCTGGAACATCGGTAGGTGGTGCTATTGATCCTGTTGAACGCCTCTCAGGCATCTGCAAAAAGTATGGGATCTGGGCACACCTGGATGCTGCTCTCGGTGGAGCTTTCTTCATGAGCGACAAGTTACGCAGCAAAATTGGAGATTGCTCTAACATTGACTCGATTACTTGGGATCCCCACAAAGCCCTCGTTGTGCCACTTCAGGCTACCTTCATCCTCTGCAAGTATCCCGGCCTGATGCAGAGCTGTAATTCAACTAAGGCCGATGTCCTCTTCCACAAGTTCCGCACTAGCTACGATCTAAGCTTAGATACTGGCGATAAGTCGTTGCAATGTGGTCGCGTTATCGACATTCTGAAGTGCTGGACATACTTCAAAGGCAACGGCTGGAAAGATATCGCTGCTCAGGTGGAGCGTGAGCATGAACTCGCCACCTATCTTACCGAACGAGTCAAAAACTCTAATGGAAAATGGATACTGGTGTACCCAACTGACACCTTTAACGTCAGCTACTATTATGTTCCAGAGGATATGCGGGAGCTACCTCGAACTGACAACTTCTATAAGACCCTAAGCAAGATAAACGTGTCTGCGAAGAAGCTGATGATAGATGAGGGTAAGGTGCTGATAGGTTACGCTACGAACGGCAAGAACGACAACTACTTCTGGCGCAACGTGATGAGCAATCCTTTCATCAACGAAGAAGACGTAGATTTTGAATTGGACTGCATCGAACGATACTGCAAGACCGCCCATGAGGATTTGAAAGCAGGCAAGGCCTAACCAGCAAAGAGTAAAGTTGCCTGCCATTGATTGATATCTCAGATGGTTCCATCATTAATATTGAGTTCGTACTACTTGAGTATACCCGTGGAGGTCGTTACCATCTCCTACAGACACCTGCACACATTCATCAAGAAATCTGGACATATATTTATTCCCACCAGTTTTGCCGTATGAAGTAATAATGACGTTGCCTCAACAACGTATTAAAAACTGAATTCACTATCGGAACATCAACGTAATATTTATGTCAGGAATTCACGAACGCTATCATCGCGCCTTCCTCGAAGATTTCTTTAAGATGACTCTGGATTACGTCGAGGAGACGCTTCAGGGAACCAAACCCGTCATCAATTTCAGTCTCCCCGACAAGCTTAAAAAGATCGTCGACTTCACCATAAGCGATGAACCCACCAGTCAAGAGGAGCTCCTTAAGCAGTGTAGGTTGGTCATGGAGAATCAGGTTCGACCATACCATCCTCATTTCCATAACCAGCTGTTCGGAGGCTTCGATGAGTACTCAATCATGGGAAGCATCATGACCCCTTGCATGAATGGGACCATGTACACCTACGAAGTAGCCTCATGCTTCTCACTCATGGAAGCCGAAGTTTACGAGTACTTACGCAAGCGAGTTGGATGGGACTATGTTGATGGCATGATGACTCCAGGAGGGTCATTTGCTAACTGGAACGGGATGCTACTCGCACGATACCATAGGTTTCCATAATCCAAGATCAAGGGCATCCAGGGACTTCCTAAAATGAAGATTATTACTTCAGCTGCATCACACTACTCAGTCGAAAAAGGAGCGATTCTGGAGGGTTATGGACTTGAAAACATTGTGAAGGTCAAGTGCACAGAAAACGGAGAAATGCTGGCTGATGACCTCGAAGAGAAGATTAAGGAAATCTTAGCAAAGGGCGAAGTACCTTTAATGGTCAATGCAACTGTTGGTACAACCGTTTCCGGAGCCATTGATCCCATCGAAGAAATTGGGCACATCTGCAAGAAGTACAAGGTGTGGCTTCATGTTGATGCTGCTCTCGGTGGAGCATTTTGGATGAGCGACAAGCTGAAGACCCGAATTGGAAACTGCACTGACGTCGATTCGGTCAGTTGGGACCCACACAAAGCATTGGTCGTGCCACTTCAGGCAACATTCTTCCTGTGCAAACATCCAGGACTCATGGAAAAATCTAACTCAACGAAAGCTGACTATCTTTTCCACAAAGAGAGAAACAGCTACCATGTGAGTCTTGACACTGGAGACCGCTCTTTGCAGTGTGGTCGAGTGATTGACATCCTGAAGTGCTGGACTTATTTCAAGGGCAACGGTTGGAAGGAGATCGGAAGGCACATTGAAAGGGAACATGAATTGGCCCAACACCTTACCAACTGTATCGCCGAAGCCCCAAAACAATGGGTGCTGGTTTATCCTGGAACTACCATCAATATCGCGTACTACTACATCCCTAAGGACATGGCCGAGTGGGAGCGTAACCAATAATTCTTCGAGATGCTGAGCAAGGTGACCGTGGAGGCTAAGAAGATCATGATTAGCGATGGCAAGATGCTCGTGGGCTATGCCACCAACGGCAAGGACAACAACTACTTCTGGCGCAATGTGATGAGCAATCCCTTCCTCACCAACGAACAAGTCGACGAGGAGCTGGAGATGTTAGCTGGCTACTGTGAGCAGGCTTGGCGTTCCATCACTGCAACTTTTTGACTCCTGCATATGCACTTCCATTCTGAACTAAGAGTTCCCTTATCGCCGTATAATCTTAATCGCTATGTCCGAAATAAAGCCATCAGCTGACGCTTCAGTGACGGCCTCACGAGCTGATACTTCCGTCACAAGGCAACCCAAGAAGCTGTTCAAGTACTACATGGATCACAACATTCGAGAACAACAACAGCAGCTCAACTTCTTCAATCGAGTGAACCGCTGGCGCTACGATACCGCCATGCGGCAGCACAGTAAGTTACCAGGCTAGCGTAGTGACCAAGTGGTACAAGCTGAAGTATCCTGTGTTCGCAGCTCTAGGCCTAGTCATCGCCATCGACTGGACCTTCGGATGGGACAGCACGGAACCTGCAGGGCATTGATTCTGTCAGCTGCACACAACAATGCGATAGATGCCATCACCACCAATCCAACAATTAGCCACTGCAGCACCATCTAGCAGTCCCATAACAACAAATGCAGTTCAAATCATTTTACGCTCCTTAAGGGTCTTCCTTACCTATCGTTGGAAGCCGAGGTTCACGAGAATTATGGTTACGAGGCCGATAACACCGAACCAAATGGTCTTGTTGCTCATGAGGTTGAGCAATTCCTGGGTTGCTGACTTTGCGTTCTCCACTTGCTTCAGGCTTTGTAGAAGATTGCTGTGCTGGTGCTCGAGCTACTCCACCTCTCTGTCCAAATGGGCTTTGTCATCCTTATCCGGCAATGTCGAAAATTCCATGAGTTCAAGTCCCGTTTGGATCTTAATCGATGCCTTGAAGGGGCTGTTGAGTGTATTTTGCAGACAGAAGGCATAGTTCGCTGAGGTTGGAGCAAATTTGCTCACTCGAACCTACATTCCATGAGAATACATACGATTTCGGTGTCGCTCATCCCCCGCTCGAAGAGGGTAATATCCTTTGTATGATCCTCATCGTGCAGCTGAGTCACTGTGAAGTAGGTGTTTCCAGGCTCCATTGGTTCGACCTCTACGTTGTACTTGGTTTGGTATGCTAAGTAGAACCACAGCAGTACCGAGCTACTCGTAGAAGCACTGAGTGCTGCGTCCCCTCACCATAAGAGTAAAGTCAGTGGCTTGACTCAATACCACCAGCACAGCCACCAATAGAATCTTTCCAGGGAACATTTAGAAATTATCAACCGAATTACAATGGTTGCTGTTTGAATTGGGACTTAATCACGGTCCGAAGTTTATTGCAGTTAGCACCGATATCTGGATTATTATTATTCAATGAAGAGGCGCACGACTGAACCGTCACGCACAGGTATACGAGTGAGGCATCTTGAAGGGAGACGCAACAATTAGGAACCAATTGAGGAAGCCAGCAACGAATTTGCTGAGGAATAGTCTGTGCAAGTGCTACCTTAGTCCAACGTCTAAACCGATAAGCTTCGGCTACGCATTTTTTAGGGAATGCAGAAGTCTAGTCAGAGAAGTGAACAGCCTCCACCCTGGCAGAACCAGCAACAACGAACCCAACAGCAGCAGCAGCCACGTATGCTTGGCGAGTACAACCGGGAACCGCAGCAGCCTCGCTAGACCGTTAAGATTGGTGAGCCAGTTCGACTACCGGATCCACTACGCCTCACGAGCAACTAGCAACCCCGACCAGCACAACCTCCCCCCAGCCAGTAACAGAGCAGGTCAAAGCTAACAATCCAGATGCCAAATATGCATCCCACCCAAAGCACAACTCAAATTGACAGTCTCCAAAATTTTCTGAAGCAACCTCCACAAATGCGTGAACAGATGTTGCAGCAGATGAACCCTCAAAAAGGCAATTAAGAACCTATCAAGATCAAACCGCTGGTGCTGTATGGTCTACAAAAATAGCAGAGACAGCCCTAAATCAAGCCTGAGCAGCCACAAGCTCGGCAGATCCAGCCACCAAATATGCAGTTGCTACAACAACCGCTACCTCAACAGCCGCTACAACAGCAGCAAAGGGTCACAGTACAGACACCATCCCAGACGTCGGTTCAGACACCAGTGCAGCAACAATCCATTCAGGAGCAACTACATCTGCACAGTTCAGGCCCAATTGTAATTCATCCGTCTCCTCAACCTCCACAAACAAACATCATACCACAACAACAGCAACAGCCCCCAACAGTACCAGGAGGCATGCTTGTTTCACTCCGAGACCCACAGATAAAGACCCAAAGGGCATCCGAGTAGGTGGATGCTGAGCTGATGAAACGTGTAGACAGCATGCAGCGACAGATCGAGCAACTGACCAACATGCTAGCCGAGAAGGACAAGCGAGAGCATCTGACTGACCAAAGACTTGAGTAAATAATAAGAATGAAAGACTCCGAACTGTAGAAGAAGGATAGTGACATAGCCAAGCACCTCCTGAGAATAGAACAACTTCAGAAGGAGTCCGAAGATAAGAGTAAGGAGATAAATGCGTTGAAATATCAACTTGCTAGACAAAAAGGTGGGCTAACTTCGACAGATTCGGTCGATGGTATGGCTTATCAGGCAACTCGGAACCCCAACATCCTCCACAACAGGTAACTAGATATTCGTCGGCAACAACAATACC
>ERZ724508.2296-NODE-2296-length-10193-cov-6.264845_pt1 | contig 10193 bp, 12 predicted proteins | sample MGYA00376041_ERZ724508 | MGnify/ENA primary metagenome ERZ724508 (study PRJEB28724, sample SAMN07190887) | wastewater metagenome | isolation source: effluent of sewage treatment plant in Hong Hong | place: USA: Christiansburg, Virginia | collected 2016-03-01 ... | reverse complement strand
ACGCACGCAATCCAAGGATGTGCGTGACGTTCTTCGCGTCCCACCCCTCCGAGATCGTCGCGAACGCTGAGCGGATAACACCCGTCGCGGATGTGACGACGTTCTGGGCGGTCGACAGAACACCGCCCTCGGAGAACACGTTGCTGATCGTTGATCCGATCATCTCGACGTACGGGGCGAGTTTCGGTCCCCATTCCTCGCCGAGTTTCTGTGCCCATCCGACGAACTGTTCGACGCGTGGGATCACGGTGTCTCCCACGAAATCCGAGAGAGCTTGAAGGCCTTTGCGTTTGAAGGACTCAATCCTTGAGGCGGTCGTGTCGTACGCTCCGCCCAGCTTGTCGGTAGCGCCGGCGATGTCGCCCAATGACTGCGACGCCTCAGACGGGTCAAGCGCGAACAGCGCGTCGCCGAGATCTTCCGCTTTGGTGCCGAACAGCCCAACAGCCGCGGCGTTGCGGGCGATGGGGTCGGCTGTGGATCGGAGCGCATCGAGCACCTGGTCGAGCGCCTCGGAGGCCTGAGGTCCGCCAGCCGCGAACGCCTGTGTCATCTTTTCGGCGTTGAGGCCGATCATGGAGAATGAGTCGGCGGATAGTTTCGACGCGTCTTGTCCGCGGATCGCCATCTCCTTGAGAGCGTCAGCCACAGTATCGGCGTCACGTGCACCGGCTTTGAGGCCTTGCGACATCAGCCCTGTGGCCGTTGCGCCATCGATACCGATGTCGCGGAAGATCGTCGAGTACTCCTGAAATGTTTCGAGAAGGTCGCCGGACTTATCCGCGCCCTGCTGAATGCCGCGGGTGAGGATGTCCATCGCGGTCTCAGCGTCAGGGGCGAGTCCGTTACGCATCAGGTTCGCTACCGCTTCAGTAGTCATGCCGAGGTCCTGGCCCATCACGTCGGACAAGGTCATGACCTGGGCGGTAACCGCCTCGATGTCGGCGTTGATGGCGTCCTCTGGAAGGATGCCCTTCTCGAACACCTGGCGGATAGCGTCCGCACTGTCGCCGAGGCCCTGGCCGAACCCATCGGCGTACAGGTCTCCGGCGATGTCGCCGAGCTCGGCGGCGAACTGAGGATTAGCTATGCCCATTCGTGCCGCTAGGCGCGCTTCAACATCGCCCGCTTCGAGCGCGTCGCTGAACCCCTGAACAAGCGCGGCACCCGCGAGAGCGCCGCCGGCAAGGGCTGCGCCACCGAGGAACCCGCCAATCTTTGAGCCGAACCCTTCGATCTTCGCGCCGAACCCGTCGAGGCCTTTGGCGGCGTGGTCAAATGCTTCGCCGAGTTTGGACGCGTCGCCGATGATGCGGATCTTGAGCGCTTTACCTGCCATGCATCACCTCTCGTTCTTCGGGATAGCTTTGATAAACGTCTGAATTTCTCGGTCGGTGAGACGGTCGAGATCCCACGGGTGAAGCCCGAACCAGTGCGCTAGCTCTGGGGCTCGCCGTCGGTAGATGTCTCTGGCTCTTTTGGGTCGTTGTCATCCTCGCTCTCGCTTGAAGCGAGCGTCTCCATGTCGATCTCGCTGTCCCACCCAATAGCGTCAGCGATAGCCATGAACGACGCCGGGGTGTTCATCTGACGGCGGGCCAGGAACACCAAAGCGGCGACGAAGAACGTTTCGTACTGCCGGTTCTCGAACGCCTTGACGACCTCGGGCATGGTAAGACCGGACTGGCGGTACAGCTCCAGGCGGTCGACGGTTGTCGACCCAAGGAGGTCGAGGGTGTACGCGTTGCCGTCCACGGTGATCTTAAGTTGATCCGCTTGCTTCGCTTTTCTGGTCCTAGGTGCCATCGTGTGGGTCCCCTACTCGATAGTGAGGCCCGCTGTGGCCAAGGCCGTCGCGAATTCCTCGATGAACATGTCGCCGAGCTGCTCGATCTCGGCGGGATTACTGAGCACGTCACGAATGACGTATGGGCCATCGCCAGACTCGATGTCCCACGTGTTGCCCACCCACGCGGGGAACTGCTTCCAGCGGAGCGACCCGAAGAACGCTCCCTTGCCGAACGGCACTCCCGAGGTGTTCGAGACTGCGAGATCAGCGCCCGAGGCGGTTCCTCGTCCCTTGATCACTTTCGCTGCGGCCGCTTGCTGTCGTGTGCCGGTTGCGGCGCGTGCCCGGATTCGTTCTGCCGCAGCTTGCGCGACACGTCGGTGCGCTGCGGAGAGGTCCCTAGTTTGGCCTTCGGCGTCGCGGAATGCGCGACGTGCCTCTTTGAGCCCGTCGACCTCAACAACGCCTGACATCGCTACGGGGTGGCGTCGGCGGTGGTGTAGGCGACGGAGAGCGCCGAGTTCGTGCCGTCGAACAAACCCATGCATTTCACCGTCTGCTCAAGTACATCGGTGCCGCCAACGCTCACGCCGACCTCGTCGAAACGGGCAGCGGGGATCGTGGCCTTGATACGCGGGTAGGTGCTAGCGCCGATGAGCGTCGCGGCGGTTGCTTGCAACTCAACGGCTGCGAGCGTGCCTGCAGCGGTGGCCGACTTGAAACGGTTGTAGTGAGTCAGGTTCTCGAAATCGAGGGTGAGTTCCGCTGTGATCTCGCGGTAGTCCGACTCGACAGGTTCTTTCCGTCGGGTGTTCTCACGGAGGAACAGCCTGCCGTCGTCCAACTTGTTGTCGCACGACACCTTCCACGACTTCACATCGGTCGCTGTGCCGCCGATCGTGACGAGACCACCCACCCATGAGAACACCTCAGCACCCGCGGGGTACGACGCCGTAGCGAGCGCAGTAGCCGTGGATTCGTCCTCACCAACAAGGTCAGCGGAGAACGTCAGGAGGCCTTCAGCGTCGAGCGCTAGTTCCCATTTGGAGATCTTGAGGCCTTCCCATGTGAACGCCTGGTTCGTGTCGCCACAAGCGCCGAACGGGCGGTTCGCTTGCATGGTGAATGACTTCCCGCAGAGGGTCGCGATGCTCGCCGTATGGGTGTAAGCGCCGTCGACTGGGCCCGTTGTGGCGACTTGGCCGAGCATGTGTTCAAGCCAGAACCCGAAGCCCTTCGACAACGGTTCCAACTCGACTGAGCCAGAGACGCCTGTGATGTAGGGAATGAACCGGTCGGAGCGTTGCACCCGTTGACCGGTCCGCAACGCCTTCGATTCGGCGCGGCCGGTTTCGAGCTGCATCGATTCCGACAGGAACTCGGCGAAGCGGTCAACAGTCACCGCTGTCCCGTAGGTGACTTCCTTCTTTACTCCGAGCTGGGATGAGATGGGCATGGCTACGCCTCCTTGGTGGCGGGCTTACGGGCCGGGGCTTTCGCCTCGACCCAACTGTCGGACTGCTCGAGCAGCCCATCGGCGATCCGGTCAGCGACACTCAACGCGTCACCGTTTGCGACGGTGGCCCAAAGGCCTGGTGCTGTCTCGATTTCCACCGCGTCGAAAGAGCCGACGTAGGTCACAGATTTCATTGGCCCTCCTAGATTCGGGCGTTGTGGGTTCGGAGCTCGCAGCGGAGCAATCCGGTGCGAGCATGGTCGCCAAGTCCTGGCGTCCACTCAGTGGGCGTGAATGTGGTCCAGCACGTCGAACCGCCAGCCCTGACTGCGTCAAGGTCAGTGCGCATCTTCTCGGCAATCACGTCGAAGATCGCGAAGGCTTTCCGTCGGACTTCGGTGGCTGTGCCGCCTGGAAGTTCAACAAGCACCCAGATCGACAGGGTCGCGTCCTCGATGTGTTTGCGCGACCCCATGGAGGCGACCGTGTGATCAAACGTTGCGTTACCGATCACAACAGTGCAGCGTTGGATCTTGTCGCCAGGCCAGCTTTCGCACATGTCGACGTCATCAGCCGAGAGTGTTGTGGCGAGGTCGCCCAACAACCAATCGATGACCGCGGGGATTGCTGAGGCTGGCACTACGCTAGCCCTGGAAGTCGGACGAGATCGCGCCATTTCATGAGGATGGCGTCCACCTCGGGGTAACCAGTTGGCTGATTGGGGCCTGCAATAGCGAACGATGTCGACCCGAATTCGTTGCTGATCGAGCGTGTTCGGTCTGGCATCCCAGATTGACCACGGGACAGCACCTTCGCACGTGCGGCCTGTAGGGCTGCGTCTGCGAGGTCGGCGGGTGCGTGCGTGGAGAACCCCGCAGAGTAGTCGATCGTCAGCGACCCGAAGAATGGGGAGGGTGCTGTGAGCACTCCAGAACGATCCAGCTCCCACGCGGCGGGGTCAACGGCCTCGCCGTTGAAAGTGAGGCCGAATAGCTGCGATGGGTAGGCCTTGAACGGGGCTACAGTGCAGCCCTTGATGGCTCGGGTCTCCTGGTAGCGCCGCTCGCAGAACGAGGTCTCCACGGTTGTTTCGATGAGCGCCTCGATCCAATCGAGTGCAGCGGTCAACGTGAGGTGGGAATAGCGCTGCTCGTTGTCGAGATCCGGCATCGAACGGAGGTCACCAATCGTGAACATTGTCGAGCTCACGACTTCGACGCCAAGGTATTTCGCCACGTCTACGGCGTCGGCCGTACCGGCGAACCGCACCACTAGCGAGTCGAGGTCGGCTGTGTGTGTGGCGTCGAGCTCGAAGTGCCAGGCGTTAGGAATATCTGGCCACCCCGCACACTCTCCGCCAGTGTGAGTGGCTCCCGACGCTGCCTCGATCGTTGCCGTTGCCGGTTCATCGAGCGCGACGGTTCGGCCCGCCCGATCGAGCGTCGCAACAAGCGGCGAGGAGGACCCGAGAGATACTCTCATCTGCTACCGGATCCGCTTTCGAGGAGCAGGCTTCGCCTTCGATGAGGCATCTTCCTCCGGGGCGTCGAGTTCGGCGTCCGGAGCGGCATCCTCCGGGGTATCCAGTGGGGTGTCCGCTGCTGTGGTTTCGACATCGGAGCCGAGGCGGCGAATCTCCGCGGCTACTTCATTGGCCCGATCGTCAAGCCCTCGGACAAGGTAGCCGGCCATTTCGGCCTTCAGTGCTTCAATGCTCATGGTTGCTCCTCAGTGTTGGGTGTGGGGGTGGCGGGCAGAGCCACGTGAAGTGGCTCCGCCCGCCGTCAGTGCTAGAAGGTCGGCGTAGCCAGACCCGTGCCGCTGATCTTCGCAATGGAAGATGGGTAACGGCCTGCTGTGAACGCCACGTAGCCGTAGACCACGAGCTTCACCGTGAGGCTCCCGCCCAAGGTTTCCTCGAAGCGGAGGCGTCGAGGTGTCGGCGCTTCCTCCCAGAGGAGCGCATCATCTGCCCGCATGATGAGGATGGCGTCCTCGTTAGTACCGCCGCCAAGGTTGGTCGGGATCCCGGCATCGGTCACAACGGGCAGCCCGTTGGACAACGTGCCCACGACCTGGCCGTACTCGTTCGCTACGCCGACACCCATAGGGTTCTGCGGAGCGACAGACGACACGAACAGAGGTCGCCCGGTCGAATCGACAGCAGCGGTCAGCCATCCCCACCGGCGTGGGTGCATGATCGCGACCGTCGCTGGCATGAACCGAGTCGAGTTGACCTGTTGGGTACCGTCAGCCAGCTTCGGCCAGAGCTCCGTCACAGTCGGGCTCGCGTCGGTGTACGTCACCGAGTTCACGCCCGACTGATTCAGCAAGCCGATGGAAGCCTTCGACAACACGTACGCGTTGACCTTGGTCGCGTAGTCGGCCACCAAATCGGCGTACACGATCTCGTCGGTCCCGCGGCCCCGCTCGATCGACTGGCGGGAAACGTCCTGCTGGCCAGCAATGGTGGCTACCGACACCTGCAAGGTTGTCTCGTCGAAGTCGGTCTCTTGAACGGCGGTGTTCTCTGACGACTGCTCAGCCGTAGCTGTGCCGGTCGTACCGCGCGGAATGTTGAGGGTCATTCCCTCATCGGGAAGAGGCAGCGATCGGACTACGTTCGCCGTGGGTCGACCAGAGCGGGCGACCTCGGCATACAACTCAGTCAGGTACTGCGGCACCACAAGAGCACCGAACGCTCCCGTTCCGACATCGCGTGATTCTGGCAGTTCGCCAGCGGCGACCATCTCGCGGCCATGACGCTCAAGGCGCTCACGTGCCTCGAAGTCGCCCCGCTGTGAGCGGTAGGCGTCGCCGAAGAACGACACATCGCGTGCGTTGTCTCGGCGATAGGTCGCTGGTTCGGAGCGGACAACCGCAGGAGCGCCAGCTGGTGCGACGCCTGCTGCGGCGAGCGCTGCGGTGGCGGCAGCTGAGGAAGTGGCGAGGGTTTCGAGCTCGGCAATCCGTTCCTCAACGGGTGCCCGCTCGGCGTCGATGGTGTCGATCGCTGAGCGTGTCTCTGCCCACTTGGTGTCTTCGTCGGCACTGAATGCCGATCGGCCCTCGGCCTCACAAGTCGCGAGGATCTGATCGAGGGTCTCTTGGTGCGCCTGGCGCTGATTGAGGAGGGCGCGCAAGCGTGCCCGGAGTTGTTCCAACATGGTTGGCCTTTCGGGGTGGTAGGTGTGGTGTGTTCCCGAGGTGACCGCTAGGTGTGGAACGGGTGCCCGAGTTGGGCGGCGCGATCCACGGCGTAGCAGTCGGCGTCAGACGCTCCGGAGGCGGAGCGCTTCGAGTTCGCGGCGGCGCCAGTCGAGCGATGCCGGGATTTCGATTTCGGTGTTCTCGTCGCGAGCGGTAATCGTCGCGGCAGGGTTGGCTGGGTACGTCACGGCGGACACGTCGAAGAGCTGCAACTCACGAATAGTCCGCTCGGTGTAATCCTCGTTCCACTCCTGGCGGGTGACCCGGAAAGCGAAACTCATCGAGTCGACTCGCTTGTTCAGCAGTCCGTCAATAAGCATCTCGGCGACCGTGTTGGTCGGCAGCAGTGTGAGCTCGGTTCGGAGTCCGACCTTGTCCTCAGAGAGCGTAAGGTCACCCGAGTACGTCGCTGCAAGTGGCACGCCGAGAGCGGTCGAGGAGTCGTGATTGACCAGGAATACACAGCGGTCCTGCTCGGCCAGCGACTTGGCACAAGCGCCCTGAGCAATGATTTCATCCCATCCGTAGGTTCCGCCAACGTTGTAGGCATAGTCATACACCGTTGCGTAGCCGGACACCTCGCATCCTCCGCCGTCAAGGGCTCGGGTTTCGGGTGTGAAGAGGCGAGCCGATGCAAGGGTCGAGCGAGATACAACGTCGAACCCACGGCGTTGCCCACGCCCTGGTTCATCGTCGCCGATGACTGAAGCGAGCCGATCGAGGACCGGTTGGGGAAGGTTTCGTAGGTCTTTCACTGGTCCTCCGATGAGGTTGATGGGGCCAAACTGGCGCCAACTGGTGGCCACATGAACTGATCATTGCCGCCGATAGGTGGGCGTTCGCTGAGCGCTCTGGCTTCATCGCGGCCAAGTGTCCCGTTGCGGATCTCGATATCCATCCCCTTGATTCGAGATGCGTAGTCGACGCGCTGAAGTGCATCGACCTTGTGCTTCACGTATCGGGGACGAGGTAGCAGCGCCGACCACGCCGCCTCGGCCCGGTAAAGCCGTGGTCCTGCGCTGTAGGTGAGGAAATGCAGCCCGCGCTGCTCAACATTCGCGTAGGTGACCGAATCCCCGCCCGACGTCGCGCCGATCATCTCGGGTGGCATCCGGAAGATACGGCAGATCTGACGCTCTGAGGCCCCGATTGTTTCGAGGAATTGGGATTCCTCGGGTGCGATCTGGATCGGCTGGTAGTCGATGTCCTTACCCACTACTAACGGTTCGCGTGTCCCGTTCAGCACCTGGAGGACCTTTGTCTTGATCGAGTTCGCCTGTTCGGGGCTGATCATGCTCGACGATTTGATAATCGCGCTCGGGTGAGCCCCGTCCTCGAACCAGCGTCGACCGAAGCCTTGCACGGAAAGCCCGAGCGAAACCTGAGCAGCGGCAGCCATGAGCGGAGAGAGGCCGAACCTGTAGCCCGGAATAGTCAGCCCAGGAACGTGCCAGAGGTCGCCCAGCGGATACGCGTCATGAAGGCTGTCGCCCACCCGGTAGCGTCCCGACTCGGTATCCCACGAGACGGCGTCGGGGTTGATCATCTCCGCTCGTGCGGGCCAAAGGTCCTTCGTCCATTCCGTGATCAGCGCGTACACGTTCCCGCGGAGCATCTGCGATGTCCAGTACTGGGTCCGCCAGTCAATCTGGCCGATGGTGGCCGATGGTGCTGCCACGATCTGTGACGGTTGCAGCTCGACTCGAACTCCATCGCCGCGCTGGTATTCGCCTACCGGGAGTGTGCCCAGTAGATCCGCTGTGAGGTCGACGCATGCCCACACTGTGTCAAGGCGTATTGCCTCGCCGATGCTGGGCTCGGGAACAGGAGCTTTCAAGCCTCCGCTGTATCCTGCACCAGGACGCAACCGCGAGAGCGCATCCCCGACCACGTCGCGCTGTTCTCCACGTTCGCCCGATAGCGCCAGAATGCGCGAAACGATCGTCATCGCATGGCCTGCGCAACAAGAATGAGCACCACGCCAACAACCATGAGGGTCACCGCTAGCGGCAGCATTGCAAGACCGGCGATCAGGAGCGCCAAGCCAGCGAGTTCACAGAGCTGTTCAAACCGCATCGTTGCCTCCTAGTACACGAATTCGAGCAGCTCGGCTGGCAATTCGGGTGGGTCTTCATGGGTGATAAGCGCCAAAGATGTCGCTACCACAGGGGTGATGTCGATGGCCGAGGATCGCCTGCCGAACGCCCAAGCGTCTCCGATGTCCCGCTTCTTCGCACCGCCGACGGCGACCGCCATTTCCGGTTGCCCCCAATGGGCAAGCTGCCCTGATGCCACACTGTCGTACAGTCGCCCAGCTGCCCGCTTCACGCCCGCAGTGCCCTCGGGGGCCAGACGGATCCCGAGCCTCTCAAGCTGTGGCTGGAATGACCCGGCCGCAGAACCCGAGTCGAACGCTACCGCTGTGTAATCCCATGTTTCGCAGAGCTCCCCGAGGCGATCTACTAGCCATTCCGTACCTGAGCGTTGCTCGACGAGCTCGACGCATGGGTGACCATGCCAGTCGCCCACGGCAACAATCGATGCCGAGTTGCGATTGGGGGCGACATCGAAAGCGAATGTGATGGGATCTGATGGCGCAGCGTCAGCATGCTCGCACGCTTCCCACTCGGTGAGTGGGATTGCCGCTTCGATGTCTTGGTCTGGGTCGGGTGTCCAAACGCCGAGGCGTTCCACCTCGAAGATCGCTGGCTCCAGTGTGTCTAACTCGTCCTCGACGGCCGAGATCGACAATCTGGTGCCGAGGTTAGGGTTCGCCCTTGCCCATGCCTTACGGTCTGTCGGGTCCACGCCCGAGGGGTTGGAGTACTCGACCCACGCCAGGCGGCCGGGGTCCGCCGACTCGGCAGTACAACGCAGTCTGCGAAGCGTGCGCCCCTCAACCGCGTATTCTTCCACCGGTGGTGAACTCGTGAACCACAGCTGATGGTTCACTCTGGCCGACAGGGTTGGCTGGATTGCTCCCATCACTGCCGCTGGCAAGTGGTAGGCCTCATCCAAGATCAGGAGATCACCACCGAGTCCTCGCCCCGATGATGCCGAGCGAGCTAGGAACTTGAGTTCCGCTCCACTTCGCAAACGGATGCGTTCCTCACCGTGAGAACGGCGGATATACAAGGTTCTTCGCAAGAGGTCCGGGGTGTTCTCGATCAGTCCAGTGATTCGCTCGAACGCATCGGCTGCGGTCTTGAACAAGTGGGCAGTGTGGTTGATCGTCCTCTCGCCGAACAAGAACAACCCGGCCAGTTCGCGTGCTTCGATGCACGCCCCTTTGCCGTTCTGACGAGGGACGATGACACCAACCCGAGTCGCTGCCCACTTGCCCGTATCGGTCTCGCCGAGAGATGCTCGAAGCGCCAACTGTTGCCACGGGTCAAGATCAAGCCCAGCCGACGCTGCGAGCTCGATCGCCTCAACTGCTGCGTTGCTTACTTCTGGTGGCTGAACCAGCAGCGCTGGCTTTGGTGCGGCGGCGATTACGCGCCTGAGCGAGGTCATCGACACTACTCGCCTCCGGCTTCGTGATCGTTGCGAGCTCGGCCGTGACGAACATCAGTTGGCGTGCAAGTGGGGCGACTTCGTTGGGTTTCGCTCGATCGATCGAGGTTGCGATTTTCAGCTGCAACGCCCTGAGCACCTTGGCTCGGTCGGTGCTCGTCAGGTTCGATGCCACGGTCCACCGCCCCTCGGAATTTATTTAGGGAGAGAAAAAGTGCAGAC
>ERZ724508.2295-NODE-2295-length-10202-cov-4.106337_pt1 | contig 10202 bp, 7 predicted proteins | sample MGYA00376041_ERZ724508 | MGnify/ENA primary metagenome ERZ724508 (study PRJEB28724, sample SAMN07190887) | wastewater metagenome | isolation source: effluent of sewage treatment plant in Hong Hong | place: USA: Christiansburg, Virginia | collected 2016-03-01 ... | reverse complement strand
ATCACCTACGACTACATAACTTAACTGAAACAAAAACTAAAGATCAAGACAGATCTAAAATTATTTGTATAGCACCTTTCTCAAGGTTTAAAATAGAATTGTAGAATAAGAAGTATGGCACCATATCCAGTCCTTATCATTCATTTGAGGATAACTGATGGATTGGTGATAAATTGCACAATCGAACTGAAAGATTATCATGCTAATATTGAAACAAATAGACAAAATTTCTCTAAAATCATGAAAATATTTGGCACACAGTTCTACGAAGCAAAATAGTTGCAGTATAAACAAGCTTTATCCAAAATCTAAACAATAAAATAAGAAATAGAATAAAAAACTCGTCAATAAAAAACAAAATAAGTATCAAAGTGCCTCTAAAATAAGATATTTGGCAAACAAGAAATTCAAGTAGCATAGAAAAACCGAGATCTAATAAACCCTTTCCGAAAGAAACGAAAAGGCCAAGGTATGAAACTAACCAGACTATAAAAATAATCATAAGAATAAAATGAAAGCAGTTGATTATATCAATTTCTTTATATAATAATTAACAATCTAGTACATATACATATCAAATAGCAGTATTTCTTTTATAAAATGGTACAGAATCACTGTCTAAACTAGTTTCTTAATTATATTATCTCTTAATAATCTTGGATTTATCTTTCACATCCATGATTTATTTGAAAGTAGGGCATCGATTCTATTTCAAATGTTCTTTTAATTTGTTATATTATCTGATTTATATTAAATCATTCACATTTAATATATTTAATGCTAGTACATCAGTCTATAAGTTATCTAATGGTTCGATTTTTATTCTTTTCATTTTGGGTAAAAATTATTATTTTAGTTATGTTATTGACACTAGGATTAGGTTTACTTTTTTTTATACGATTTATTACATGAAGATTTTCATTCTTGCGTTAACTCTTGGTTTTATTACATGGAAATCGTCAACGATCAGGATTGTGTTATGGCCTAGGATTGTTTTGAAGTTTTATAAGTTTGGCATACGACTAGATGCTGATTATTTATTTATATAGGCTTCAAAATCTCCACTGAAATTCTTTTCTATTTTCTTACCCTCAAACAAATACACTCCAAAATCATAAAACTATCTCTAAACTAATATCTTAGCAATTTCCTTAATAAAGTAAGTTTTCCCACTGCCAACCTCTCCATAAACATTGATATACGAAGGAACTATCTAAATTTATTTTGATTCTGAGCTAGATTTTTTCTCAGAAAGTATCATACTCTTTTTCCTATAATTACTAAGCAAATAATTTTCTTGGATACTTGGTGGTAACTTGATTGTTTCGATAGATTTGAATAATTATATCATTTTACGCCACCTTCTTATCAGTATGATATTCTAGCTAGTTTTATGATCGATGTTGTGATTTCGTTCATATCCTGGAGATAGATCTCGACATAAACCTTCCTTAAACTGAATCTTGATATTATGTTTACATTTATCAATACTTATAAAACCTTTAACTTTTTTACATTTAGTTTATCTTTACATCATATGTGTAGCTTCCTCATGAATTTTCTTTATCTATAAATTTGATTCGATTTTCGATTGTGTAATTTTTTTAATAAAATATTTTGTATAATGAAGTTAAGCTTGTTTTATCTAATTTTCTCTACTTATCAATTTTATTATCCATTATGTATTTAGATCATGGGTATAATCATATTAATCATCAGAATGTAAAGAGATTATTATAGGAGGATTAGGACAAAGTTACGTTATTTTTATCATTGCTTTGTGAGTGTTACTACCTGATAATACAAGGATTAGGACATTTTAGATATTCAGTTATTTTACAAGATCTTTGTTTATTTCTACAAGTTCTTCTTATAGATATTAGTTTTCACAGATAAAATAGATTTTATTATTCATAGCTCTTACATCAACTGTGATGAACATTATGGAGCAGTTTGCTTTTGCTTATTAGATTATTTTTTATTTTGTTAGGATTTCGTATTTTGTGGATATGTCGTAGGATATTCTTTTTTAATCATTATTATTGTGCTCTTTGGATTTGGGGAGTGGACTTTTATCTTTTCTTCTTTATGAAGAATGATCTTCCCTGTTTTTAATTATAGTTTAAGTTAATATTTTTTGAATTTCTTGTCTGAAGTTATTTTTTCTTCGAACTAGATTTTTAATTATAGGGTAATCTTGAGACGAAAGTGGGAAAGCTTTCATAAATATTATTCTCTTTGAAGCTGACTTCCACATTTTTTATTTTATTCGATGTTTCAAATCTTTGATTTTCTAATCAAATTCCGTAAATACTTTCAATTTATAATCATTATTCAGATAGATTTTCTCGCACTATAAAATATCTTGATAAAGATTCGATTACTAAAACTTTGGTTTTAATTAGTTACAATGAATCTTGAGCTAAACGTAAGACAACTTAGTCTTCAGTTCAAGTTTATGGAATTTTTCTCCTTCAAAAGTTATTTTTGCAATTTCCATAATATTTAAGATATCTTCAAGTAAGAGCATGCATTAGGTTGACATTTTAATGATTTTTGCTTTTTCTGTTTTGTTCGATAAAAATTTAAGGAAAATTAAACAGATGATAAGGCCTTGTTTAGCTTTAATCAAAGGATCAAAAACATAATCATCATAATTATCATCCTTGGTATAAATAGTTCTAAGGAACTCATGTACTTTATTGTTCAGATGTCTCAGATCTTCAGATTCTATTTTAAGTGTAGCAAGATCTTTAAACAGATCCAATGTAAAATTTTATTATTGATACATTGTTTAAATATCCGCATATTATTCTTCATCAATTTTACTAAGACGATGGCATTATACTAGTAACATTCTTCTTTATAAATTTAATTCAAGGATTTTGGGATAGTTCTATAAATTTAAGCCTATTGAAATAGCATGTAGTTTCATCTGAAGAATGAGATTTCGAGCTGGCTTTGAATGTTTTTGTAGTCTTTTTAGCTATTTTTATGATCCAGTTATCACATATTTTATTAGCTAAACTTCAGCGTTTGCTATCTTGAGGGCAGTTGGAATATAAATCATCAAATTCTCGAGCATAATAATGAAAATCTATTTGACTTCATTTCTTTGCTTTTCTAAGTAATCATAAACTTCCTCCCAATCATTGTCATAAAATTTAAGGAAGTCATGTTTATGATTCAAGATAAATGTTGATGGATCAGTGTTTTTCATTTTAGATTGAAGTTGTTCATTGACGACAAATATCGTATCCAATTATTTTTTAACTAGATCACGAAATCTTTGACTTTGTGTTAGGTCAATAGGCTCAATATCAAAATTTTCTGATAAGGAAGTGCTAAATCTGAACATTCCTGAGCTAGAAATTGCAGAAAAAGTTGTCAAATCTTCATGGACATAGTTCATCTTCTTCAAAAGTGTGAAAAGCATTTCTAAAATAACAGAAAAGTAAGCTACATATAAAAATTTCATATAGTTTGTCACTTAATTCTTATGTTTTTTCCATACAAAATCTCTTATAAATCTTTTCACAATAAACCTGCCTTTCCCACTCTTGTCAACAAAATAACTTTCAGAACTGATACTGTCAAGATAATCAAGCTAGCTTTTTGTTTCTCTAGTAGACTCTTTCTTATGATTTTATCTTGATAATGCTCTGATGTTTCGATGGACTGGAGTACCAATTTACGGTTAACTAAAATGAGTACTTAATGGAGGTGACAGCATATTTCGATCAATTGTTGACTGTTCATCCTATTTCATAATATTTTTTTATTACTATTTCCCATTCTTTTCTTATTTACTTTTTTTTTCAGTGTTACTTGTTTAAAATAATAATTAATAATGTTACTGCCAATTACTCTTTATTGGAAGTTTGATAGGTGTGTCCTCTCTAAAGTGAGTATTGATAAACATGTTAATATCTTAAAAACTTATCCCATCAGTAAATTGAGAAACAAAAATTAAAAATTAATAAGCTTATTGTGATCTTTGTCTCAGCTAATTTAACACTGATTCTGTCAGTTTCATTGTATCAGATATTTTGATTCCTTCTACTTTTTCTTCGATTTATTTTTTTGTAACTTTACTTGTTGATTGAAATGATTGGCTCAAGCTCAACACAACTTTTGGGATCTTTAAGACTTAAAATTTAGAAACTAAAGATCTACAATCGGTGACATTCACTGATATATCGGTTTTATCTTTCATTTTATTATACAAAAATGTAGTGGCTACCCTGGGATCAAACATTTGTAATTAGTACTTTTTACAAAGAGTTAATTTTTTTTAATCAAAATTATGAAGTGTTTCTTACTTAAAAGTTATCAAGATTTTGGAACTTTGGATTAGTTTTTGTAGTTTCTTCATTTATTTATAAAATTACTCAGGGTTACTTTTAATAAAATCATCACAATTGTCAAATAAAAATAATGTCTTATCTTTTGTACATGCAGTTTTTATATATTCCCCAGTAGTTTCATTTAATTTATATCGAAAAACTGTCTAATCTTTGATATCATAAAGATCAATGAAAAAAAAATAATAAAACTCTCTCCTCTCCATCATGTAAGTTGATGCTTTCAATGAAAATGTTGTCAAACCCACCCCACTTTTACCATAAATAGATATAAAGGTGAACTATCTTACCATTTTCAAAAGTTAAAATAGTTATAATTGCCTCCCATAAATAATTTTTGATTTCTCATGAGCTTAGAGAAGACTCGCTTAGGTTAAATCATTAATTTACGGAGTTGGTCGATCGCTAATTTTAAAAATAACTTCACTTGGTTTTTATGAAAGTAGTTTAAATTTGCTCAATTCACTATGAGGAACTTTGCCCTTCTCTATGCAGCAACATATTACCAAAGTTTTATTGACTTGATCAAAATAAGGTGGAAACTCAGTCATAAATTGTGGAAATCGGATTTATTTATACTCATCTTAATATCTGAAATCTTTATTGATTTAGAATAAAACTTTTCTGGCCCATGCACACTATAACTTATGAGTATTCTGATATTTTTAGGGGCAGGTACATGCTGCGGATGGTACATGATAATCTCGATGGAGCTGATAAGAGGTATAAATTTTTGTCAGCTCCATCCATCGACATCCTGGTTTATGGTTTACATGATTACAACAACAAGATCCTCTTTCCAGAAGATGCTACTTTTGTCTGAAAGATTCATAAACATTTTATCCTTTAAAAATATTTCTATAAAAAGATTAGCTGAAATCCATGGCAGCCTGGTCAGCAATTGGATCAGTTGAGTTCACACATACTACATGTTAAACCCCTAGTTCTTTGAAAGCTTTACCAATAATTTACGAATAGCAGGAGTTTATAAAAACTAGGCTTGGAAGATTAATGAGCTGATTTTTTAAATTTATTAACTCTTCTGGCTTGAGATATTTCAATAAACCTAGCTTACTTCTTGAGTCATCTTCAAATTATAAAAATCCATCAGAGCTACCATGACAAACAATATGGAGTATTTTTGGATTTGATAATTTTATCATACTTTTCAACGACTAAAAAGTTCCAATCTCAGATCTCATTACTATACTAGCCTTATAGGAATTCTAAATACTAAAACATCTACCTGTAGAGCGAAATAGAGCCTAGATATTTCAGATCTAAAATCTACAGCAGTTTGAGTTGGTCTTTCTCTTCTTTCGTTATATAGGGGCTAACTAAAAAGAATGCCTATATCGAGTTCTATATTTTAAGATTTTCTCTCATTGCGGGAATGAAAACTAGGTAGATGAGTCAATGGTGAGAGAGGATAGTCTTTTTGAGCTTTTTGCATATCGTCAATTTTCTGTTTAAGATCAATAATCTCAGACCTGAGAGCTGCAATTTCTGTAGAGAATTCAAATTTGAGTTGTTCAATAACTCCTCGGATTATGAGGAGTAAAGATCCCTGCATTTTTTAAAAAAGTTAATCGACTTTGATTTAAAAATTAGGATAAACAATGATTTTTTGCCCTAAATTCTTGAGATCAGTTGTATAAATAATGGTTTCGAAGTTAATATTATGTTTTTGCAAGAAGTTATCGCAATAGTATTTAATGTCCTCGTATTCGATAACGTCCTTAGACCAAAGCTTTTATTCTAAGTCTGAGAAGAGTGTCTACTAACCCCTCATCAAAAATATCATCACATTTATTTATTTACCTTGAGTTCGCTCAGGTTTGACCTTAACCATAAGTCACAATATTAATTACATAACAATATTGGTGGTATTCAAGAACAATTTTAAAACAATTGAGACTCATATATTTAGTTATATAGTTTTTTATGATTATCAATCTCATATCTTTGTTTTTTGTTCTTTTTTATCTTTTTTTTTTTATCTTACTTTTACTCTCATGAAGCATCTTTTTTGGGTTCGTTCGTGATCACTTCTGGTAACCTCCCATCATCTATTTTAATCAGAGGGATAGATTAATACATTCTGTTACCTAAGATTAATCAATATTATACCAATAAGACTTAACTCGAACAACGAATACATCTTCATCAGAAATCATCAAAAAAAATTCAAAAAAACTCTATACATATAAAAATATATTTAATCTATTTTATCATCATTATGTTACCTATCAAGTTTTTAAGATTTGAATCAGCTTATTTTTCAATTTTTAATGTGTTACTGAAGATGAGTCTTTTTTAATTTTGTTTTCTTTTGTTAGGATAAATAGTAATGGAGTTTTTTGTGTTGGTTTGGGAATTTGGGTTATTTTTGTAGGTATTTTTGGAGAAAAACGGTTATTTATGCATAATGATTGAAAATTATATTAAAAAAATAGAATGAAATCAGTAAATAAATAGAATTTCCAAAGAATACTAATAGCCTTAAAATAAAAGGTTAAAATTATCAAAAAAAGTCCTAAAACTAATGGAGACAGAACTTGGCTAAAAAATCAGGAAGAACACCTTCAATAAACCAAATTTAGCCAAGATCAAATAAAAAATAGATAAAAAACCAGCAAACTCCACAAACAAAATAATTCCCCTCAATATCATCCTTCAAAGAAGAAAAATTATTAATTATAATACCAGAGTTCCCAATATTTTATATAGTTTTTATGAATCAAGTTGATAGTGCTAAAAAAAAGATCTCTAAAATTCTTTAGAATCTATCGATCTAACTGGATAGAATTGGACTAACTGATAAAGTGTAAGTAATTAACAATGGTGATCCATTTGTTAATCTGTAGAATACTCATCGCAATATGCTAGTCTATATGTAAGAAGCAGGCCAACAAGAATAAATAAAAAACAATGAGGGTATCGTACTGGACTGTCTGAAGTTTTTTATCAACATCCATCTAGAGATGTCAAAATTTTCGAAAATGCTCTATGATGGTGATTATTCTTTAGAGATCTATAAAACTTATCGAAAACTATATTAATAAATTAGCATAGCTTCCAATTGCCTATATCAATACGAATCATCAGACGCTGAATTCCTAAAATAGAAATAATAGCTCATAACCCAAAACCTACAAGTATGCGAATAAATACAAATTCAAAATAATTCAGAATATCAAGGAAATAATCATGTAATATATAAATATATCCATAGAAAGGAAATTAAAGTAAAAAATAAAGATAAAGTAAAAGTTCATATGAAAATTAACAACAAATTATTGAGGGTTTGAAAAGATAGAATGATATGTTGACTGATATGATCAAACAAAATGATTAGTAGTTTACATTGGAAATACAAGTATGTTCATTTTTATTTTTAGAGATATAACAATACTCTTTTTGATATGCAGGAAACTATTAGAGAGTATGAGGTTCGTTTGGATAAAATCAGATAATATGAGACTGCTATTGATGATCTCGAACGAAAAGTTATCAGACTTAAAGAGTAAAAATATAGAGATGATATGCTGATAGAGTATTTTTTGTTGTTATTTTTAGTAATATGAGCAAGAAGATTCGATATTATGAGAAGGAAAGAGGAGGGATTGATGCTTTTGTGAGTCCTAGGACCAACTATAGTAGGAAACTTGTTATGTCACCCTCAAGTAGGGGATTTAATCAAACAATGTTAGGAAATCAACACAGTGGAATGTAGCAAAAACCTCGTAACTATTACGGAGAAAGATTAGTTTCCAATTGATATAAATATATCCCATAAATTATAAATTCTTTATATTTTCCTTCTTATATATTTCTAGAATTGTCACTTCTATCTAGAAAAGAAAATGAAATGATATTGATAATTAATTGATTCTTATTTGATAACCAAATATGGAGTTAAACAGATGATCAGTTGAAGACTTATAGCTATCCAACTAGATTATAAAAAGATCTTACTAAATTAGTTATAGAAATTTATTTGTTGAGGAACTGCTCTGGCTGATATAATCGGAAGCACGTATGTTATCAACAAATAAACTTTCTATCCTTGTTTAGTTTTGCCTACTGCCAAACTGATTCCTTCCCCATTCTCAGCATTTCCTCTTCTTCCATATATCAGTGGAGGATGGAATCGATGGACATCAAAATGATCCCCTTGAAGAACAAATCCTGAACTATTATATATTCTTACCTTGACCTATAGTGTTATCTCGGCTTTCGTATGCCTTGAAGTAAGGACTTAACTATTGCATGCTCGTGTTACAATTTTTTTTAGCAATTATTGTTTTTTAGTTAAAAATTACGACCTTGTTCCACTACATATATCGTCTCGTACCTAATTCTGTTTCTCAAGCTGGGTTGTAAGCTTGCCCGAATCGAGAGCTGATTCAATCATTAGATAATATTATTTAAATTATATTCATGAATATTGGTAATTTATATCAATTTATTTCTATGTAAATAGTTTAAAATTATTTATAGATAATTTTTTTGTGAATCAATTTTATCAGAATTGGAATAATTATCCGGTATTTGAAGGTGGATTGACTTTGTTTATAAGGCCTCCGTAGTCACTGACGCATAATATACTAAATTTAGTTATTTGACTGATTTCTGATAATGCGTATTTGAAAGTTCCTGTTATATCAGTATATCCATCTCTGTAGAATTTTTATCCTTTTGACCCAGTTGAATAGACTTTGCAATAACTGCCTGACAGAGGCTTATTTTCGTAGAATAGTTGAAGTGATCCCTTCTTTTCATTTAACTTGGCCTTTAAATGAGGATTTGACCATAAGAATGAGCTCACCTTTCTGAGGAAGATACTCTTTCCTGATTCAAAAACTTAAACGATTACATCTTTCATATCTTTTTATCTTTTCAATTTCTCCTATCTTGATTCTCCCGCTTAGAACACAATAGATTTTGCAGGTCGAATTGAAGATGACAATTTGATATCTTTAAAAGCATTTTAAGAATATAACAGTTCTAAATTAATAGAATAAATGAGAACTTATACTCTGTGATTAGCGGGGATACTAATTCTGATATTATCTCCTTCATTGACAACATTAGTCTTAAACTAAACTTTTTTTTATTCATCTTCAACATAAACAGCATTGTCATAGCTTTTTAGTGTTAATCCAATTTATGCGAAAAGCTTACGCCAATTTTATATTGGATAATCAGCATATTTTTAAGTGATACTTCTGGCTTTGGAGAAGTTAGGGAAGCCCTAATACATATCAAGGAAACTTTCCAAATAATCGATTTGTAATAAATAATTTTCTCTTTATTATTTGTTCAAGGTCTTGATAATCTTTGATGCTTCATCTACTCTATCTTGAAGGAGCAAGAAATAGGCAGTTGCAAGTTTGAAATTTGCTTTTTGTGCTCCTTTAAAGTAAACTATTTCTTCAAATAAAAATTTATAATAAGTTTACTTAAACTCTACATTTCTTATTTTACTTTTGTTTTCATTTGAATATTTGTGAGCTCTGGATGAATAGTAAGGATAATATTCGAAAACTTTTAGGACATCTTTATCGGTGCTATTCAATGGACTTTTATTTTTAGTGTGATTAATGAATTATTTGATTGTTTGAAGATCATTGTGTAAAAATCCAAATCTCCACACTTGATCATCAATAAATCCTTTTTATCTTAAAATTCCAATAATTTTCTAGAAATTTGATTTATCTTTCAACATCCATAAAAATTAGGAAGGTCTGAAGAATTTTGTATCAAAAACATTTTTTGTTTATAGATATTTTACTACATCTCCGATTTATCCCTATTAAATTACATCGAGGAAAG
>ERZ724508.2293-NODE-2293-length-10209-cov-3.754481_pt1 | contig 10209 bp, 9 predicted proteins | sample MGYA00376041_ERZ724508 | MGnify/ENA primary metagenome ERZ724508 (study PRJEB28724, sample SAMN07190887) | wastewater metagenome | isolation source: effluent of sewage treatment plant in Hong Hong | place: USA: Christiansburg, Virginia | collected 2016-03-01 ... | reverse complement strand
TAGGTTTAGAATGTCTTTTGAGCTCTGAGCATTCTGGCGATCTATCTTGATCTCCTCAGATGATATGAATCTTGGTTTTGAATTGCAGCTTGAGCATAACTTCGATTTTGCCTTGTTTATTCTTCTTTGATATATCTCTTTTCTTAGATTTTTCGGTCGTACTCATTTGCAAGGATATTTCTGATTGTATTTTTCTTCGCCATTACCTTTTCTCTCTCTTGATTAAGCTACTCTGAAACTCTCTTATTGATCAAACTAAACTATTCAATCTATTTTTATTTTTCCAAATGCTTCTTTATTTATCTAGCATCACGCTCACGGATGTTATAATACAGTGCATCATGAAGGATATCCTTCTTCAGCTGTTCCACATAGGGAGATAGCCCCATGCCTATTTTAGAAACACTCATATTTCCTATCTAATTATATTGAATAAAATTATTTTATATAAACTTCTCATGAAAAGCTAGATTTAGATAATATAATTATTTTTGCATCAAGCTTACCAAGGATCTCTTTTCAGTTGTTATTTGGTGAAGTCAGTATGGCAGTTTTTGAAATCTTCGTCATCTCTGTAGCCTGAGCAGTGGTAGGTTCCCTTTCTATAATCATATTTTGGTCTGCCTCCGAAACATTCAGGACATCTTGGAATTCTACCCAGTACGATTCCATCAGCTATCTTCTAAATCAACTCATCTTTATTTCCTGACATGGATTGTAAATTTTTCTTCAACATTGCCTTCAAATCAGCGTTATTAAAGCTTGATAGTCTTTTCTTCTATTCTTTATATTTTTAATATTCATCTGCGGTATATCCTGTTGGCACTGCGGCAACTTTAGGTTTAGCTTATTTGGCTGGTTTTACAGCCTTTGTGGGCTTAGGCTCCTTTGCTACAGCTTTTTTGGGTGATGCTTTTGGTTTTTATGCCTTTACCGATTTCTTTGGCTTAACTTTTTGTGCCTTGGCTTTAGGTGTCGCCTTGGCCTGAACTTTAGTGGGTTTAGCTTTCTTCTGATGAGAGATTTTAGGTTTAGCTTTTATAGCTGCAGCCTTTTTAGTGACAGAGACACTTGAACTTCTTGTCTTACCCATAAGATCCTAATATAAATTTATTCAGATAGGGGTATTTCGACGAATATAAAAATTAAATTCTGATAAAATCTATTTTATGAGCTGATACAAGTTATATAAAAAATGAAAGAATGCCAAATGCTAAATTTGTTAATTACTTTTTAATAAATAAATTTGAAACTAGGTCATTTATCTGATTGATTGATTCAGGTATAGTAACAGGGCCTTTTCCTCAAGAGAATAGAGTTGAATGGGTTGGGTTGGATGGGTTGAATAAATTTGTAATGATAAAAAAATGAAAAGATTATAATATATAACTACAAAAGAGGTAAAATAAAATATGAGGAAATCGAAATAATAACGACTACAAGTGCCCAAGAAGGGAATTCAGGGACAGAAAAACACGAATCAAAAATAAGAGATATCGATGATGCTGCAGCAATAATCAAATATAGGTACATCAAAAGGTAAAATATATAGAATTTCGCCATGGGAGGATCAAATATTTTAATGACACCAGCGTATTTAAGATCAAGAACTAACAATTCAAGGATGCCTTAGTCTTCTTGAAATAAGCCGAGAAACTGCTGGAGGCAGACGAGTAAACTAACCTAGAAGGCCTTGTTTATAGTAACTGTGTTAATCAGAACTACGCCTGCGTGCACTATAAGCAGTTTCAGTTGTAAAAATCCTAATAATACCTCAATATGATTATATAAAACCTGTTAACTTTTATTTAAAATAGCTAACAAGTTGCTAGGAAGCCAAATATTCTCTACCTTTAAGGTGAAAAGAAGAATCTTAAGATCCACATCATCAACAGTTTCACTCTTCTATCTTATTATTTGCAGTTCACCAGCGTCAGCACTCAGTTGGGCAAGCACGAGTTTGCCGTCATGAACGTCGAGAAATCCATCGACCTAATTAAAAAAATATGTTAAAATATTATGCAAATGTAAATTTGCGAATATGGACTGAAGAGTCTCGAATCAAATGAAGAAAGAAAAGAAGGCATTGATATGTTGAGAAGTTTAATGCAAGAGGATATGGCCAACTAGTTTGATGATAAATCCTCCGATATTTCTGTTGTGATCGATATGCTTAAATAGATAAGATCGATGACATAGAAAGAAATAACATAAGAAAATATAGTGGATGAAATCAACATAATGGGCCACAAAACGTTATCGCCAACAACCGTTGAGTAATTCAGCTCCAAATTGATGGGATATAAGTCTCAGTTGTTGAGCCATAGTGTAAAAATCTAGCTAACTCTCTACATGTCCCTATGCTATTTTACATTGGCAACTTTGAATAGACTAATAGCAGGGTAGAAATATAATTAGTTCAAAAAAGAGTCACCAATGTATAAATATTCAAAATAAGTTCATCTACGATGCATATTTGTGTATGTAAAGTACATAAAGCTATGGAGCAAGTATCTGTAGTTCATTGTGAACAGTTTCAATAGCAATTATGGGATAGATTTGATAAACTCGAACTTCGAAATGAATTTAGAACCTGAGAGGGAAGGGGATATTAGTGATATTCCGGTCTACAGTGAGAGGAAGGATATGATCATCTCTATTTTGAAGAAATCCTAGACCATGAACATCGACTAAATCAAATTTATTCATTCCAAAGTATCATATCAGGAAGCCTAGTAAAAAAATAAAGGGAAAATATTTTAAAATCCAATTCTACAAGCAGAAGTAGACAGAGAGGGAAAGATTATTCGATTCAATGAAGGAAAGGAGAAGAATCCTAATTATTCCATGGTGGAGAGTAAAAAATTAGATTTCAACGAGGTCATTGGGTTGGGAATTAATTTAGATGTTGGCATCTACAGAAATATGGTTCGAAAATAGAAGTCGGATAAAAAAGACAAAAATAAAAGAGAAACAGAAAAGTAGTCATCGAAATATAAAAATTACTTAACAATCAGACACATTAAATAAAAAAAGGAAGCGAAGGTATAAATGAGACTATCATTAGGAAAAAATGGGAAATTCAACAAGATGCATTCATAGAATGAAAAGTTTAGCACTCATAAGTCCCCATCATCAAGTAATAGCCATCAGCATAAACTAAAAATTAAGAATAAAAATGTGGAAAGTCCAGATAAAAAATTGAAAGGATCAAAGAATATTTACTGTTCAACTCCTATTTTGAAACATGGAGGAAGTAGTACAAAGCTAGGCCGATAATAAGTCGTGAGGCTGAGAATAAAACCGAATAATATATCAAAGACATAGAGAAAGCCAATAACATAATCGTTGAAAAATATTCCCTAATATGAAATAAACAACACGAAGAGATAGCAAAACAGAAATAGCAAGTATAAATAATTAGGTAAAAAATAAAAAACAAAGTCAAGAAAAACAGTGGGCGAAATTCCTCAAACTGAAAGTGAATATGGCAATTAATATAATATATCCAAATAGATGATAATGAACAACAAAAAGAGTATCACCCAAAAAATCTTCAGTAGCAATAGTATGAGTAATAAGCTTTTGAATATCAGATACAATACTGACACTTCCAATGAAACTAATTCCAATCAAAGAATGGTAAAGAAGAACAGAAATATAAAAACTTAAATTAATTAGGAGTACAATTTTCAATAAAGTTAGAATAAATTTGAAAAGCGAAAGGAGAAAGAGAGCAATAATGTCATCAAATCGAGTTCTCTCAATAATATAAACTTTGGTCTTAAGAACTAAAAATCCAGCAAATCCAAGCCGATCGCCCCCAATATTGAGTGCAATTCTCTGACTAAGAAGTATAACCAATAGAGGGAATAACGAACATAATTCGAAAGAAAGAGATAAAACAAAAATTACCATGATCTGATCCCAAAAAACTTTAGCAGCAAAAATTATAAGACAGATTTCAGCAGCAGCATCGAAATAAACCAGCCTGACCATGAAAACTAACAGTGTACAACTGCCAATGATTACAATTTGCATGGGAATAAAAAGTTGAGTAAGGATGGGCAAGGATATCTTTTTGAAAGCTCCTATTAATAGGCGAGCATAAATGAGCATTGTGAATTGTCTGGAAGGAAGAAGAAAAATAAAAATAATATCAGTGGTAACGAACTATATAATAGCAAGCCGAGTGTAAAGGATCCAAAAGGTAAATATGAGAACAAAAAAAGAACATTAAATGAGCAGATGCTTACAAGTAAGAAAATGAAACAGGAATAGGAATAGAAGAAAGAGAAGAATAAAAAAGAGTTGAAAAAATAGAGTAAGTAGACAATATCCTCGAAATAGTTGTAGCGAAATTTTAAGATCAGAAGGAGTATTGGATTGAATGACAAAAAGTAAAAAAACAAGAAAGTTAAATGAGTTCGGTATTTGATGGTATTTCAGAAGTTTATAATAATTTCTTTACTTTAATTGATTCACTTATATAAACTATTTATTACAATTATTGCCTACCCATGTCAGGAACTGAATGTCTGAGATGTAAATATGTTATGTACAACTCCAATGCCCAGTACTACTGCTGTAATATTAATTAACGCTACTGTACCATATGTAGAGGCTAACCCTGCAAGAGATGCACTAGACCCGTTGACAGGCCCTATCAAGCACCCAAGTGCAGAGTCTGCTTCAGCGTGTCTTCCGAGTAGTTGCTAATTTAGCCAATATGCTCTGCTTATTACTGCGCCAAATGTCTAGTAACTCAGTTTATATTGCCAGGAAGAGATTGCCAATTGCCATGCGGACATAAAATGAGTGCATATAATGTATAAAATTTTATCAAGGGTAAATTTTGCGTCGTGTGCGGTAAAAAATGTCATCCCAATTCTGCAGACTATGATCTGATAACGGGCGATCGGTGTTGTGTTGAATGCTTTCGATTTGAGAGGAAGAAAATAGAGCATTTAATGCTCATTTGTTTGAGTTGCGAGCACTTGATTGTCAGGAAAAGTCATGTCGGTGCTTTTAATGAGGGTATCATATTATGCGCTAATTGTGCCAAACTATCCAGAATAACTGAATAACAGTACTAAAAAAAGCAGACCTAAAAAAAAATAGATAATAACAAGCCTAGTATTTCTCCAAATAAGCAGTCTCCAAAGAGACAACAGTCTCCAAATCCACAACATTCTCCGAATCCACAACATTCTCCGAATAAACAGTCTCCGAATCCACAACAGTCTCCCAATTAACAGCAGCAATCTCCTACAAGAAATAATTACATGGCATAGGGATCTGGACATAATCTAACACAATAGTTCAATAAAATGAATATATCGCCATCTCTAAATCAACTAAAAACTGATTTCAATCAGGAGGGCTATCATATAACAGTTACCTCGCCACCTTTGAATAAAAATTAACAAAATAAAACACCTACCAAACAAAGGGATAAAACCCCTACCAATAATCCGAAATAGAACCTTAGAAATAATCAATCTATTTGGGAAAATGAAAATCATTTATTTAACCAAAGTGATAATAAAAAATAAAAAGAATAGAAAAAAACAACGAGTATTCCAAAAACACCTTAACAAGTAAAAGTATCACCAAATGGATCACCTCGAGCGTCTCCTAAAGGATCACCAAGTAAAAACAAAGAATCGGAAACTTTCAAAAGGACAGTGTTACGCAGATTTCCTTCGGAAAAAGAAGAAGAAAGGAAAAGAGGGGTAAAGAAGCACATGTCAATGGAGACATTTATAGAAAAATTATAAATATAGATTCCAGTTCTATATCAGAACTCTAAGTTCGTCACATGCAAGTAGTGTTCATATGAATTAATCGAAGAAGAATGCTTTACTATTTAAAATAGTATGCATCAAATTGATTATTACTGTCGCCTATGCTATACTGTCCTCGCAAATAGTCAAGGATTGGGGTTCAATATGACTCAAGGTTCTCTGGATAAGTCAAGAAATACTCGTGGAATTTCGAACACTAAAGACAATGCACCTCCAAACCAATACAACTCAGCCCATCAGCCTTACCAGTACCAACAAAAATAGCAAAATTTTTTGATTCCTGGACAAAACCAATTTGTGAATAAAAATCAAGAACCGCATGTGCAGAACTATAAACAAATGTCTCCTACACCAACAAGAAAAACAGAAAACTATCAAAGAATAGAAGCGAATGTGCGAGTCCATGATCCTAAAGCTTTATATAGGGACGAGTGCCAAAAGTGTAAAGCTTCGGGATTGACTTTGATTCGGACAACAGATAGAGGAGCAATATGTTTGTCTTGCTATAAAAACTGATAAAGATAATTTTAATTACAAATATGTGTATTAATATCATACAGATTATTGGCTTTACATTTATATAATTGAATCAATCGAGCCCAAAGACGCCATCGAGTTCGTGCTTACTAATTGCAGTCAGGTGTGTTTTCAGCATTTCATAGTTTGGGTAGATTGGCAATTATAGCCGATTGAAGCATGTGTGCCCCTTCGGATATGGGTTCTTTTTATTAAACTCAGAGCTTTAGATTAAAAATTTAGAACAATTACCTCTGTTACTCTCCAGCCTAGCGAACCCATGAATAGGTGTTCTAGTCGAAGCAGTAGTAAAATGAAGGATCCTTCCTAGTTGTTCTTGATCGAATTCCTCCATGACTGCCCAGAACCATTTTATCACCTGATGATTTTTCGTGTAGGGTGCCTTATACTCGGTATTATCAAACCAATCTTGCAAGTCAATAAAAGGGACACCATACATTATCATTTACATTTAATAAGGTTAGAAGATTTCCAGCCAATCGACAGGGAAGACTCTGTTAATTCCTTTGATAATATTGGATAGGGAGAGAGTGATGTGGTTGCTCGTATGAGTTTAGATGCTGAGGATAAGCAAAAAATTACCATAAGTTAATATAGAGTTATTTATTCGAATTATCGACCTTAATATCTTTATGGCCTTCCAGTAGTTATATTTCTTGCATATTCCCACCATTATTTTTATAAGTCACGAAATATATTTCCAGGTCTTCCACGTTGTTTGTTTCTAGAGTCGACTTCCAATGTTTATAGAGCTTAATTATTTAAAAAGTACTTCTTTGTCGTAGCCGTAAATATCTTCTAACTTGACACGGTCTCCACATATTTGCCTTAGAATTGTTCGATCGAGAAAACAGTTCAAAGGAATTCTTTAAAAAATGGCCTTGGCGATAATGACTCCCAAAAGCGTAAGGAGTTGACCTGAGAAAAATTAATCCATATCTTAATCCCATTTGAGACTATACATTGTATCATCAGTGTTCGCGAAAGTAAAAATTCCAGTGTTATAGTCAAATATTTATTTAATGACCATATGAATCCATTACCTGAGTAAACCGCCAGCATCATTGACTTTCTCGCCAATAAAATCTACTTTAACTTCTTTGTGCATATCAATTTTTTGGATTTAATTTAGGCTTTGCATCAGTAGGTTTTACTTTTGTAGACGAATGTAATCAGCGCCTTCTGTCCATGGAATACGAAGGGATTACAATTTCCTTCTGAACCAGTACTACTTCTATTGAAATGTCTGATTTTTTATTTCTTATTTAGATTTTTTTGAAATGGACGGGTGTATGTATGCCTTAGCCTTCTTTTACCACTTAAATTTGCACATTGAGATATCAAGAGGAATCTATGTTTGTGATACTAGTTTACTTTTTCGAATACAAATTATTATTTGGATTAATTTTTCTTCCCCTTTTTGTGACATTCCTTAATATGACTCATATACTAAATAAGGGAAATTTTACGAGTGGAACGTCAGTCTATGGAGCAAAAATAACCTAGCATTTGGGACAGCGAAGTACATTTATTTCGTGCATTTATTAAGTGTTTCAATAATATATGTATTATAAAAATACAAAATAATAGGGGGTCAAATATAATTCTTATATAATTTAAATTTAAGATCTTATGCTTTTTTAATCTTCCTTTCTCATGGGCATGGTTTCGGATTTTATTTCTAACTACTTAATATAGGGTAATAAGCTAAATTGCAGATGCCTGAGCTCATTTCTATGCGAGCGTACCCATTTTATCCCCATTCTGATCCGAAGTAGCCTTTGATGGTAAAAAATTTAGAGTATGGGTTATAGCCTGTCAGCAGCACTGCACTCATCTTGTTAAATGACCACCGAATGGGCGCATTATAAACTCCATTTTTGTAGTTCGTGATGAAATTATCATCCACAAACACCACGAGGATTCTTGATTGAAGCAAAGTAATTATCGAATAGCAGTTATCATCAAATTGGTAATATTTGTACTATTTAAGGAATAATTTTTCTTTCTTCTATTATTATTTTTTTATAATTTTATCGCATTGCAATTCCTCTATTTTTTGTTAATTCTCAATCACCTTCACTCCATTTTGTACCACATAGTTGTAGATGCTTTCGATCTACACACCATTGCAGCCTGATGAATTTTTATTATTTTTACTGCAATAAGCAATTTCTTCAACATACAATTCCTTGAGAGCGGTTGTGTGGATGCGGAGGGTGATTTAAATGGAGTCTATAGCTGCCATCACATAAGTAGATGAGCAGTTTAAGAAGGTTTAGACAGGAGAGACTAGACATTTCCAATCGATGATTTATTTGTTGAGGGGATTAACGAGGGTACGATAGCGAGAAGAAGACTTGGTATATTCCTTGGCAGTGAGGTCAGCAAATTCGGTAATTTTGAGGGAGTAGGAGCTGTTGGGGTTGAGATTGTGGGAGTTAATTTTTTACTTATTGTGATTAAATACACAATCCCTATATTGATATTATTATTTTAGTTGCCTATCGATCAGTTAAGGCTTAAATTTTAATAAAAACTATTAATAACTCATATTATAGGCTCCAGGCCCTGCGAGTTACTCCAATATTTTGTTATTCTGCGTCTATTTCGATTGGAGGTTTTGACTAGTGTTGGTGTTGCTGGCTTTCCTGGGCTCGCATGCGCAAAATATGGTCACCGCACAGATCGTAATTATTACTATTATTTTCATCTTATACATCTGCGTGCTAACAATTATAATTATTCGATTCACATTTTATACAATGCTGAATATTAACCGAATAGATCTCTCTATTTCAAAAAATACATTTAATATTAATCAACTTCTAACTCGTTTTACCTCACTGTCTGGGCCTCAACTGCAATCCTTCACATTTTCCACTTCTTTCAATAATATTGGATACATCGCATAACTGCACACTCCTGCCGATTCACTCACGTACGCGAATCCTCCGATGCCCCAGTTCAACCCCCAGCTGTTTTTTATCATGTATTTTTTTGTGGGATGGTACCCTACCAATGTCACCCCATGGTTTATTGCAGGGCTACTCGTGGTGAAGGTTCCCCCTGAATAAAATTGCAGTTAATTTCCTGCTATTGCTACTGATAATGCTCTTGTCTTCAATTGGTTGACCACCTATCGGCAATCACCATACCTTACTCTTTGACTATCTTTTACAAATTTTTTATTTTTTCTGTAATCTAAATTTTTTATGATCTTGAAATTGCATTCTGGTACTTTTGCTTCTGCTCTTGATGACATATCATAAAAGTATAGTAAACCTTGACCTACTCCGAAATTTTTCACATAACTGTATGGACCAGAAAAATACCCCCCAGAGCATCCGTTGATTGTTTTCCCATTTTTCCCACATGAGATTATCTATTGAATCGATAAGTAAGAAACTTATTCGTTATTTGCTCTCAATGTGATTGCTATACTTTCCAATGGAGCAATGGCATAGGATGCTGCACAAACTCCATCATCTATGGCCTATGAAGCATAGCAAGACCAGTCTATGGCAATATTGGATGGAATAGTAAATTTTTCTCTCCCATAAGGGTCAGTGCTCAAAAGGCTTTGCTAGACTGAAATAATATTTTTTATTTAGTCGGGTATGATAATTGATTATGCATTTAGCTTGATTCTTCTAAACTATTATTATTAAAAATGAGCAAAAAAATTGAGTGCCATGGAGTAACTCTTGGTGGTGCGATTGTTATGGGAATTTATTTTATTTAAATTGGTTTCAAATATTTTGCTTCGATATGTGAGGACTTCCGGATTTGAGAGATATTATTTATTTAAATTAAATTTATCGATATATTATTAAATGAAAAGAAAATTGGGCAATAAAAATGT
>ERZ724508.2292-NODE-2292-length-10214-cov-3.697805_pt1 | contig 10214 bp, 6 predicted proteins | sample MGYA00376041_ERZ724508 | MGnify/ENA primary metagenome ERZ724508 (study PRJEB28724, sample SAMN07190887) | wastewater metagenome | isolation source: effluent of sewage treatment plant in Hong Hong | place: USA: Christiansburg, Virginia | collected 2016-03-01 ... | reverse complement strand
AACCCATATTTTACAGATCTGCTCGGACCCAAAGCAGTACCTGCAAAAACAAAAGAACTACTCAGTGAATAGATAATGAAAGAAAAAAGGAATCCCTGAGCCATAAAAATTTGATTCATGCAGTTTTATGTAAACCATAGTTTTTATACTATTTTGATCGTATAGTTATTTTATATAAATTAATCTGAGACAATATATCATACAGATATTATAAGATAGAAAACCGAATGGATAAAGTAACAGCATTTAAACACTTAAATATGATCACTTTGCTGTGTAATCTATGCAACAATCGTTATCCTGTCTACAGAATCTTGATTTCAAGACCAAATCAACAATTTTAATAAGTTACACTCGCCTCAAATCTCCACAATCTCATTTCATTACCAAAGAGTTAGGAAACATTTTAAGGATAAATTACAAATGGAAGTGACTCACATAATCATAAAACCAACGGAATGGATATAAAATTTTACTGTTTAAGCTGTTTTGCATCTTCTAAAATAAGTCATTAGCAAGTTTTGCCAGAATCATATTACGATTTGGCTGCTAGGTACATCAAGGAAGTACCGATCCCCAATTATAAAATTGCTGAGCAGTGCCTCCACCTTGTGAAATAGATATAGGATAAATCTAATGAATTATGCAAGCAAATCTTTAGCTAAATTGATAATTTTAAATTTTTTATACTGAAACTACTCGGATAAACAAAAAAAATTAGTAACAATTATATCACGAAACTTAAGTATTTCGAGAGTCTCAGAGTTTAGGAGAGAATTATCCTCTAAAACTCCAATTACTCTCATTAATAGAAAGCAAAAGTTCTGCATGAGCTACAGGATAAATTTTCTATCAACCAAGATTAGTATGTGATCCAACTCAATAAAAAATTTAGTCTTCTTAAAAGTATGAAGTAAAAAATTGGAACGATCAAACTGATCATGCCAAAATTTAGTGAAGAGCTGATTACACCTAAAAGAAAGAAAGTATTTATCAGCGATATTCCAATATCTTCGATGATCAATTTCAAAGGGATCAAATACTTTGGGGCCAATGATGGGTGCATATATTATGATTCAATGTCTGAAATAATGAGTTTGAAGGCTCATTAGTCTCTGATTAGATCGTTCTCCCATGACAATCAATACACGCTGTACTCAGGAAGCGATGACTTTACAATAAAAGCTTGGGACACACATCAGGGCTAGTTACAATTGATTAAGATTTTCGGAGTCATCAATAACAATAAATCCTACCATCGGAATATCTGTGTCATTAATGATGGAAGGACTATGATCTCAACAAGAGGCCAATTTGATAATTTCCAACTGAGATTATGGTCTCTGGAGGATGAATATAAGAATATTGGGTGTTTAGATGGGCATTAGTCCTTCATTAAAGCTATGGTCATCGGTAATAAAGAAAAAGATATCGTGATTACAGCAAGTGATGATAAGAAAATAAAAGTTTGGGACACAAAGAACAACAGAATCATCAAAACAATTATGCGACCCAAGAAAATAAGCAACCTAATAGTATCAGAGCGATTAAAGCTATGTGCCATCATGGAATAATAGAATCGAGTCCTGCTGATGGACTTGTGTGAATATACGATAGCAACAGGATGGACAATGGCAAGAAAGATATTGACTTGCTGTGGGTTTTCAAAGAGTTCAATTCACGAGATAACGAATGACAATGATTACATCGGGATAGGAATACCAACTAATATCAGCATTTGGCGATGGGATGGCATAAAGTTATGGTCAATTGATACATAAATAGCGTACATTCCTGCCAATATGATGCAGTTTGGTGACTTAATCATCACTTCCAATGGAACAGGCACAGTCGATGAGTTCTATGTAGGCGATATTCAGAGCATTGAGCACCAAGTTATGGAAAATTTACTTACTATTCTATGATCATTATATATTTTATTTTTTTATTCCCTAAGCATAATTTCACAGATATAAATAATTATTATTGGTCAATGAATGAAAATAGGCCTAGACAGTTCACAACCAATCCCACCATCAAACCTCCCTCGATTCAGCACATTCAGCAGAATTTTATGACCAGATAGAATTACCAGCCGCAGCAACACTTGCAGCGGAATCCCATGATATAAAAAATAAATAACTAAATTCGGCACATTGATCAGATAAATCGAGAACTTTTGACTATAGCTGAAAGGATTCGAGCAACAAAAGGGAAGACGAGTCCTCCCACGAGCATCCCCGTCATAGATAAAATATAAAGTGACCTGCACGAATCCTTGCAACAACTAATTCAAAATATAATGTAGTTTTTTACTGACATCGATGTCAAACTCAAAAATGTTGGCGTTATTGTTAACAACTAATTAATAAATAAGAATAGTCATACTAATGACCATCATAGCAAACCCGAGGACAAAAATAATAACGACTCCAAATACTAAATCCTAGCCGAGAGAATTAAAGGACTGTAACTATCTTTAAGAGAAACTCAGCAAAATGAGAAGAAGCTCGTCACAGTCATCTAAAACTTAATGGAGAGGTATCAAGTGAATGATCAACCTACTCTCATTAGGGAATCTCCAACTTTACAAAATCAATTTAAAAGAAATAGAATAACCACTAACAGCTCAACCAATATTCATAATCGGAACACGAGCTCGGAAGTGAAGAACTTGAAGTAGCCTCTTCCCATAAAACAAAATGATTTTTTTAAACAATAGAATCGAAATAAATCTATCTATGAGAACTTGTATACCATCTAGGAGAGTGTTGTTGATGAGCAGCATTCTCCACTCAATTTAAACCAACAGCCTTTGCAGTTTAAACTTCGCCAAATTTAGAAGTAAGATCCATCAGATCAGGTCTACATTAAAAAATTATATTCAAATACTCCCTATCCTCAACTAAACTTTGACCAAAAGAAATCTTTAAGAAATGACTTGACATCATCGTCAACTCTGAATCGATCCCTTAATAAGCAAGAGAGAAGTACGGCAACACAGTCTAGTTATCAAGACGACAAGCAACATAGATTTAATTTTATGATTGGAAAGCTTAATAATTGAGAAAAGAGTTAAGTGATTCATTATATTACATATTTGAGTGAAATAAAACATAAATCAACTGCATAAGTATACTATTTTCAGCTAGCCATAACTCTTTGACTTAATTTACCTCAGATAACCTTTTTCTATGAGAGTATCCAAGTGGACACTCTTTATTTTTTTCTATAAATTATCTCTGAACATGCTGATTACCTTATACTTACTGTATATTTTGTTTACCTCTTTCAATTGTTCCTCTTCTTCGCTCGACATAGCTTCATATTTATGAGGTTATTGGGTTTCAGTGCTGCCTTATAGCAAATTTCGATATTTTTCCTTCAATGAAATTCCTCGAAAAATTTATCTCGTTTTCAGATAACTTTTTGATGCACTCAGTGTTTAACTAATCATATTATTTTGATTTTCAATTAGATTTGCTCTATCGATCACTTATAACAAAGTTGCATGAGACTTATAGGAAATTTTGTGATTCATGATGGAATTGCCAAGATAATTTTTAAGCCCCCTCGCATTTCTTTTAAGCTTAAACTTGTCGAGAGAGTCGAGCAATGGGGATGCTGTATCGATGTTAGGATTCGATAATTTAGAGTTTTATTTTTTTCCCATATAATAACAGTGTTTTCTTAGAGGGAGATCTAGCGGAAATATATTTTAAATTATGAGCCAACGCAGTGAATATGAATATCGGTTATCAAACAAATAGTATTTAAAAATGATTATAAATATAATGATTGAATTTAATTTTTATCATGAATTCTATTCTTTCTGAGTCAGAGTTGGAGATTTTAATGGAGAATTGATTTATTTGTTGGCCGAGATATTTGAATTATATACGTATGCTCCCTCTTTCATTTTCTATTCGGCCTCGTTCAAATACTTCTAGCTGATCGAGGGGAACTTTCTTAAAATAAAAGATCGGACGAGTTTCGTAAATTATTACCTAATTTTCTGATCTTTTATCTCTTTGAGTACGTATATCATAAAAAGAACCTCAATGTTTTCATAATTTTGCTTTAAATACCTTCGAGCCATCCAAGTATTCTGGCTCACTATCAGCATCTCGTAAAACTTTTGCGGCTTGCACACTCTGTTTGCCATGTCGATAGCAAGAGTGAACAATATTTACTCATTCGACTCATTTACTTTCCGAAGCAGTATCTCAACTAACTCTTGGCTGTCCTTTATAATGTCACTATGGCATAAAAATACCAATGTTTAGTATTTTTTGGAATCCAAAAGCATGTCAAATAGCAATTTCTGCAGGTCCGATGGAATTTTTATTAGCAACTCTATATTAGTTTAGTAAATTACCTCTGGCTTGTCTTATGCACTCAAGTAGAATACTCAGCAATGGTTCCTTAGGTGTAAGTTAATCATTATATAGGGTATAAAATAGATTGGAGTAAATTTCAGTTATTGATAGGACATCTCTGTCCTTGAGAGTCTTCGATTGGGATTTGGTGAAAATTCCTTTCCAAAATTTGGATAAATTTACCTGCTTGAACTTGAACAAATTCTATCTCATCCATTTAATTAATTCCATTTTGGCCTTTTGTCTTTTTATTAAGAAGTCAAATATTTGGTGCTAATTTTTTAAGTAGTTAAATATTGCAGTCACATTAACCGACCATTTACTAATATGGCCATCGGGCATTATATGTCGTCTCCCAACAAAAACTCCCAAATAAGGATTTATCGTTTTCAAAGTATGCTCGACAGGGAACGGGGAAACCAGCATCTGGGCAACACCAATGTTAATGTCATAGATGAAGGTGATCTTTTCGTTCTTTAAATTAATTACTAACATATTATCGACAATAACAAATTTTGGTAGACAATCGCTAGGTAATTTTATCACAACTTATTTTTATGCTTCATCACATACTCCGTACAGCTTCAGCTTTCCTTCGCTTCCATAGTAAAACACAATATAACACTTCTCGTTTATTTAAACGGCTTCTGCAGCAAATTATTCAGCCTATTGCTTCAAAAATAATTAGAAATTATGAAAACTGGAGTGAAGTCCTAAGCTTTTATTTCTCTTTGCCATAGCCATGAGGTTTTCATCGGATTCGATATTTATTGATATCTACGGTCCTCTATACCAATTTTTAGATTTTGTTTAATCTTCAAATAAAAAAGTGCTAACAAATTTACAATCTCCTTGAGGGAAAGCAATGAGGGTCTGGGTGTTGGGCTCATACAAGAATGAGTTGAACTTACCAGAATGGCACTTAACTTATTTAAAAGACTTCTTTTCCTCTTCGAGCTTGAATATGCGAATCCCATTTGGCTCAGCCACAAATAAATCAAAATTTTCCTTACCATAAACCCATCCAAAAATGCTTTATTTCTTGATGTCCTTACGAAAAGTAAATTGAGATTTATGATTGATAAAATGAAAGAGGAGATGACCATCATGGTTTAGGAAACAGAGGATATTTTTAATGGGGTTATAGCTGAGTTGGACAATTGAATGTTGCCTTCCTAAATCAATGATCTTCGTTTATTACTCTGATATAATATAAATGAAAGTTTGGTCATATATGATGAGAGTGAGAGATCGAGCATCAAAGAAATACTTCGCAAATTTGGTAATTTTTTATTTGATGAGGTCATATTTTTCTTGTTCTGCGCAGTCTTTCAACCGAATCAGATATTTATCATTGGTCTCTGAATACATCTTATTGAGGGTGGTTATTATTAACTAAAACTTGATTTAATAATATGATAAGTGGTCATATCATGGATAAAGAGAAGTATAAATAAGGGCTAAAACAATAAAAATGATAGCGATAATTGCCACACTCGCTATTACTTTTTTATTCTCTTTCTCCTATTCTCTCTACTCTTCAATCCTTTTTTCTTTTTCTAATTAAACTATCTTATTTCCTTTACTTTGTACTTCTTATTCATTCTTTTCTACATTTTTTTATAATGTCTTATTTTCCCTATTTTTTTATGTCTTGGTCTCATCTCTCATTTTTACATGTTCTATTTCTTCTTATGAATTATGCTCTTTTTATTAAATCTATTTCATTTATTCTTACGATGAATATGACTATTGCTCCCCTTGTTCTTTTTCCTCCTCCATTGAACATTCCAACGACTATTTTTTATTTTAATGTTAATTTTCATCACTTTATTATGATTAAGATAGATTCTTTGCTCCTGATATTTTTTATTCGAGCATTTTTATCCTCTAACATAATTTTTCGTTTGATTACAGCAGCTTTTGATATCTCTTTTCCTTTCTCTGTTCTTTCTTTTTACTTTTCCTATACTACTCAGTTATTGTGTTCAACTACTCCTCGAGTTAGTATTTGCTTTTCCAACTGAGTGCATATTATTTGATTTACTATTATTCTCTTTTATTCTGTCTTTATTTTTCCTTTTCATACTATTACATAATTTTTCTCTTTTATTGCTCACATTCAGCTATTTATTTGGAAGTAGTAAACTATATATTTGATTTTTTTTCAATCTCTTCCTTTTCCTTCAGGAGTATCTTCAACCTGTCTTGAATCTGCTATCGATGCTTTTGCAAGGAAATTAATGTTTTCTTTTATTACTCATGGTCTTTACTTAGTGATTCGTATTTGGCAAGCAAGACCACAAAATTATTCTTTTAAACTTTCTCTTCTAATTGCCGTATTTCCAACAGTTCTTTCAACTGCATATTCTGTTTCTTCTGATATAATAGCTTTTGCTTATGGGTCTCTAATTAGTCCAGCATTTCACACTAGCAAGTAAAAAGGTCATATGCTTTGATTTATCGATCTAAAGCTCCAATTCGATATGCTAATTGTTATAGTTAAACATTGTTATCCTTTCCATCTGTCAGCAATATTTTGTTCTATATGTACTGCTGCTTCTGTTTTTCATAATGAGTGATTGACGACAGCTTCATGCTATTAATTTTCTACATCTATTTAATGGAACATTTCTGGTGACCAATTTTAAACTCACAGGAAAACAACTATGAGCAGGACTGATTAAGCATCTCCCTGACCTCTTACTTATGAGAATCAGTGAATGAGTTGATAATTTTTTCTCTCTCCTCAATGATGAGATCTCTTAATTAGTATATTCTATGCTAGAATTGGTCTTCAACTTCCTTTGACTTGATGATTGCCTCCTAAAGCTCACTATTTTTGGTGTACTTGTTATTCCTGTAGTGGCCTTGCCATTTCGTGGAGTTGTGGCGACTGTGCGCTTGATTGTATTGCATTATTTATTATTCACTTACACAGTCAATATATAAAATCATGATGTATTATTAAAATATGAATTTACTACTCGGGATGAAAATGTTTGAACTTGACTACTATTTTATAAATTCATGTTTTAATTTCTGATGGGGGAATCTTTTTTTGACATGTACTTATCTATTTCACTACTTTAATTATGTAATTTTGGGCATCTTGTTAATGTTGATTTCACTTTTCTTTACTTCATGCTGAAAGACTCTGAACTTTTTCTCTCATTTATGCTCAAATTCTCCTTATTTGTAAGTGGTAGTATCTCTATACTGTTTTTACTGTCTTTTTAGCTCCCTTTTGTCTCACTTTCTTTGCTTTAGATTTATTTTTCATAGTAGACTATTTCGTTCGTTTCATATACATCCATGGTATGGACTATTGTATCGTTGGCCTGAACAGCGCGTGCTGTGTTTATTTCTATTTTCCCGAATATTTTTTCAATGTTAATGTAGTTTTGGTCGATGACTGGCTCAGGTCTTTTCAGCTTATTGGGTGTTATGAAATGGCCTTACCCGTATACGTTATTATTCCCCATAAATAGTTATTTTAATAATATAAATAATGTCATAAATATCAAATCAGACTTGGAGATGGCAATTAGTTCTAGAATTTCTCCAAGCATTTTCTGATGAAATCAATATTTTTAGCAATCGAAATATTTTTATTCCCATTCACATAATTTAACACGCTGTCGTTATATTTTAGCTCCACCACTTTCTTTTATATCAGCTCATTTGTCATTCTGTCCATCTCATTTATTGATAGCTTCATTTTTTTCTTTTTGTTGAGCTCCGACACGCTTACATGTTTAATTTTTGCGCCTGCCACTATCTCCACTCGATCTATGATAGGCCTCGCCAACACCAAAAAGTTGCTATCTTTTACAAAGTAGCCAGTCTATGTTAACTTCTGTGTTATAATTTCGCACTCTAAATAATCTTAAAGTAATTCTGATGATTTATACAGATCTCCTGCCATATATGGACATTGAACAACAAACTGTTCATAATATTATTAAAGCAAGCTATCTTGGTGAATGGCGTCAATGAGTTCCATGCTTGCTTTTCTAAACAGCATAAACTTGATAAATAAGTACCTGAGATACTCGGCAGGGGAATCTGGAACTCTGGAATAGAATTAGCTGTCATTAATCTACTTTTTCAACTCCCAGACAAAAACTATTTTAAAGATGTTCTCATACCTTTAAATTGCCTTCTCGTTTCCCAGAACAATCCCATTTCCTAACTTGATGTCATATTCGATGCACTCACCTAAGTAATTAAAGTTGTTGACATGGCTTTGATCCTTACTTAAGTTTAGACCACTCCTCAACTTGGAGATCAAATTTTTACATCCTTAAATGTAAATGTTCTGCAGCTCAGTGTCCAAACATTTCCCATTGTTTATCAGAATCAGCGTATTTAATATTGATTATATTGTACTCAATTGATGGATATCCTTTAGTTGAACCAGCAAGTTTTAACAAATATTAAAATAGAGCAATCCTCCATAAAAAAGGCCGATATCTTTCGACAGCTCAATGCAAGTCTGTCCCTGCTTGTAGAGAGTGGTTAGCAATGCATTCTTCATCAGGATAAAGTGGTTGTCCTTGGACTTAAAAAAACTTTGGTAGAATGATTTTATCTTATTTATAGATTATTTCTAATCATCTTCAATTTATATCTTCTCAAATTGTAGCAGCCTATTAAAATTAAATGGCTCAAGGAATGATTTTCTGAGGGAGTAAGGATCATAGAAAACTTTATCTTCCACGTAAATCATCCGAATATAGAATTCTAATATCTTAAGATTTTTCATTACTGGAATCAATTTGCGAATCACAAATATTGAGAACTTGAAAGAGAACAGAGGAATCTAGCTGAATTATATGGGACTGATAACCAAAGGCAAAATAACATTCATTAAAAAGGGTAACTCAAGGATATCTTAAATTCCCTCAAAATTGTTCGAAAAATCCACCCATAATGCGATTTTGTCTTCCAGCTCTGCCATAATATAATCTACTGCATCCTATTTACTAATATGTGAAATTCTGAGCCCAAACTCAACTAGCTAATTTTTAAAGAGCTTCGTCATTCTTGAAAATTTTTCAACATAAAAAGGTTTTCTAGTTGAATTTTTTTCAATGAAATTTCGCACCTCTTTATAGTGCAAAAGATCGAGAACAATGTTCAATGCATTAGTTCTGGCCATTAAATCTAAGCAGTTATAATATTTGAGATTTAATTCGAGTAATTAGAAGCAATGACCCTCGACGATAAATTTATTCAACCATTAGGGTTTGAATAATTTATGATAACATTTAAAAAAATTCCCCATATACTCCACAATATCCTCCTTGTTTTTCTCGAATAATGAGGATTTGAAAATGTTGCTCAATAAAAAATGTGGGTATTGACACTAAATAAGTTGCTCAGCCACCAATCCAAATGGCTCACAGTTTCCAAGCAAAAGTATGCTATTTCTCAATAAAACGAGAGGACTGAAATTGATAAATCTTTCAATAATTTGATGCAGGGCTTTCATTTCAAACATCTGGTAAACTAAGACTGGGTTCTTCTTCTAAGCCCAGATGAGCTCATTATAAAACCTAGCTAAACTATCTTCGAGGTGTTTTATGTTAAAATTGGTGGCATACTCTTAACTCATGAACTGATCAAATAAATGGATTGTCTATTCAGTGCAACTAAAAATATCGATATGCTGATTTTTTTTCTTTCTTTATTAATTATTTTAATTCCATTTCTATAAATTTTAATCTCCCTTCCACCCACTAAAACACAATTCATACAACATATTGGTTAATTTTACTGAACTTGTAAATATTTTAGTTATCGGAACTAGAATTGATCTACTACCTGCCA
>ERZ724508.2291-NODE-2291-length-10215-cov-5.982579_pt1 | contig 10215 bp, 15 predicted proteins | sample MGYA00376041_ERZ724508 | MGnify/ENA primary metagenome ERZ724508 (study PRJEB28724, sample SAMN07190887) | wastewater metagenome | isolation source: effluent of sewage treatment plant in Hong Hong | place: USA: Christiansburg, Virginia | collected 2016-03-01 ... | reverse complement strand
TCTTAACCGTCAATAAAAGAATCAAAGGTTTAATAACCCCAATCGCAGGATAAGATGCAATGGTAGCTGGAAAACAAGTCAGTCACATAGCCTGCACCCGCACCTCCAGCAACATCAGTTCAGGCTTCGACTCCTCCTCCAATCAAGCCGAAGTCATTGTTTGCTTCAAATAAAGGCAAGTAGCCAACGATAAAGCGTGAATAGCCCGCAGTCAAGATATAGGTACCTTTCAAGAGTCATGATGTTTCCGCGAGACCAAAATCCACCATCTTCATTAGTCACCGCGTCGAGATGAAGCAACCACCTCCTGAAGTACCCAAACCAAAGCCTAAGGAAGAGGAAAGTAATGAACCTCTCTCTCTTGAAATGATTATGAAGAAAGTTGCTTTGACCCCGAGTGGCCTGTACAACCTGTATTGCTCTTACTTTAAACTTCCTGGAGACCCCCCATCCGTCAGTGCCGTTGCAATTTACCGGTATGGTATGAAAGTGCCTACGAATCTATAAAAGGTACTCGCGCCGGAATACAGAGAGTTTATGTGGATGTTCCTCCGAGAGAAGTACTTTCTAAACGACCTGCCTGACGATGACCGGTATATATACAAGGGTCCCCAGGTCATCTTCTCGAAAAAAACTGGCTCGCCAAAGGCATCACTGGAGCAGGCTAAGAAGGAACTCGATAGTTTCAAGTTGATTATCATACTGGATTAAGGTTTGTTTCTGCTGCATCGCAAGAACCTCACAAGGCAGATCAAAATGCTGAAATTTCTGCATTGCTACTTTAGCTTTGACACCGAATTCGAAAAACGTCACAAAAACTACGAAGCTGCCTTTGAGTAGGTCTTCCAGAAGTAGGCGTGCATAAAGAAGAAAGCTGTAGTACGACTTCAGCCAGATGTCACCCAACTACAGCAACGGTAGTACTACATCGGCATGTTGTGTCACTTCATGAACGGTGGAAACTTCGACGAGGATGAAATCAGCGAGTTCAAGCCAGCCATGAAGTACGAGTCAATCGTCAAAGACTTCGAGGTTCTGCTGAAGAACGGGTACATGTATCCATCTCGAGCGTCGAGTGAGAACGCGGAGATCATTGACCCTAACTACAAGCCATCGGAACGCAGCGATGAGCATAGTGACTACTACGACGACGACAGTAGCGACCACTGATCATTAAATTATGCGCTGTAAACCCGACTAGATGCTAGTCAACCATAATTTATGGAAGAGCGACTAGTGCAGAAACGTGAGCAGTTTCGAGTAAGCATCCGCAGGAAGCACAAGAACAAGACGCTTGGGTAGCGTCGGTGCTGTCTTCTGCAGTACATGGAGGAGCAGGAACAGGTAATCAGCGAAGACAACTTCATCGACCTGTGCCACGAACTCATTCGAAGCTATTTGAAGGGAGATGCAACTCTGATCGACGAAGTTATGCAGGGTATCCACAGGGTCAGACTGCTTGTGGAACGCCCGAGGATTATGTTGGAAATCAAGACGATTGAGCTGGAGCAGTTCCTGTTTGGCCTGCTTGAGAAAGAATCGATGTCCGAGTTTCTGCCAGAGACAGCCATATCGGCATTGGATGTAAGACATCAGAGATTTAGGTCCTCCTGGAGATGAGTATGACAGGCATCGCTGATGGTGAACTCGCAATGCATGACAACCTGGTGGTGCTTGTAGACCTGTTGGAGGAGGGCTTGAACTCCATTGATAAACCCTTCTGGAGAAGTATTGTTGAGAGGGTGATGATCATCTTCGGCAACTTACTCACAGGATCCACAAAATAGATCTATGCAGTCCTCAACGAACTACCATTGGAAGTGCTCCTCTCTAACTACCTCGGATCAGGGTCCACAGAGATACCCCAGAGATGTTTCTGTCATTTACTGCTCAAGTACATTGATAGCTTTGGCATCAATCTTCGGGTTGACTTTTTGAGGATGGCTGAGCATTGTCTCAAGGAGATCTACCTGTCAGAACTGAGGAGATCCGATTTTGAGGATAGTTTACTGTTGGAGCTAGAAAACTATCTGAGCAAGCTGATGTATAATACCAATAAACAAATTGACATCACTGTGATCCAAGAGATGTTTCAGCATAAGAGCATTGGGGCGCTGGAGGCCCTAGTGAGGATCAGTGAGCTGAACCAAGTTACGATAAGTACATGTGATTTTGCTGAGGACATATTTTCGGGTCTCCACAACCCCGAACTGAACGAATACATCAAAGTCCAGATGCTCAGGCTACTCACCAACATGCTGATCAACTCTGCAGATGACGATGGGCAGCAACAACTTTTTACCCAAGTGGTTAATCTGCAAGGACTCTACTACAATACCTAAAGTCTTGCAGTTCGAGCAGAATACGCTTATCTCTTCAAATGCATGGCATATATGGCACCAACATTTGTGTTTTCGCAGGCGATGCCAGTCATCCAGGAGATCATGACTGACCGATGGACAGACACAAACATCACAGAATCAATCAAACAATCCCTCAACAACTGGTTCAGAGGGGTCAATGACGACAGTCTCCTAAATTCCTTCAGCGATGTGGCTCTCAGTGAGCCCTATCTTCATGATTGACACTCCCTGTTGTATAATTAATAACTCATGAACTTGCCAGGACCCAATCTTGCTGCTGCTGCCGGTGCGGTTCCGGGTGCAAATCCCAACCCACTTCCTCCTCGACCATACCCAGGAGTTCGAGTATTCGCACCGATGTAGCCAGAGGACAACGCGAGACTGGCAATATCAGATGATTGTAAACGAACACTGTTGGTCACCACCATAGTGCTCTCAGTGCTTGCACTAATCCTCCTTATCAAGGTCAAGGGAGGTGATCTCTGATTTGTACTTCACTGTTGCAATTAGTTCCTTTGCCAACTTATAAATGGAGTCGACCAACAACGAGATTACGCTAGAGGGAGATCCAGATCCTAAAGACCTCGCAAACATTCTCAGTAAGGAGACTCGACTACTGCGACTGATGAACTGCCGCAGCAATCAATGGAAGGAAATATTCCAGCAGCTGGCCTTGACCAATATAGTTGCGCTGCAAGTACCAGCGAGCAGACTCAACGATAAGACCGCCGAAGAGCTGACCCAAGTGACCCAGCTACAATAGCTGGATGCCAGTACCCATAGCAGTTACCCACAGGTTCAAACGATATTGGTGCTGATGGTGTTGCTCGTTTCAGCAAACTGACGAAGCTCATTGCACTAGATATTAGTAAGCGGCAAATTTATTGCAGGTGACAACAGAATCGACGATGAGGGTGTGCGGCTGCTCTCCCAAGTGGAGACCCTCCAGACCCTCAACATTAGTAATGAAATGAGTTACCAAAGGATATAACGAAGTGACTCTGCAAGGGGCGAAACATCTGACTAACCTAAAAGGGCTTCGGAAGTTGTTCGTTGGTACATAAGAAGTTAGTGCAGGCGGGAACAGGCTCAATGAAGCTGAGCTTCAATAGCTTCGAAGTCTGATGCCAGGCACGACTATCGATATCGAGTGATACCCGAAGGGTTTTCAGCTTGGCTGGCAGTCAAGATTTTATGCTATCACACATCTCCAAGCAGGAGGCGGAGAGCACTTTGGTAGGAACGGTTGATTGCTGTTGGTTCCTGTTGGTAAAAGTAGCCAATTATGGAAATCGCAATTCCGAACAAAATGGCTTCGCCCTTGGGGATGCTTCTGACCCACTTGCGCCTCAGAAGCACGTTGTAGACCATTTCGATGCTCTTTGCAGTGCAATATAGCGCAATCTCAGCTCTTCTTGAAGGCGATTAGATTATCAATGCGATGCCGCTAATGAACCCCTGAGGAACAGTATGGTCTGGATTTCATAATTCTGTACGTCCATCGAATCCCACCCAGGCAGTGAAGAGGCAGACCAACCTTCGAATAATGGCTGAATTTAGCCCTGCCGAAATCAGCGATTTTGCGTACCCGGAGATGAATCTCCAAAGCACATGCAACGGTCTATATAGGTAAGCATCGCTACTTTGTTTTGAGCTACTTCCTTCGAAAGAGAAGTGGGAGGAGATGTGCAGCGAGGTATAGCTTGGAGAGTGATGAACTTGCGTTGAAGAATTGGGATATAGCCTTACGGTTACAGCTTTCCTAGTGCAATTGTGCACAACAGATAGGCAGAGTGGGGTCCGCGATAGCTTCCTCGACGAATTTCCGATCGATTGCCATTTGTATTATAACTGGAAGACATTGTTAATGAGCTTGAAAATAGGGATTGATTCTGCCTGAAGGTAAAAGTTTAAAAGTATAGTCGGGCTATGAGGTCCAAAATGGCCTGCTTCAAGTTTGACCAGATGCCACCTGTTGTCTTTAGCAGGTGGACCAAACACCCCCTCCGTTTTCGACAGAAGGAACTGCAGAGGCTCTACTAGGAGTACAACAACCGTCCACATAGCTTCCTCTCAGTAGCGATCAAAGGCTCGTATATTGATCTCGAGTCCTTTCATGAAAACATGGGCATACTCGGAGTATAGTCAACGCAACCCTTCGCAGATCGACTGTTCGCTTCGTTTGACCTTGACGCTGATGGCTTCGTAATGTCAACTGCCACTGTAGATCAATCTGCCGGATTTCCTCTAGGTGATGGACATACTTCGTTACGGGGAGTTTCCAAGCAAGGCAATGCTGTCGTTTCGGATGATATGCAGCAGGGGAGGGCGTATTACCCAAATAGACTATCAGCAGTTCATGCATAGCTTTCTATTAGCATGGTCTACCCTCACGAACCACGTTATGAGTACGCCTTGCCATTGAAGTAGCATAGGAGATGCAGTTACGCTGCCAACGGTACCTGAACGATCTCTTTGCAAGAGTCTACAAACAAACGCGCTGCCATGAAATTACCTTTTAGTACTTCTACGAGGTTATTTGCTGCGGAAATGAGTTCACTTCAGCCTTCGAGTACATTATCTAGGGCTCCAAGGATACCAGTTTGTACCAAACACAGTACACCCAACTCGCCACAGCAATAGAGGAAGCCAACGCAAGGCTCAACTTTAATCAGCAACATGGCCAACAGCCGAATTACAACTTTAAAGCCTAGCTGGCCTCCCTCGCTCGGATGGTTCAGGCTAATCGATAAAAGCTGTAGTCGCAGAGCATGCAGCCAACCTATTTGAAATTCCGCAGTCGAGGCAATTTACGCAGCCTGAATAACATGCTGAACAAACAGACTGGCAAGGTGGTATTCTTCGGTGACTCGAATTGGAACCTCGCACTGAACATGATGATCGGCATTCAGACAGCCGTAAAGAGTTCACTTTTGGCTGAACAATCAATGGTTCAGCTCGGAGGTGATTGGGACAAGAAGTACCACTTCGAGCTGCTGCCAAGGAGATTTGGTGGAACTAGTAGTGCGAAGGTCTGCAAATTCGTCGATTATGCCCCTATTACTTTCAAGCACATTCGAAAGCTGTTCGGAATCAACGAGCAGCACTATCTCAAGAGCTTGGGTCCTGACCGATTACTAGCTTCGCTGGTGCTTGGCGAGATAGAATCAATGACATCGATGATAAGCCAGGGCAAGAGTGGAGCAATGTTTTATACTTCCAGCGATGGCCAGTATATGATAAAATCGGTGCCGAAGAGGGAGTTTAAGTATTTGTTGGAGATTCTGCGTGACTACTTCTACTACCTGCATAGCAACTCGAACAGTCTGCTGGCTCGATACTTCGGAATGCACCAAATTCGGGATAAGAAGAAGCATAGTTCATAGCGACATTATTTCGTCATCATGGCCAACGTATTCAACATCGACGAACGCATTGTCGAGAAGTATGATATCAAGGGTTCTCAACGGGGTCGCTACGTGCCTCCATAGTACGCTATTTAATCATTCAGGGATACTCATAGCACAAAGAAGGATCTTAACTTCATGCAAAGACAGCCTATCCAGCTTCCATTATCTGATCGGAATAGCCTTCTGCAAGTGATACACAGGGATGTCTGGTTTCTCAGAACGCATGGTTCCCTAGACTACTCCCTACTCATCGGTATCATTAAACCCAAGAGCTTGGAGGAAACATTAAACATGCTGCCTGTCAAGCTCTTCTTCCACTCCCAATAGGATGCTAACGACACAGATCTCTACAAGGCAGCTCAAATATACAGTTCCCGGGTCCGCACTGACGAAAGATACGTATTCAGTATCATCGATATCCTCACCGACTACAGTGGATTCAGGCCACTGGAGTCACTCGGCAAGCGCATACTCTTCGGCAATCTGGTTTCGGCAATTCCACCCGACGACTACGCCAACCGGTTTATGGAGTGTGTGTCTACAAAGGTATTTATGTGATTTTCTATCGAAACTTCCATTCCTTCGCAGAAAGCTCCTTGAACCATTCTGGAATGATGTGCAATTGCAACGGGGTAATGTTCTTATACGTCTGGCGTAATCAGAATTTATCCATACATATCAGCTGCTCGCAGACTTTCTCGGGTACGCAGCCTGGTAGACCATGTTATAGTAGATGGCTGCACACAAAGCTCCGGCGAGTGGGCCTACAAGGAACACCCAGCAGTTTGCTAGTGGGTGCCAATTGCCCAAGATAATTCCAGTGCTAAACTGCAGTCCAATAGCAACTGCTGGGTTCAAGCAGCCTCCAGTATGAATAGCGAAGTGCCGACTAAAGAACAAGGCCACGGCGATGATCATCCAGCATAAGAAACTATTCGGTGTAAAGTTCGTTTGGTCGTGCACCAGAATGAGAATAGTGCACACAAAGATGAACGTACCAATAAACTCTGAAAGCACATCCCCGATGAATCCGCTCCCACTTACGAATGTATAGTCAGGTCCGTTGATCTCTCCGGTGCAGAACCAAGAGAATAATCCGCCGAGGGTTCCTCCAATAACTTGCCCGAGCCAGTATATGAGCAGATCGCTAAAGCTTATAGGTCGCGACCGCTCACAGAAGATTCCAAAACTGACAGCTGGATTGACGTGGCCACCGGTGAATGGTGCACTGATCATGATACCCGCGAGTAGAGAAATAGCTACGAAGGTATCGCCAAGCACACTCTTGCTGGAATTGCTGACTCCGAATGCAAGCATAAGCGTAGCGATGCCCTCGAACACGAGGATCATCTGGGTCTTGCTAAGCCTCACCATTTGAAATATAAGTTAATGGGATTGGTGGATATGACGACGTTCGGCATGGGTGATCAGTTGGCGAGGGTCGAGGCATCGATCTCCTTGGGCAGCTCGTTGATCTTGATTTTGAAGCCGTCTTGGACCTCCATAAGCACCTGCTTATCGGTCTTGTGCTCCGGGTCGGTGTCATCTTCATCCAGCTTCACAAAGCTAATAGCAGTTCCCTTAGTGCCAAAGCGCCCAGCTCGGCCCACACGATGCAGATAGGTCTCACGGTCCTTGGGGAAATCTCACCTTAATGCAGTCAGGTACCATAGTTAATGACCAAGTTGACTCTTTCAATATCCATACCCCTTCCGAACACGTCGGTCGCCACCAACAACTTAGACTGGTTCGACTTGAACATGTCGTAACTGTGGATACGCTCCTCCTGCTTGAGTCGGCTGTGGATGCAGATGGGGTTGAACATGCGCTTGGATAGTAGTTCAGTGAGCTTCTGAGCACGGTCCACCTTATTCACAAAGATGATAATCTGGTTGATAGTAAGCTCGTCCAGTAGGTGGCAAAGCTTGTCGAACTTCTTGCTCTGAGTTGGCTGGCGGCCTTTACCTCTTGGATGTACACGTAGTACTGGGTCAGACCGTGTAGAATTAGCTTCGACTCGTCAATGAAGATCTCCACTTCGTTTTGCATGAATTTTTTGCAATCTAGCGTGAGAGCGAGCGTGTACCGTTCCTAATTGCCTCGGGCATAGTGGCGCTGAACATCATCACCTGCTTGGAATGGGGCGTCTTCACAAAGACGTCCTGGATATCTGAGCGCATATTGGTGTTGCCGAGCACCTGGTCGCACTCGTCAATCACGAAGTACTTGCAGTTCTCCAGCTTCACCGCCTTGTGCTTCACCAGGTCCAGCAGCCTTCCCGGCGTCGCGATGATGATGTGAGGCGCGTTGGTCTTATCCTCCAGCTCCTTGATGTGAGAGTGCACGTCCGTGCCTCCATAGTAGCAGCCAATGCGCAGTGCTGGCTTATTGAAGTACTTCCCTGCCTCGTATCATCTTGTACCGAGTCTCTTGAAATCCTTGAGGATCTGATGTGCTAGCTCCCTAGTGTGGCAAGTCACGATGCAACAGTGCTTCTCGTAGTCTCCATCCTTCTCGCGTAGCTGCATTGTTGGCGGCAGTACCTGATTCAAAACAGAAATGACAAACACCGCTGTCTTGCCCATGCCTGACTTTGCTTGACAGAGCACGTCGTGGCCATCCACGGCGTAGGGAATAGCTTAAAGCTGAACCTCACTTGGATGTTCGAAGCCAGCTTCCCTCAAAGCCCGCCTAAGTTCGTCCTTCAACATGAGCTAGTTCCAGCCGCTAAGATTCGCTCCTACGTATCCCCTGCGGTAAGCAAAGGTTGTACGGTCCGGAAGGGTTCGCAACAGTCCTGGTAGCCGGCTTCACGTCCTCCTCATCGGAGCTGTAGTTGGGTACTTGTTCTGCCATTCAAATATTATACGAGGGTTTAAATCCCAGGTGTATCTATAGGCCCCGCCAGCTCTCTAAATATTCTTCCATTTCCAGCATTTCCATAGAAGGGTGATGGCCGAAGCAAGAACTCTCAAGGCGGAAGCTGGTAGGCAGCAGGACTCGCACGAACTGGGCGAATAGCACGATGCCATAAACCAACACTACCGCAGTATAAATGATTTGCTGGCAAGGTCTCACAGCACCTTCCAAAAGTTGTACAATCGTAAGGAGAAAGTGCTCATTGAGGTTCTGCACAAGCAATTCTAAACGGTGAGCAAAGAACTCCAGTACTACGAATCCATTACCAACGCTTCGTACATTGAGGAGAAGTGCAAGTAGAAACGAGAAGAACTACAGCACAACCGCTTCGAAATGCTCAGAGGCTACATGGTGATGACCGACGAACTCACCGTTAAGAAGAAATAGCTTGTGGAAGCAACGGCTCATCTGCAATAGCTTAAAGTAGACCTAAACAACAGTCAAGAATTGCTGGACTTCATCCGGGAGCAAAACGAACAAATCAATAGGGACAGGAGTGAGCTTGCCCAGTGCAATAACAACGAGCCACTGTTCCCCACCGAACCCGTTAAGTATATGTCTCCCTACTCCATTCAAACCATAGCGCGGGAGGGTAAGGCAGTGGCCAAGAAGCATAAACCGCGTTACCTTCAACCATTCGCGAGCAAATGCACAGCTGACCCAATACTTCAGTCAGTGATGACTATCTACCAAGACAAATATCGCCATCCCTCTCATTCCAGCAACTAAGCACAGTTCGCATTGGAAATACTAGACCTGAAAGAAGTTCGGTAGCTGATGATGACTGTGCTTTAAGATTGAAACAATAGTCATAAGCAAACTTATATGGGCGGTGAGCAGTCGTTGTGCAGGGAATGCGACGAACCAGAACAGCAACTTCCCAGCAAGGTCAAACACGGCATTTGGGAGGAGGATGTCTCCACTGGCACACTAAAGGTCTGTGGAGCTTATATAAACTCTCAAATGAAGTAGGTGCCCAAGCTCAATCCACAACCAGCTCCAGAGCCGTCCTCACTCTTCCCCAAAGCCGTAAGAAAGTTCATTGATTCAAAAGAAGAAGAAAGGCAATCTAAAAAGTCACTGGACTCGCTTGAAATTGGGTCGACGAGTGGAAATAATGTGGTTCAAGACACAAAGTTAATAAGCCAACAACCGCCAGACCCTATCGTATAAAATACGCTCCTTCGGAAAGAGCCACTGAGCTTTAAACACTCTCCTGTAGAAGAACTCAACGAGTTATAGCCACCAAGAGAGCTCCAATAACTTACTCCACATGTCTTTGGCATAAGAAAGTTGGAGGACCAATCTGATGTTCGGGAGGAAGCCATCGTAAGAAATCATCCTCACCTATAGCCTCATGAGCTTCGACTATCAACTATCGAAGAAGTCAGAGAGGGCGTTCTGACCGAGATCAGTGAACCATAATCAATGTACTCGAGCAATAAAAAGCGACCTATTTGACTTTACTTGCTGCATACTTATCACAGACCTTTGGGTTCCCCAGGATTTTCCTTGCATGAGAT
>ERZ724508.2289-NODE-2289-length-10216-cov-6.092707_pt1 | contig 10216 bp, 12 predicted proteins | sample MGYA00376041_ERZ724508 | MGnify/ENA primary metagenome ERZ724508 (study PRJEB28724, sample SAMN07190887) | wastewater metagenome | isolation source: effluent of sewage treatment plant in Hong Hong | place: USA: Christiansburg, Virginia | collected 2016-03-01 ... | reverse complement strand
TCGTACACCAGCGCCAATGTACGAATTAGGTTCAGCGAGCTGGCACCTTGTCCACATATAGCGGTACCCAAAGAAGAATTTAGTCCTTTTGATCTTCGAACCCACGATGGTAGGCTGCACCGTCATCTGGAGAAAGCTGTCTGAATAAGAAAAGTAGTTACTGAGGAACGCTTGCTTTTCTGTCCGGAACGTATCCCTCTCGATCTCCTCCATCTATTGGTTGCTGAAGAACCCATTGTAGCAGACTACCCCCACTTCGAGGTTAGGGAAGAGCTTTCGGAATTCTCCATAGTTTGTGGGGAGGTTATCGGGGTCGAAGAAGTACTCGGATTTTGTGAAGCAACGCTCACCGCATTTCAGGAATGTTTCCTTGACGATAAGATCGAAAGCGAAGGAGTCTCTTGTTGAAATATAATAGAGTGGCATCTTCAATGAGAGCCCCTTCTCGTTCCATAGCTCAGAACGGATGGACATGCACTCTTCAAGACTGAGTTCTTTAGTAGCTTCGAGAAGTCGCTCGTGGTTGATCTTTCGCTGGTCGAGGATGCTAATGACAACTTGGTTGAGATCTTGCTTCGCTAGATCGTATCCTATTTCCAAAGACTTTGTTGGATGCTCGAGTTGGCTATCCAGCAACCGAATATTCTTGACTTATCCGACAAGCACTGAGTTTTTATCCGTGCTCTTAAACAGCCTATATCTCTTTTGAATGATCTCCAGCGACGAGGATTCGAGTCGTTCTTTGGTAGTGATGATCAGGTGGTTGAGAAGATTCCTGGTGCGCTTGGAGTAAGTCGGCCAAGCCTCCTGCTTCACATAAAGTTCCATCCTCAAAGATAGAGTTGTGACCGTGCGACCAGCTGAAAGTTCTTTGAGGTAGGCAGCGCATTCATCCCCATACTTATCTACAGCCGCTGCTAGCACTACTTGCATATCCTGTGCATTCATTTACTCATTCTGTCCGCCCATTTCGTCGGCTGCAACAACATCCTTTTGCAATTAGTCTTCCTCCTTTTCACGGATATCAAAGCCAATACTCTTGAAGAAGGCTTTTTTCCCACTCGTACTTTTTTTCACGAGAATACCGATCTTTAGTTGGGCTTCATGGAATAGCTTCCAGCTCAGTGTTGGCTCGAACTCGTAGGCCTCGACTATGGCAATTCCAATGAAGACTCCTTCAGAGAGAAGGGGCCAGAGATTGCGGATTCCATTGACCCAGAAGAGCTTTCCAGAGGTCTTTCCGAGGAGAAGCTAGCGCATACTATCCTAGTCGGTCTCAGCACACATTAACCACGAATTGTCGAGAAGCTCCCTCCAAGCGCTGTCAAGAAGCTTTGTATAATCCTATTCGCCTGGCGTTGACCCTGAGTCGCAACTAGACGAACACTGGAAGATTAAAGGAGGCAGTGGGGCAAAAGGCGCTGTTTGTTCAGACTAACTGGGCTTGACATAGCTGACCCCGCAGGTCCTCGGCAGACTCAGAGTAGATTGTTTCTTCTTGATGAAATGACGGCTTCCCACCTTGGACGATGCATCCGGTTCGTTGTTCTCCTGCAATTCGATGGGTGCGTATCCACTGCGATAGTTGGTATTGAAGTTAACCAACTTCATGTAGTGGTTCCTACGGTCCAGATCAAAGGGATTCGGAACCTCCTAAAAGAAGTATCTACCCTGCATTTTGGTGGGATTGTTGGCCTGGATCAGTGCATGATGTAGATAGGTTGGTTTCTTCTGATTATCGTTTCCGATGATCTCCACTTCCTTGAGGTTCTAGAGATTCAGTTCGGAGTCCTAAAGGTTTGAAGTTAGCAGGGGTAGTGGATAGGTTGTTTGTAGCGGTGTGAATTCAGGTTCCAAACTAGCCACCAGCCCGCGGTTTTTGAAAAAGCCCGAACCGAAGTAACTGGCGATCGACTCCAAACAGTTCAATTGCTGCTCTGGTTTCATGTTTTGCTTGGATTCCTCAAGTGGTTGAGCAAGTTTAATCTTCTTTTGAGGCTCGCTGTTGGCGCCAGCTATCGCCTACCGAAGTTATTTTTTGTGAGAGTAGCTCTTGCCACGGTGAACATAGGGATTGTCGAGAGTTGTGACCTTCGGTTTTGACCTTCGGTGCTTCCTTCGGACGATGCGGATCGTCGTTTCGGAGTTCATGAGCGCGTCGACTTCATTAATTTAGTAATAAATGGAAACCAGTTCGACGGGGTGGGATCCTCCCTCCCGGCGAACCACCGAATTGTAGTACCTGCGAAGCTGTCCTCTTCATCGACAGTTTAGGAGTTGCCCTGGGGTGCTGTTCTACGGTTTTTCATCGGTCGATTATTTACCTTACGTCAAGCGAAAGAAATAATTTATAATTGCGCATGTGCAGCCCCACCACTTGACACAGTAAGCGCCAGCGGCGACTACTGCGGCGCGTTTTCGTGATTCTCAGCGATTTTGCCAGTGATGATCCACCATTTTTCGATTATCTATTCTGCATTATGCATTATCAATTACAGCATCATCGAGGATGATGGGCATCGATCGCAACTCTCACTTCAGTGAGACGGTTGGGTCGTGGCATTCAGATTCCTGGATGGGCAGTCCTGCAACAGCTTGGGAGGCATGAGAGCACACTCTCAACAGCAATTAGTGGTGACTGTCAGCGGTGGAAGCAGCGATAAATCCTGGGGCGATGGGCGATGACTGGAGTGCGCAACAAGCTTTGTTGTGAAGGGCGATAAATGGGATGAATTGAGCGGTGGATCCTTTCGACCGAAGATTCCTTGAAACAATGGTTGGAAAAAATCGAGACTGAAGAAGATGTAGGAGGGTGTGGAAAGGACATACTGATGCCGAACAATTTGCCTTTGGAGAGAAGTTGCTAACTCTTTCAGCACTTTTAATTTTCCTTGTGCATTTCGATCAACCTTCCCGACTTGCCGCAGAAGAAACCGAGTAGGAACATTAGCAAACAATGTCTGAACCGAATGTGGTTAGACCTTGAAAGGACAGGCCAAGCTTCAATGGCCTGGCTATCTTGACTTATCTTCTTTCAAATACTGCGACACTCTGGAGGGATTTGTTCGATCTTCACCGATTCCTCTAAGTCCAGACTAGACAGTCTAATATTATCAGGTATTCCTTCCAAGCAATTCTGGCGAATAATGTCGAAAAGTTAGTCAAAGAGGAAGGATAACAAACAACCCTAACGGGTCATATACAAGGCAATTCAAGTTCACTAAACAGACCAACCAGACGTATGATTTGCCAGTGACCGATGTATCCCACACTATTTGCCTTCCGGGCTGCTTTTTCGAAAATAGAAATCTATGATTGGGATGTTTAGCCCAGCCGAAAAAGCAAAGAACTTCAAATAACGACTCACAATCAAGGCTAAAGCAACACAGGACAGTATGCTCCGTCGCAAACGGATGACCTGTTCCGGAAGGTTTGTCCTAGACGATCAGAAGTAGAACATCAGCTTTCTTCGCGATAAGAAGGAAAGAGCTAAACGCATCGACGTGCTCAACCTCATCGATATGTAGTGGGTGGTTCACATAGATTGAAGGAAAGGAGGCGTGAGGAGTATAAGGAAGCCATATCATTGGTACCCTTGAGGAGTGATCGTGAGTTTGCCCCTCGAGTGAATTGTCAGGCATAACGAAACCTTAAGAAGAAACTCGCTGCGGTATTCCAAAAGGAGAACAACTGGGTCGAGGAGAACAAGAATTCTGTGAGGAGAAGCCCTCTTCGGAATTGCTCACCGGAGCATTCGCGAAGCAGCGCCATCCAAAATTCCCCCATAGGTAAGAAAACCCGAGTACGGTTGATGAACCGCCTGTGTAATCCTTCACATGACCAAACAGGATTGGAACAACGTCAGCGATAGATCATCAAGGAGGTGGATAGGATGGTCGTTTACAATCAACGACCAACCGAACCGTAGAAGTAGCCTACTAGACACACCTCACCAGATGAATCCTAAACTGAAGAGCAGACTTGTGAAGAGCTGCAAGAGCTCTTAACAAACAGGTTCGCCACAATGCCTAATCGGACACTACTGCAAAACAACATCTTAAAGCTACAGGAGGAGACCAACCTCCCCAGACGTGAACTTCATCACCTGTTCACCTTCCACAAGGCAATGCTGCGAGACACCTCGAACCTGCACTTAGGTGGTCATCCAATCAAAGAGAAAGTTCAACTACACAGACAGAAGGTCGTTCAGTCACTTTCAGTCTTGCTAAACCTTCCAATTGAAAGTGTGGAGGCAGGCTTGACCACAATCGTTCGTTACTACGAAAGGGAGATGCTGCAGCTAGACTTTGGCAGCTTTCCGACGTTCGCGAGAGTAGTTAGAGAGCTTCGTCGTACGGCCTAAGCTATTGAGTGACAAGAGCGTTGATATTTGAATATGATTTCAAAGAACGTCCGGAAGAGCTCGGAGTTTCTCATTATCGCACCGTAGTACGTCAAGCTCAAGGAATGCAAGGAAACTGCCGTACACAAATCAGGGGTGCTATCTCCGAAGGTTCCAGTCACCAACGGCAAGCTGGAGCTGAAGCAGAAAGTCAGAGCAATCGAGAACCTTACCAAACAGTCGCAGAAGTTATTAGAGAAGGTGAAATCACTTTCCCCACGAAGCAAGTAGCCGCAGCTCGAACTTCACCGACCGCAACTTCGAATTAATAAGAGCAAGTCACGTAAGTAGAGTTCGTTTGAACAATGGAAGCACTAGCTTTTTCACAGTTGTCACGAGCAGGAACGTTTGAAGAGCAACCATCAGCAACCTTCACATCGACCTCAAGACAGCTCCCGCAATGCTCCGAGGAAGAAATAAGCGAGTAACAGCAGTCTGCATGTTGTTGGAACCAAAGAGTATGAAAGAGTCCTCAAGCGAACGAAAGACCTGCTGACGGCTTACGGCACCAAACTTCAGGAGACGAGAAGTATTAACCGAGCACTCGCCAACGAGAACATCACCCTTAAAAGCAAGCTGAGTCGGTATGAGAAAGTGTGAACACCTGTCACTGAGTGTGATTGACTGTTGTATTTGTACTGCCATTATCCACGAATGTTTCGGTACAGGAGGAGACCAGAGGGTTCGGCCTAACGTTCATGTGGCTCCAAATAGCGAAAATCAACGGAGTTGGATCGATAAAGCCAGTCGTTGTTTACTCAGTCACCTCGGTTCGTGTCTACAGCTCTCAACGTGAAGAACAAACGCTACCTGGAGCAAGAGATGCTACCACAGTTGGAATTGCTTATCTTTCGGGGGCAACAGTTCAAGCCTTCATCAAGGCCAACATAGGAAAGTCCTAAGCAGTTACGTATTCCAAGCCCCAAGCGAGTAAGTAGCAATGAACCACGAAACTATGCTGACTACTTGTTAACGCACAGGAGGAAGAAGAGGCCAAATTAGGAAGGTGGGATACGTGACACTCTCGCCAAGCAAAGATTTCGTGGCAACGCCATCATCATCTGCCGTACTCTCGACACAAATGAAGATGAATCAATGCTGAGAATATCACCGGTCAGGCGACAACAAAGGAAACCTACATCTCTCGATCTCCCTTAAATACTTGAGCAACGTTCCACACCTATTAATCGTTTCAAAGCGGTGCTGACTGGCGTTCAAAAGGAGTTGCAGGAGAGATACAGTGCTCTCGCAGAGACCTAAGCAGCGCTAAGCAGCTACCGAAGCAAACCCCCAGCAAAGTTCTTCGGATCGTCACCAAATTCTCCAAGTAAATAGCAAAAGATTTTCCAATCAACTCGACCCCGAGTTGAATTGTGCGCTCCCTGGCGCGTTGACTAAGAGACGGGAGAGGGTCAACATTGGAGCTGACAGATAGTCACATCAACGCTATAAAAAGCAAATTAGCCGTGGCACGCTGATAATGTTCTAACTTATCATTATCAATGCGTTTGTTGCTACTACTAGTACTGCTACTGACAATCGTGCACTGTGACGAAGAACACCGTACGATGCCTGAACACCAGGACGAAGGAAACGAAACAAGTGATACTATTTACGATAGCCTTCTTAGCAACTTCGACAAGGATGGCAATGGCAACCTATCGACCGAAGAGGTTGTGACAGCCATGGCCGACGCTGCTAGACAAGGCGGAATCGACTACGGTAGCGGCTACTACACAATAATTCGGAACATTATGGCAGACTTTGTGGATGCCAGTGGAGAAGTTGACCGTCATGGTGCCAAGCTCATGGAGAAAAGCCTGAACGATGGTGTGTACAACCAATGGTTTGTTGACTATTTCAAGGGCAATCCACCACTGCCCGCTAAGAAATGATTGTGAATGTAAATGGCGATTGGCTATTGCTATGCGATATAATATTGATGAGCAAGCCCATAGGCAAGCAGGTTGTTTCTCCCGCTTCGCTTGATAAACTTGTGCTGCTTGCTCGCTACACCGAAGCCTACGATGACGGGGTGAGTGCGTGGTAGAGCTAACCCGCCTACATGCTGAGTACTTAACAGGTTCATGAAATCGGGATGGCAAGTGAAAAGGAACTTCATCGCAAAAAGAAGAGAAGAACAGGAAAAACCCTGAGAACTGAGGAAGCCTAGCCGTAAAAGTTAGTAATAGAGACGTTGCCCACAGACTTAGAACATCGCAATGGCAGTCATTCACCTCTCCGCACCGAATTATCACCATAGAAGAAGTTTACTCTTCTAAAGGACTATTCAGTCAGAGACCGTCATCGACAGCGCACCGAGCATAGCCGCTCAGACCAGATAAATCATCCAAAACCAATCGAAGTAAAGTTTCCACCCATTTACCTGAGCAACTTTAGCCACTCTCCAAAAGGCGAACATCGCGGGCTGTTGCGGAAGCTGCAACGAACAAGAGTATCACCCGAACCAAGTATTCAACCACAAGCAATGAAGCATGCAGTCCGCGAGGCACTCCTACGCAGATTGAAGTATAGTCTCAAGCCTGATCCGTTTCGACTTTTTCGGGCTAAGGTGCTGCCGTACTTGGAATACCCAACTGACCATAGCTGATCCTTCGATACTAATATTCTGAATTGTCAGTTTTGTATTGTTGCGAACATCATCATCAGTCCTTGCGCTTCTTCTCGCCGAGCAGTTGCAGAAGCTTCAGGAAGAGGCCAACGATGTCCATGTACAGAATCATCGTACCCATGATATAGTCGTCAAGGGTGAGCTTGAACCTTCGACCATTTCCACCCATTATCATCTGGGTATCCACGATGATGTAAACCATGTAGATGCCGGCAAAGACCACTGCCAGAAGGCTCTGGATGGCTTGAATGCGGAAGAAGATGTTGGCGAGGCTCACAACAAGAAGAATACTCATGATTCCACTGAGTCCAGCTGAATAAGATGAAGTTGGTTACCAACCCAAGAACTGTAGTCCTTCTTAGTGGTGAGAGCGTGCAGTGTCAGACCGGCCGTAACTGCAAGGGTGAGTACACCACACATGAGCACACTCCACTCATCATAGATGGTGCAGATGGACGACACCAGGTATGATTCGGATACGGTGAACAATGCCAGTAGAATGTAGTTAATCGGTGACTTTTTCGACAGCTGTCCGAAGCCTACAATAAGAATCAATCGTACATAGTCCTAAGGATGAGCCAATAGTGGCAATGATGTTCAGGTAAGCCAACCAGCGGTTTCTTTGCTGGAAGCGAGCGAAGGCAGGCGAGTAACACGATAGGAAGATAGCCAGAACCGTGAATACAAGTTGCACAGTCAATAGCGAATAGACTTTCTTCACGAATTGCAACCTGGCACTATCAGCCAACGTTGCCTTGGGACCTTGGTGTGCGAACCTTTCTGCTTCAGGTTCCTCCTCATGCTGATACTGGTACTGCATAGAAATGTCGAGGGTTTAATTATTATAGACGTGGCGGTCAGACAGACCATTAAAGCATTGGTTTGTGGTACGGTCAGAAATCGATGGAACTTACTGGATCTTTCCTACTTATGCTAGAACTTCGAAATGGAGATTTCGAGCAATCAATCGCCTCGAGTATAGAAATAGAAGTTTCTTGGATCAGAAGAATATGCCGATCGATAAAGGACGGTACAAACAAAGGGAGGCAACTATCAGTTCTCGGGGGCTTTGATTGCTGGCTAAGTTGGTTTTCCCTTTCGGAGTAATTTGATGAGGATGCCTACAATACCGATGAAGGCTGCGAACCCCAAAGCAATGAATCTTTTGCGAAACAGTCCAGCAGGCTATTCCCGTGTCTGCAATTGTTGGGAGTCTTTTTGTTTACTCTTCTCCATTCCTCGAGTTTTGTACCGATCGTACAGCTACTTGAGCCCTGCATTATCGTTCAGCAGCAACGCTAACTGATCTGTTCCGAGCTTCTGTTCAAGCAGTGCAACTTCAGAGAAATACTCTGCTCGCAGTAGTTACTCCAATATGTTTTTGAGTAGTTCGCTCCTTTCGGCTGGACTGCACTCTTCTGGGCACAGATTCCCATTGAGGAACTCCTTGAGAGCCTTTTGATCGAAATAGTCACAGCTGTTGTAGAACGCACTCAGATGAGGGTGGCACGCTCTTGGGCCTTCCGTCGAGGTTGATCGATAAGAATCTATGTACTTTTTCATGATTATACAAAACTGGTGAACTGCGACTTTTGGCAAACAGAACAATGGGCTACCCGCCAATGAACAGCTGCATGGTCTTGGATATGGAAGCGAAACACAATTGAGACACGAATCTCATCATAGTACCAACTGAATGTCGGCAATAAGGTCGGAGGTGGTATTGCTTGAGCCTCATGGGCTCATGCCAATACTGATTTTCAATTTTGTCGAATTATAACCCGTGAACCACCTGTTAAATTCTCAAGCAAACCTGCCAGTTTAATCATTTATTCTATGCAAACAAACGAAGCATCAGTGAACTAAAAGCTCATCCTCGAAAGCTATGAAATGGAGGACATTGCATACAACTTTTGGGGTGCAGTGCCGTCATCTGGTGTCCTCGATCTCGACACCTTTTTCAACCAAGGAACTTATTATCACGAGAGTAATCACACTGCCAATGAAATGCTTAATGATCATGTGGAAGAGGAGGTTGAGCCAAACCCAAAAGGATTGGATGCTTCACAGCCTTCAATTCGGAAGTTGGCGTCTAACACTTCATGTCTCAAACCTCATACTACCGAGAAAGGGTCTAAAGATAAAGTAGCCTTTCAAAGTGATCCTCTTCCATCTGATACCATCAAGCCAACTATGGCTACTTCCAGCTCTAAGCGTCTCAGAAACCGCACCTCGAAAGTGACCCAACGTGATGAGACCACCATCTCAAAAGTCTTATTCACTCCTCTCAAACAGTTGCTGAAGAAGTTCAACGGTTTCCAGCGCTACTTTAACCTTCGAAGTTACGGCATCAACCATCGCCCTCTCATCGACTACTACTATGTCGATGCTTTTGTCGAATAACTTGAAAAGTAGTCTAAAGGAGAACGCGACAGGTTCCAGCTATTCCTCGATGACAACTACGCGGTAATCGAGGCTTACGGACAAAAGAAGTATGAAGGAAAGAACAACTTGCCACGTCTTAATGTCTACAAGACCTACCTCGACAGAATTTACGCCCTGTTCAGGTGTCGAGGAACTGAGGAAGACAAGCTAACTACCCTCTACAACACCAATAATATTAGGGTAGACGTTAGGGCAAAAGTGGCTAGTTTCAAACTGAAACTGGATGAGCTCTTTGAGGACAAGTTTACTAATTGATGCTATGCACAAGTGTTATTTTTGACGACCATTCTCTTATTGTATCGGCTTTATCAGGAATACTGACAGGGCAAGTGCGGAGATCAACAAAAGGCTGTTTCCGAATGGGAAGGGTTTGATTTTTCATACCTGCTTCCAGGAGGTTGACTGTCCCTGACCGACCAGGCATAGAAATATTATTAATTCTACGTTGGGGATGTCAACATTCTTCGTACGGCATTATGGATGCTCTAAAGCTGTCGACAGGATTCAAATTTCCTTTGCCATCTTCAGATTTGTTGATATTCTTAAAGGACGTGATCAAAATTTGAGATGCCGTTCTGCCCGGATGCCTTCAAATTGCCTTAGCAGAGACATCACAAGCCTGCCGCAGCCGTTCGACATGAATGACGTTATGGAGGCCGATGAACGAAACAGTCAATATATGAACGTGTTCAAAACAGTCAATTTGTTAGCATTGCAGTAAAGTAAAGTTATTGGGT
>ERZ724508.2288-NODE-2288-length-10220-cov-3.824889_pt1 | contig 10220 bp, 8 predicted proteins | sample MGYA00376041_ERZ724508 | MGnify/ENA primary metagenome ERZ724508 (study PRJEB28724, sample SAMN07190887) | wastewater metagenome | isolation source: effluent of sewage treatment plant in Hong Hong | place: USA: Christiansburg, Virginia | collected 2016-03-01 ... | reverse complement strand
TAGTTTGCTCCAATATCCAAAAAAATATTGGTATTGTTTTTAATTCTGTTCATTAACAATTCCAACTCATCGCTGTTCATTAAATTTCTGCTAATTAAAGTAGAGAACAATAATGGATGGGGCCTCAGTATTAAAAAAATATCATCCCTTTTTTCAAATAATGCTAGAAGAAATTCTTTCCAACGAAGAAAAGTAGAAAAATCGTTCCGCTCAATAGTTTCACCATAATGTGGGTTCCAAAAGAAAACTGTTTTCCCCTTACAATCATTAACCAATTTGTGGTTCAATTTAGTTTTGTCTATATTCAAAATAGCATCAACCATTGGATGACCAATGGCCACTACATGCCTATTTCCAGATTCACAATATTTTCCATACATGGTTTTAAAAAGTTTTGATCTTACAAAAACCTTCCATGCATATTGCTGAATAGGGTTATTAAATTGTGTATGTTTTCTAAGTTTTCCATCACCAATTTCAAAGCCATAAGGTATATATATAGTTCTGGCTACTTTTTTACTTATTTCACTAAACCTGAAACGAGGCTCTCTTAACCCTTCATAAGGATTATGAAAAAAAACAACATCTGGTTGATCTACGTCGAAATTATAAAACTCAGGCTTAACAAAAGGCACTTCTGAATGAATAAGGGCATCTTCCAATTTACAAGTAACCGTTTTTGCGTATTCTTCATTCTGTAATGCTACTACTACTACATGGCAATTTTTATCATTATAGAATGCTCGCCAAATTGAATCCAAGCTATCCCAACTTTCTCCAAATTCACCTAGTATGCAAATACGCACAGGCCTATCTGTTATTGCCTTTTTTTGTGGAAACTGCTGTAAAATTTGGTAGGGATGTTCAATTTCATTGTGCTTAGAATTGCTCTCTCGTTTTATTTTATTCCACTCCATTTGAACCTTAGATGACACAAAGGAAAAAAACATGCCTATTTTGAATATAAACTTAAGAGGCAGTTTTAGAAACAAAAAATAAAAGAATTTCTGCATTCTTGATATTCAGTTATTGGGTTTTTATACGTTCCGATGGTAAATGCAGAAATTTCAAAGCAGCTTCTGCTAATGCAACATTAGAATCAAAATATTTTAAGGTTGTTTTTGCTAATTCAGCTCCTATTATAGTTAATTCTGTACAACCGAACAAAACAGTATCTACACCTTCTGCTTGTAATGTTTTATTTAAATGCATTAATGATTCAAGATTAGAATTACTTACAGACCCTTGTATTTTAACATCATTAATTATTGCAGCAATAAGGCTCTGTTCATCACTTTTTAAACGCCTACATTCAAATCCAAGTTGCTCAGCAAAACCTCCATATAAATCTGAATCTGCTAATGATGATGAAACAAAAGGCGTTATAACTTTTGATCCTGCATTTGCAGCCAAAGCCAACGTTTCTTTTACAATATGCGGAACCGTTACAGGTGCAGATTCTGCCCATTTATCGTACAGAATATGAGCAGTATTACAAGGTACAACTACAACAGTAGCTCCTTGCAAATGCAATTCTGAGATGGATTCTTTAATAGCTGGCGATGGGTCGGTTTCGCCAAGTTGAAAATATCTTCCCCTACTTGGCAACTTGGTATTTATATCAACAATTACACGAGGATAATGCCAATCTTTAGTTGCTAAAACCCTTGTATAAAGCACCTTACAAAATTCAAGTGTTGCCCATGGTGCAACACCTACAATTCCCAAAGTTCCTTCATCTATAGGCCAATCTACTTCTCCTCCTAATGGCTTAATTTTTGGCATATACTTTAACTTACCTTAAAAAGGAAAACTCTTAAACGTGTTTCATTATACTTATTCAATACACAACCTTCATCAAACATGTTTTCATCTTTAATAAGTGTAAATCCTGCGTTTGAAAATAACTGCAAATATTCTTCCCTATTGCGGTAAGTAGCAGAATAAGGAACTTTTAGATGTTCAGAAAATTTGTTGTTTATTTCATGACGTTCTTTTATACCAGTGCCATCTCGCAAAACAACAATAGTATTCTTATTGCAGGAAAGCGGTAAGTTTTTCATGAACTTAATAGCTTGGTCGTCATTCATGTAAACAAAAAGCCCAGAAATAAATACAATATCAAACGATACTTCTGGTTTAAAATCTTCTGCTGAAGAAGTTATGAATTTTAGATTATTCACCCCTCTTTTTTCAGCTTCCTTTCTTCCTATTTCAGCCAATGGGTCAGAATACTCAACTGCAACCACTGAAGCTCCCTTTTCTGCAAAACGAAATGACCATTGCCCAACTCCAGCACCTAAATCTAGTATGTTTTTGCCACTGATATTCCCTAACCAATCAAAAATTTTTTTTGTTTCCAATTCAATTTTCAATTGTAGATTTTCTGCATCTTGCTCAAGGTTTGCAATACTCTCAAATGGCAATTCCTGATAGGCTTGTGCTCGTGCATCCCAAAAGCCTTTTACTTTATCTTGATCAATCATATTAATAAATTTATATTGTTTATATTTTATTGAATCGTGATGGTGAAAGAAGTTCAAACGAATGTTTAGAACTGATAATTGTCTTATCATTTGCAGTTAGGCTCATTACCCTACTATCACATAAGAAGTCAAGATTAAACTGAGTGAACTCATTACTCAACTTTCCAGGTATAGGAAGCAATCTTATTCCAAGAGGCTTTTTTAGTGCAAGTGTCATAGTTGCAATATCAAGCATAACTGCAGCAAGTTCTTCAGGGAAACTATTGCCAGGTACTGGTACCATGTCAACACCACATCCACACATTGCAGACATTGCAATAAGACCGTCTAAAGACAAACAACGCCTACTATTTGCAGAGGCTAAGTTATCATCTTCAAGCAAAGAATACATTACTCCATTAAAACCAACAGGAGTGGCTTCGCTCTGAATAAATGCTGTTCGAATTGTGTCTGTTAGCATCCCTGTAATAAATAAACTTCCATGACTTCCCACTGGTGCACCAAGCAATCTTTCGATTAATAATGCTACAGATAATTGACCTGGGAATGGTGCAAAAGAAGCATCAAGGCCTTTAAATTGACAACCAGTTTCTTGTTCTATTTGCTCACCAAGTTTCTGCAAATTACCTAACTCAATTACTAGCTTTGCTAAAAGCATATTTCGAAAGCTATCTATAGGTGCATGTAAACCAAGTTCTTCAGAAACTTGAAGTGCAATACTTAATGTTGATTCAAGTGCAAAGCTAAAAGCCATGCGGTCTCCCTCATGTCGTGAAAATGGGAAAAAGGGTGCATTAGCAGGACATCCACATGAAGCCCCAACCCTGAAATTATCAAACCCATTATTGCTTTTTTTTGCGATTCGACCAACCAATTTAGCTACATCATTAATTGCAGGAATTGACATCCTTTCTGTATCTGCAACTATAAAATTCATAAACAATTTTGGAAATCGGCTTATCAAATCTAGCGAATTGCCAATTCTTTCTCTTCTTACCCCTTCTTGTAAAAAGTCAAGTGGCATACAAAACCACCTCACATCATTTTCATTGGCTAATTTATCAACCCAACGCAAAGTTGAAAGCATTGACCCTTCTATTTCTCCATCAGTTCCTATCGCAGGTAGTGTAAACCTAATAGTTCTTGAACTTTGATTGGCTTCATCTAAAATACGCTTAGACGTAGCTATCAAATGTTTAACTGACGACTCTATTGTTGATTGGGATTGGCTACCTAATGGTAGTCCAATTGTAAGTGATCTTATCATTTTTTTCTTGACTCTTGAATAAATCTCCAGTAATCTGCGGGTGTATTAATTTCTACAAATGAGTGGTTGTTGAGAGGAAATGGATGTATTGGAGCAATATCACACGGCAGTGTTTGACCAACAAAAAGATTACCATGCCTTGTACTAACTTTTCTCCATTTGCTCAACAGTTCCTTATTGCTTATTTTAAAAAGGCCTATCGCTTCGGGGTGTTTAACATCTTTTATAGCACCTTGATAGGTTTCAGAAATCGCATTGCTTTCGTTTAATATACAGTGGATTGCTGAAAGCGTTCGATTTTCTCGTAACTCTGTTAGCACCATGTCTGGACCGGCCTTATCAAGTTCTTCAATTAAAGCCGGCGTTATAAAAATATCACCCGATATTACATAAGTAGGCTCGTCTTCTAGTGCCAATCCTAAACTCATGGCATTGTTTGATACAGCCCAATCGTAATTAATCACATAGTTTAACTGTGGATATTTTTCCATGATTTGAATAGCACGAAACCCTACTACAACAGTGATTTTTTTGTGCCCAAATGCTTCAATTGCATGATCCAGAACTGTTAATCCAGTTTTAGGGTGCTTTATTAAAACCTTGTTGACCCCATCTAATTGATGACCCCTGCCTGCTGCAAGGATAATTGCATTGTTAACTATACTCATTTTTTTAAATCTTCTAATGTGTAATTACATGATGGTAATGATTCTGGGAATTTGTGTTTTACTGTTTTATAGGGGTATATGTCACCCGTTAATGCCCTATCTTGTACTATCTTCCAATCAAATTCATATTTAGGACGCAGGCTCCAAAGTTCAACTTTAGAATAGTCGTATTTAACAGCTGGAATCCATTTTAATCCAAGTGCAAGAGCCACTTCCATTCTATGTTGTCCATCAAGTACCAATGAATGCTTAAAATCTAAGGCTACAGGTTTATTCCATATGCCTTCTTTAATAATTTTAGCTTTCAGCCATTCAACCCTTTTTTTGCTAAACCCTTCAATATGAAGGAGCTTTTGGGTTTCAACTAATTCAATTGCAAAGTTGTTACTCATAAAAAATTATTTGATTTTATTAATAGCAAGTCTATACCCATTCTCAGCCTTATGAAAAGCTTCCAAATTATTAAAAGAACATGCAAAGTATTGACTCATATCAAATGCCTTGCATCTCAAACGATTGATATTTTTCATCCAAGGAGCAAGATAATATTCAGCAATAGAGTTTTCAATCATTTCTTTCCTTAGTTCACGATCCAACAAAACTTCGTTTTTTCCAACCAATAAAGTACCCAACAGTTTTTTATATGTTTGATACTTTTCATTGTAAATAGGTGCGTAAACAATTTCCTCAACAAACCCATCTTTATTTTCTAGCAATGCCCCACCAGTTAAATGTTCTGAATAGTTTCCAAAAGTAGACCATTCAGAATTTGAAATCTCACGTTCGGCAAAAAGATGTTTCCATCCTTCTGGCTCAAGAACAATGTCTGTTTCAACAATCATATATCCCAATTCAGGATTTTTAAGTGCATCAACACCTATATCGGCTGAAAGGATATTTGTATCAGCAGCATAATTAGCATTGAAAACAGTTCTAACTTTATTGCCAAATTCTGCTTCTAAGAAAGTCTTTACGTCGCCTTCTTTATAACCAGTTACAACAACAACATCCCTATTATCTGTTTCTAAAATTTGCTCTACAATATGTTGAATACCAGGTTTTCCACCTATTGGCAATAATGATTTATGCGTTTCGCTTGTGAGTTCAGCCAATCTACTCCCTCTTCCTGCAGATAACAATACAAAATTTTTCATTTTCATTTATTAACCTCTTTTATGTATCACAAAAAATAGTCGAAATTAGTTCTTTAACTCCCATTCAATTTCAGGTGCTACCAAAGCAATTTCCCTATACCGATTATACCTAGCTCTTATTGAAGAAAAATCTTCAATTTCAAAGGTTATTGCTTGAATTTTTTCATCAATAACTTTAAAGCTTTGCTCGTCTACTACTTTTATAGTAAAACTATATTTCCCAGGTTTTAATAAAGCTGCAGGATACTTTATAGAAAAATCAAAAATACCTGCTATAGGGTTAGTTTTAAAGGTAGATTCTTTGAGGTCATTCTCTGCAGTAAAAATGATAACTTCGGAATTGCTGTTGAGCAAGTGAATAACTGCATAGTAATAGGGATTGGGATTTATTACTTCTATTGATAATTTAAGGGATAATTCTTCTTGAAAATTGATTTTTGAAGTAATGGTTCCTGTTTTGCTGACTACTTTTGCTTCCTTTAAATAAACAGGTTTATTAGCAATATTGGTAAAGTTTTCAATACCATTGCCTATAACAGATGTTACATTCAAATATTTTTGAATGATATTATTGGTTTGCCCATAATCTTCAACCACTCCTTTATTTAAAAGCACTAAGTTTTCACAAAGTGAATTAATTGCAGACATATTATGGCTCACAAACAAAACGGTTCTTCCATCATTTACACTTACATCTTTCATTTTACCCAAACACTTTTTTTGAAACTCAGCATCGCCTACTGCCAATACCTCATCAACAATTAGAATCTCTGGTTCTAAGTGTGCAGCTACTGCAAATGCCAAACGTACATACATGCCACTGCTATATCTTTTTACGGGTGTATCAATGTATCGTTCAACTCCACTAAAATCTACAATTTCATCAAATTTGCTTTTGATTTCTTGTTTGCTCATGCCTAAGATGGCACCATTTAAAAAAATATTGTCTCTGCCACTTAATTCTGGGTGAAAGCCAGTACCTACTTCTAATAAACTGGCTATACGTCCTTTTACTTTAATGCTGCCTGTGGTTGGGGTTGTTGTTTTTGAGAGTATTTTTAATAAGGTACTTTTTCCTGCACCATTACGCCCAATAATGCCTAGTACTTCGCCTTGTTTTACTTCGAAATTAATGTCCTTTAATGCCCATACATAATCGCTATTGCCTTTTTGTGTTCTATCGTTGGTATCACCAATTTTAAGATATGGGTCTTCTTTACCTCTTACCTTGGCAAACCACCTATTTAAATCGTGGCTTATAGTACCTGTGCCAATTTCGCCTAAACGATATTGTTTGGAAATATTTTCAACTTTTATAACTGTTTTACTCATTTATTTTAACTATTGCGTTATGTATGATAGACGAAATGTGAGGGCTTTTGTACGATTGATGATGGTGAGATCCCTTCTGCGGCGGGATGACATGAATGTTGTTTGGATGATATTCTTCTTAAACAGTATCCATAAAACTTTTTTCTACTTTATTAAAAAATACTGTTCCAAATAACAATACTACAAACATGAAAATTATTGTATAAATTAATTCGTGCAACTGAATATGTCCACCCAACAAAATATTTCTAAAACCATCTACCACTGCAGCCAAAGGGTTCCATTTTAAAATGGTATACAACTGTTGGTTATTTTGTTGCAATACACTTAATGGATAGTTTACAGCACTTGCATACATTAATAGTTGCACACCAAAAGTTAATAAAATAGCTAAATCCCTGTATTTGGTAGTTAAAGACGATATTATAATACCAGCTCCTAACCCTATACCAGCCATAATAAATATGTAAACAGGAATAAGCAACCAATACAAGTTTACAGTAATGGGAAAGCCTTTAAAACTATAGTAACCCATTACCAACATTAATAGCAAAAATTGTATAAGCAATTGTATAATGGTAGACAAAATAATAGACAAAGGCATGATTAACCTTGGAAAATATACTTTACCAAAAATGGAGGCATTGGCTGTAAACACAGATGAGCAAGAAACCAAACAAGTGGAGAAATAGTTCCAAATAATAATGCCTGACATTTGAAATAATACTGGATTATAGCCATTGGTAGAAATTTTAGCTACCACATTAAATAGCAATACAGAAATCATGGTAGATAATAACGGTTGTACAAAATGCCACAATGGTCCCATTATGGTTTGCTTGTATTTGGCTACAAAATCTCGTTTAACAAACAATACCAATAAGTCTTTGTAACGCCATACTTCTTTTAATTTAAGATCCAATAAAGAAGTTTTTGGGCTAATTTCTTCCGTCCACTGTTCCATTAAAATATTATTGTTTAATCTGTTTAATTAATTTACTACTCAAAACTCACCACTCATAACTCACCACTCTTAATTCTTCTCTCATCTCTACTTTCCAAAAATCTTTTGCCACCAACTTAGCTTCACATTATCGTCGAAATATCCTTTTTTGTTAGAGTCGAAATAGGGATCTTTTTTCTTGCCTCCATAAATGTATCTATTGTATCCATAGCCTGCACCATACCTATAACCATAGCCATAACCATATCCATAACCATAATAACCGTAACGGCCGGCCAAGTTTACATCATTTACTACTATGGCCATATTGGTTAACTTTTTTTCTCTTTTCAAATCGTTAATAAAATCCATTTGCTTTTTAAACGTATATCGCTGGCGTACAATATACATAGTAGCATCGGCATATTGGCTTAATGCAAACGAATCGCTTACTAAACCAACTGGTGCAGAGTCAATTACAATAAAATCGTAATTGCTTTTTAAATAAGCAAAAAATTTGTCCATTCTTGCACCAATAATTAATTCTGCAGGATTTGGTGGTATTGGACCCGTATTGAAAATATGCAGATTGGGATGATTGCTTAATACTTTATAAATACTTCCTGCATCTTCTGTTTGCCCTATTAAATAATTGGTAATTCCACGATCATTGTTGTCTTCTATCCCTCTAATTTTAATTCCTTTTAATTTTCGTAAATCAAATTCTAATAAGGCTACTTTTTTATTGGTTAAAGCCAATACCGCTGCTAAGTTTACACTTATAAAAGATTTTCCTTCTCCACTAATTGATGAGGTTACCAAGAAAGTTGTTGCAGTAGTTTTTTCCTCCTCTTTAGGCAAAATAAATTGTAAATTACTTCTTAGTATTCTAAACTGTTCTGCAACAATATTTCTACTGTTTTCTACTACAATCATTTCACTATTGTCTACATGGCTTATTTCTCCAGCAACTGGAATATCCGTTCTTGAAACAATATCTTGACGGGTAGTAATTTTATCGTTTAATACATCTAACAAGTAAATAAGTGCAACAGGAAATAGAAACCCTAATATTAAAGCAAATACTTTTATTTGTGTAGTTTTAGGTTCAATTGGAATGGATGAAGAACCTGCTTCGTCCATTGCTTTATAATTGGACTGAGTAGATATTGACGCAATTGCAGTTTCCTCATTTTTCTGCAACAAATACATGTACAACTTTTCTTTAATTTGCTTTTGACGAGCAATATCCTGATAAAACTTTTCTTTATCTGGTAAAAAGCCCAACTTGTTTAAAGCTGTATCGAACCTTTGGTTTAGAGTAGTAATTTTTTGTTTTTTGGCATTTCGAAGGCTAGCTGCTGCTTCTAAAATACTTACTTTAATATCTGCAATTTGTTGTTCAATCTCTTTCACAACATTGTTTTCTTTAAAGCTAACATTTAACGTGTTTTCATACTTTATAAGCAATTGATTGTATTGGTTTACAAGGCTTGAAAAGGTAGCGTCACTAATATCGAAAATTGAAGGGATTACTTTCTTTTTATTGTAGCTTTTGTTGTTGCGTACATAATCCTCAATCATATTGATAGTACTAATCTCAATGTTTAACGCTTCAATTCCATCTTCAGCTTTCACCATTCTTCCTTGATAATAGGTATATTCTCCTACTACATCAAAAAAACGTCCATCTTTTTTAAAATCTCTTAATGCCCCTTCTAAATCTGATAATTCTTTCCCTACCAATGCCAATCTCCCTTCAATAAAATTGATGGTGTTCAAGGACATTTCTTTTTTCAATTCAATATCACTAGATATAATTTCTTGTACCAAATGATTAAGAATGTCTTCGCCTTTACGTCTATTTTCACCAATAATACTTAAAATAAGAATACTGGTTTTGGTAGACAAAGTGCTAATTGAAATTCTACCTTGTAATTCGCTTGCAGCATAACTTGTTGGTTTCCACTTTACAATATAGGGGTCTGAAGATTGTTCAATTGAAGTTCCATTCTTCATTAATCTGAAGGCAAACTGATTGATATTTAATGAATCATTCCACTTAAAATCAATTTTACCTTTAGGCATTTCAATTTTACCCCCAACATTATCAATTGATACCAATTTAATTTGAAAAATTCTTCCAGAGTCGGCAACCTTAAGTGGAATAAATGTAAATGGAGCAGCTGTATATGCATCGAAGGTTTTTATATTCCCTTCTTTAGCATACGTAATATTGTAATTGCCTTTTCTAACCACTCGTTCTAAAATGTCTTTTGAACGAATGAGTTGCATTTCGTTTTCTAAATTAATAGACCGAACACCGGAAACTGCTTGACTAATTAAATCTGGTTGTGCTTGATTACTTAA
>ERZ724508.2287-NODE-2287-length-10220-cov-4.138613_pt1 | contig 10220 bp, 3 predicted proteins | sample MGYA00376041_ERZ724508 | MGnify/ENA primary metagenome ERZ724508 (study PRJEB28724, sample SAMN07190887) | wastewater metagenome | isolation source: effluent of sewage treatment plant in Hong Hong | place: USA: Christiansburg, Virginia | collected 2016-03-01 ... | reverse complement strand
TTTTATTTTTCATTTCTTTCTTATTGATGATCTTCACTGCAACCTCTATGCCAGTGATGTCATGTTTGCCAACTGAATACGATAAGAACGTACCTTTAACCTTTGCGAAACCCCCTTGCCCGATCGTCCTGCCCAAAGTGTAGTGCCCTAATTTTATCTGTGATGTCATGATGTTGGAACTAAAGTTAGATAGTATATTATGTGACTTAATATAATTTAGATATTGCATCGAATTTAGGAAATTTTATTTATATGTTACTATTTATCTCAATAATTTTAATCTCACATCTAAGCAAAAACTTATAATCATAATTCATCAGATTTAATATAAAACGGGAGAACCTACACTTTACAAATTTTCTACTTTTTTCTCAAATTTCCTTTTTCTTTTTCTTTAATCGTTTTCCAATCCTTTTACTTTTCTCAAGTTTGTTTTTCATTTCTCTCGATTAGTTTCACCTTTTTGTTAATTTATTCTTGTTATTTTATTTTTATTAAAGAATAAATTCTGATCATATTCATTATTAAATAATTCTTAAATGGGACGGCCCTATATAAATAAATTACTTTTTCATTATAATTATTAACAAACACTAAATTAAAGATATGAGATAAATTATATGTCTTCACCTCGGCCAAGCAGGGATACAAACTGGAAATGCATGTTGGGAATTGTTCTCACTCTAGCATGGAATCAAGCCCAATGGCAGAATTTCTGACCGAAATCCAGATAAAGATGATTACTCAGACTCCACCAATTTTGATGACGAGTCTTTTGGCACTTTCTTTAGAGAAACTTCCAGCGGCCAATATGTCCCTCGATCAGTCATGGTTGATCTCTAGCCCACTGTCATTGATGAAATTCGCACTGGCACTTATAGAAAGATGTTCCATCCTGAATATTTGATATCAGGCAAAGAAGATGCAGCAAATAACTTCGGAAGAGGAAAGTACACGATTGGTAGAGATATTTCAGATTTGTGCCTTGATAAAGTAAGAAAAATGGCCGATCAATGCACCAACCTTCAAGGATTCATGATTTTTCATTCAGTTGGAGGAGGAACAGGGTCAGGCTTTACATCTCTTCTCGCTGAAAAGCTTTCGAGTTAATATGGCAAAAAAACCAAAATGACCTTTACTGTCACTCCATCTCCTCAAATATCAACAGCTACTGTTGAACCTTATAACTCAGTCCTTGCAACAAACTCTTTAATCTAACATAGTGATGTTTCCATAATGCTCGATAACTAAGCACTCTATGACATTTGTAAGAGAAACTTAGATATATAAAGGCCACATTATACAAACCTAAATAGAATTACATCCCAAGTAGTCTCATCTCTGACAACTTCACTCAGATTCTAAGGATCATTAAATGTGGACATGAATGAATTTCAAACAAACCTCGTGCCATACCCAAGAATTCATTTTATGCAATCTTCTTATGCTCCTATTAAATCAGCATAAAAAATTTATCACTAAAAATTATCAACCAAATAGATAACTACTTAATTGTTCGAACCTGCGAACATGATGATAAAATGTGCCCCTCAACATGGAAAGTATATGGCCTGCACAATGATGTATCGAGGAGATGTTGTGCCTAGTGATGTGAATGTTGCTATTCAAAACATCAAGAAGAAGAAGAGTATTCAATTTGTAGATTGGTGTCCAACAGGCTTCAAAGTTGGAATTAACTACCAACCTCCTTCAGTCATTCCTGGAGGAGATCTTGGAAAATCCATGAGAGCCGCGTGCATGATAGCTAACTCGACCTCTGTTGCAGAAGTTTTTTCTCGTATTAACCACAAATTTGATAGTATGTATGCAAAGAGGGCCTTTGTGCATTGGTATGTTGGGGAAGGAATGGAAGAAGGAGAATTTTCCTAAGCAAGAGAAAACTTAGCAGTATTGTAGAAGGATTATGAAGAAGTCGGGCTGGAAACTGCAAATTAATGATTTATTTATACTGATACTATTTTCATATAACTGATTTTAATTTATGTATATAATATTTGATATTAAAGTGATGAAGATTCAGAGTAGCTGTCCAAAGGAGTCACTGCTGAAGGCGAAGACCAAAATTCCGAAAAAAATAGAGAAGAAAATCGACAATAATGCTCTACTAATTCCATATTATTGAGGAACAGATAAAAATTTATGAGGGGATTTTGAAACATCAAAATTAGATTTGGCTAAAAATTCAGTCAGAAATTTCTATCTTTTCTCTTGATCAAAACTGATGATTATGTCATATTTTTTTTAGTCAGGTTCAGATATTATTTTCATGATTGAGTAGTAAGCTGCAATTGTGTTAGTTTTGGAGTACAGTTTTTATGGGTTGATGCTTTTGTAGACACCAACGAGAGTTTTTTCATCTTTGATTTGAGAAAATTTCGAGTAAAATTGTTGTAGCATATTATGATTGATCTATTCGTCTTCATAAATTACCTTGGCGTTACAAACTCGATAGAAATAGTCTTATTTTTCATCATCCTTCTGATATACCTCTTCGTCAGTGATCTGACAAAATGATTTCCCCTCAATCACGCACTCATAAACGTTATATCTGAGTTGATTTAAGTATATTAATTTGGATACAATCCCATATTCTGATATATCAAAATAGTTACTATCAAAGGGCATTTATTGCCTGACCACAAACCTTTATAATTGCTTTAATAATGTTGGGCTCTGCAACTCGAATGTTCCTACTATCTTGGTGTAGGGCAGCAAAAGCTCCCTGCTCTTTATATCGAGCAGTAATAAATTTTAAAAGTGGTCGATGTTCACTTATTGCTTCTTATTTCCACACTGAGTAAATGGTTTGTTACTTATTACTGTTTCGATCCTTGCATTTTCATGTGCTCAACGATGCTGCTGACTGTACAATCTTATGGAGGGTATTCACTCAAGCTGAGTTAATTACATGGTTACTAAGCCAAGCTTTTTCTGCAGATTGGACAGAAGCTCTTGGTGCGAGTGTAGTTGAGTAGGCAAGAGCGGCAGAAAGTGTGGCCGCATTAGATTGTGACGGGACTCCTGAAAAGGCACATACAGACTGAACATGAAATCTCTTCTGTAATTTGGTTTTCTTATTACATACGTAGGTAATGTTATAAATTATGAGAATTGGTAATTAAAAAGGTCACCATTATATTAATTGGCACTCATTTAAACTGGGCCTCATGCTATAAGATCGAAATTAATAAATAATATTTAATATTCTTCTTCCAAATGAATCATTATATAAACGATAAGGCAAAAGTTAAAGCAATTGCGACCTATACATTCAAGCAAATTATAGGTCCCAACAAAAGTTAAATCCCCACAGCTCAAGTGCTCGATGCCCTCAAGGTCACTCTCTTTCGATATGATCATAATTATAGTCAAACATAAATTTAAGATTTAGTCGAGAGCATTGATCGATGCCACAAGGGAGTTTTGGGATTTTCTGATTTTGTCGATCTTTTTGAAAAGGCTTTTGAAATGCTCTACTAAAATCTAAATATGAATAATCAGAAATGATCTCATTTTTTATTTAAGTATATTTTAATAAACAGCAATCAATATAATCTTCTATTAAATTATACAGTAAATCCTACAATGAACAAATCTCACCTCTCTTGGTCAAAAATTAAGCAGAATTCTAAAAAGAAGCTGAATTAAGAAAAGTTAGTGTTAGAGGGATTAAGAAAAAAATAGAAATAAAGAGCAAACTTGAAAAAAATTTAAGATATATAAATATATGTGTATGGAGTCCTGTGTTAACTTGATGAGAAAGTATGTAGAGACTTGTGCATGAAAAGATTTGAGATTGTGGAGGCAAAAAATATGCCTATTACCAGAATAAAAGAAACACGTGGAAAGTACATAACATGAATAGAATCATTTACTTAAAATAATAGCTTGCAACTGTTTACATCTCCTCTCCGAGATATCTAGATGATTTTCTAGATTAATTATTTTTTGATTTAGCAGTTCGACAAGCTCGAAATTTTATTTATCTTCAATTTCAGTGTCATTTTCTTATTAGTTTTGGATTGTTTATTCGGCACTTTTTTCTTCTCTCATTTTTTTCACTCTTTTTCCCGATTCTTATCTATTGTTTTGGCTCAAATTCGAGTCTACGTTTTATTTCCTGCTTTTGGTTATTTTTTTATTTTTATTTTCTGCGTTAATCATTCTCCTGTCAATTTTATCCTCATACTCGGAAAGCTTTCCTGCCTATTGCCGACGGTTCATCATTCGAAGCTAAAATAAAAGTTATTCGACTTGCAGTTGAAGGGACTGGTTTAGTTGGTGAATTAATCCTCCATTTTATCTTTATAAATGAAGCATTTTACCCAACTAATCAATGTTTATTTGATATTATTAGATAATTTTCTTAAACTCCAGCCGCTCTGCGATGAGCTCCGCATTTTCCTTGGTCAAAACTTTGTTCAATTTTTCGTAATAGTCCTGCTCTTTTTTTTACCTTATTTCTTGAATCTAAGTTTGAGACAGTTGCTTTCTCAAAGAGTTTGTTTACTGAATCAACCTTGCCACCTCAGTCTCTAATTTTTTGAACTTGTTTTATTGTGTTTGAATAATAGTATCCTTGGCGCATAGTTACAGCTCCTTTACTGATATCTTGTGTTGAAGTTGAGCTATTTTATTCGCCAATTATTGATTTTTTTATTGGAAACATACAATTTTTTTGTTCTTTTGAGCTAATTTTGCCTCTAAGTATTATGATTTTAGCTCTTGACTTGTGAACTACTTTGGAACCATTGGGTTCGTTGTCAAAGATAGCTTTGATGAGAATAAGCTTTTAACCGGAGTTGAGTCAATCATATTATATACGTTAAGAATAAAGTTTTTATTATTAGAAAAGAGAATTTAATAATAAAGAGGAATCATCGAATATTAAATCTCTTCTCCAATATAGAGAGTTCCTTCCCTACTCTGATACATTTATTTCGAGTGGCTATCAATTTGGAAGCAGTGTTGTTTATCCTTCCTTTTGTCATATATACACTGCACGTTTACTTGACCAGCTTTGAAACCACAATAGTTGGCTTGGTGTTTAGGGTTCGTTTTTTGTTGGTCCTTCTGATTGGCTCATTTTGTGAACAGTAAGAAGATTAGTTATTGAAGGGCAAGTTTTTATGGGAGGAGTTCGAAGAATTCATGGAAATAGAAGAAAAGTTATCTTATTTTATTTATAATAAGGTCATATATAGCCGATAAATCATAATTCGCAATGCGCCATTTTTAAAATCATTCTTATAATAAAAGTATTATTGACTCACTCGTCATCTTAACTGCTTATAATTATTTTATGGATTTAATTTTGGAGCAGGCCAAATAATACTTCCTGGCCAAGGATTACTAAGCTGCCTACAAAATATTTAAGGAGCATGAGGCAGAAATTTCAAAGGAAAATTTATGTCTTGCTCTAGATCTGGCTGGCTGTTCCCTGTTCATGGCGGGGAAATTCTAAGAAGCCAGGCAATTATTTTGCAGAGCCGTCATCTAATATCCAAATATTGGTGATTTCTATATAAATCTTGGAGCATCATTGAGGAGTTTATAAGTTGAAGAATAAGCAATAAATATACTGGATAAAGCAGCCAGCATGAAGATTGATCCTGCGATAAACTACAACTTAAGAATGTTAGCTAAACATAACGAATAAAAAATTGCCCAGACCGAGCTCATCTCGAAAAATTAAGTGATAAATCTGGTTTATGATCAATATGGCGGCTTAGTTCCAAGCTTTCTAAAGAGCGACTGTGCTCGTACCGATCTCATTTTGTCAGGAGAATAATAATTAATCAGACTGATCGAGCCACCATCTTAGGAATTATGGGAGGAGCACTTTTCAAAATTACAGGAGATGATAAACAGAAGGGTCTAACAAAAGCAAAAGTACGGAGTCTAATACACTGAACTGGGCAAATTAGTAATTTCAGGGCTTAATTAGCTCATTATTTCATTCAAAGATGTGAAAACGAAAATTGCGCTTGAAATCGAGCAACGGTAACCACTATAATAAATCATAAAATTGCTAACATCCATTAGTAAAAATCCCTAAAGTACGAAATAACTTGTAGAAGGTAAAATGACTCACATCAATGAATTAATTTCGGCTCGGTCCAAGAAGGAAGTGGAAGTGTATAAAAATTATCTCAATTTTCTGGAGGTGAAAAAGTAGGTGAAGCCAATTACTGAGAGGGTATTCAGGTTGAATAACTTGGATAACCCAGATATCCACATGCTGATTACTGAGAATAATTGCCTTATTTATGTGCATTTAGAGCTGATGCGATCGATAACTCCGTCCAAGAGCATCAAGATTATGGAAAAATTGCCATAAAATCAGGCAAAGTTTCTATTTCATTTGTTTTGGTTTGTTTGCCTCAGGATTGTTGCTTCCTGTGACTAAGGGATAGATTTAAAATTATACCTGAGGCTGAGACAAAGTTTTCATTTTATTTATTTCGAAATAGATGATGCTTAGAGCTATCGACTCACAGAATAAGAATTAACGCAAAGTACTATAGAAATTATCAAGACATATAACAAAATTTACAAGCAAAAATTCATTCCTGAAGAAAAAATAAAATCCATCTCTGCAAATTGTGAGAAATTTAAAAACCACCTCAGATAAATTGATTCCACTTTTTAAAGAATCTTAAATGATGATCATTACATCAAAACTCTTACTGAATTATCACCCAGTCGCGCCATCATCAAATAAGAGAAGTAATTTCGATCGTAATTCAATTTAGATCCAACGAAGTTCTAAGATCAGATCAGTGAAAATATACTCCTCATTTTTTATCACTTTCGAAATAACGCGAAGGAACATTAACTTTTTGCAAAGAGTTTAGAGGATATGGTGGTTTAGAAAGAGGATATGTTAAGCGGAAGGGATAGCTTCTTTAAAAATTACTATGATGCAGCTCATCCTCCCAAAAATATCATCGAAAAAATATGGAAAAAAATAACTGAATGATAAATAATCTAAAATTCTCATTATCTGTTATGATATCACATTTTGGTCCCATATGACCTGTCTCCTGCATCTCCAAGGCCTGGGACGATATATCCCTTTTCATTGAGTTTTTAGTCGACACAGGCGAAGTAAACATCTATTTTTTAATCGAATTCATGAATTTTTTTTATCCCTTCCTCAGCCGCAATGACTGCAGCCACAATTATCCTGCGGGGCTCATATTTGTTTAATTATTTAATCACTTATAAGTACGTTCCTCCCGTTGCCAACATGGTGTCAGCGATAATTACTACTTTATTCTTGATTTTCGGTATGGCAATGTAGCTGAGCTAGGCCTTTAATGTTTCTTAATTCCTTTTCGCTCCAAAGAATCCGGATTCTGAATCTGAGAATATTTTCTGAATTCCATAGTGGAAAGGAATCCCAGCCCGAAGGACTGTGATCAACACTGGATGTTCATGAATGATATGATGCTATGCCTCTTTTTCAAGCACTGTTGTAATTTTTATGGGATGAGTTTCCAGATTTTTTGCAATTTCCAAGCCTACGATCTCACCGATCCTCTAAATGGCATCTCGAAACTCTTTCTTTTGCGTGGCAGGATCCCGAATGATGTAGACGAATTTTTAAAGAATAGGATTCTTCGCCGCGATTCTCATAATTGGTTAATAATAATTAGATAAATTGTAGAAATTAAAGAAATTTATAAATTATATTATAAATGGATCAAAGAGGATAGTAAAGACTGGTTTCTATCGAAATTCAACCGCCCGATCCAAACACTTTCCTCATGGATAGATTATAATAATATTGGTATCACAAGAGATGTGTTTTTATTTTTTGGTTAGTTCTTGTTTGCCTCATCATTATCGCAATAATTACTTCAGTCGTTGTGTTAATTGTTGCGCCCTCCATACCCAAAGGTTCGATAAAAACTCAGTTCTATTTTGAAGATAATAACTACTAAAGCAACTTATAAGAAATGACAGAAAAAGAAATAGAATAACAAAAGCAACAAGGGGGATAAGTGAACAAGAATAATAAAAATGAAGGCTATACTGGAATCAAAGAGGTTATAAAGAATGATATAATTTTTGATCCAAATACTTAACCGATAATATTGAGCCCTAAATAAATGTTAGCATATTAAAATCTAGCAAGTCTTTCTCCACAATCTCATTATAAAGCAAGAAAATTTAATCAATGATTTGTTTGAGTGTATTATATTTGGCTTATTATTTCTTGATTTATGTTCATTGTAATTTTTTTTTAAATAAAATAAGAAATAACAATAAAGGTATAATTTGAAGATCGTAAATGAGTTTCCCCAAATAATATGTCAAATATCAAATAACACGGTTTCGGACTCGCAAAACTTACTTAATTTTTCAGCTCTTCCAGCTTTCACTTTCCATTGTTATAATAATAACAGCAGCCATCAGCGATAACTTGTTTCGTTCCACCCTCGTGCTTCTGCTCTAACTGATACTTCTGGTTACCATGGTTTTTGATTTGTACTAATTCCTTATAAAGATAGGTTTCTAGTCAGATGGGTGTCATAGGGTCGACTGTTTAAGAATAGAAATAATAGAGTTGATTTCATCATCATTTTGGTCTTTTGTGCCACTTTCATTTTCTTGTGCGTGACTGAAAATAATCTCAAAAAGGGAGAAAAAACAGGATATTAAAAATTTTTGTAAGCTGACGATATCGTATTAATAGTCATAATAGTACTCAGATATACTGTGCAATTTTTCCAAATGGTGAAGACCATAAAAAATACTCACAAGAATATGGAATGCCAAAAACAAATGAAGGAAATAGATTTAAACAAAACCCCTCATATTTCAATGGTCGAAGAAAATAACAATGACGCATTGCAGGATTAAATAATCCGAAATCGAATTAAAAAAAGAGAGTAACTGGAGAAGAATAGCTAGAAAAAAACTTCATTGGACGAATAATGATTTATGAAATATAAGTATTTTTATTAGTTAAGATAATCCTTATCATATTAAGCTCAGGGCTATGTGCTCATTCTCTCCACTCTAAACTACTTTTTAAAGACGTTCATTTTTTATAGTCTTCTACGAACCACGACCATCTTATCTTCTTATTATTCCTCTTTTTTTTCTTCGCTAGCTTGAATACTGAGGATAGAATTATCGATTGGAAGGTATTTCTACCCAGGAACTTATAATCCGCCTAACAAAAATAAGAAATCTAAAAATATTTTTGGTATCTCATTTCCGAATATATATGAGAACCGATCAAAGTTAATAGAAAAATTTTACTTTTCTGAAAAAAGCAATTAATTTTTATCTAGTTTTTTATTTCTCTTCGTATTACTATTGAGAATGTTAAGAAAGAGATTTTTCAAATCGAATTTTTCCTAAAGTTTTTCAATTTTTTCATTTTCATCTTTCAAGCAAAATAGGTAATTTTTCATCTTACCTGACATTAACCCACTTTTGGTCTGTTACTCTCCTGTTTTTCTACTCTTCAGATGGTTGATCCTATATTTCATAAATGTAAGAGTTTAGTCCTTGAGGATGTTGTTCGTTGTGATATCCATGATTGGCAAATTACCTCTTTGCTTTTATTTCTATATATACTCAATTATTTTGAGGATATCATGCATTATTAATTAATTATAAGGAGAGGGAGTTTATTTTTTAACTCCCATTAAACTGAGTAAGTCTTAAGGAGAGATAAACCCATCTTTGTTTTGGTCCATGATTAAGAATGTTAAGACCAACACTTATGATTTCTTGAGATTCACCATGTCTTTCATTGTCTGGAGGACAGAATTGAAATCTTCAATGTATTCAGTGTCTAACAGTATGGTCATTCTATCTTTACTGAATCGGTGCACAATCATTTTATGTATATCTTACTTGTAGACTCGAATGGAATTTTTTCCATGTTCTTTCGAAAACATTCTGAGTCTCTCACCCAGCTTCTATTCGTTGAGGTACTTGCTCAAATTTCTCATCTTTTACGTGTGTATAACTGATTCATTTTCTAAGCTATTTTTTTATCTTTCTCTCTTGCTGGGCTTTGAGTTCATGGATTTAAATGATGTTATAGTTTTTTCTCGAACTCGAGTGGAGACTCCGGGCCTGGAACCCAGAAAGAAGTTAATAAAATTGGTTGCCGTATTATTCATATCGAGCTATAAGTTAGAGTTTGATTTTATTTCCTATTTTTCTTACTT
>ERZ724508.2285-NODE-2285-length-10224-cov-5.405841_pt1 | contig 10224 bp, 18 predicted proteins | sample MGYA00376041_ERZ724508 | MGnify/ENA primary metagenome ERZ724508 (study PRJEB28724, sample SAMN07190887) | wastewater metagenome | isolation source: effluent of sewage treatment plant in Hong Hong | place: USA: Christiansburg, Virginia | collected 2016-03-01 ... | reverse complement strand
TTAAAATGATTCCGGTTAGCAGCATCCACCAGCTACCCATCAAAGGTACGCCATAGCAAGCAACGAAGAAAACGAACGACATCGTACCGACTTATTCTGCACGCTAGTCAGCATCCTCTTTGCGCTCGTGCTGCTCGCTGCGGCTGGTTGGAAGTTCAATGCACGTAACAATTTGTTAGATGAAGTCAATCTCAAGAAAATCACTTATCCAGTGGATTCTGAGGGAGTCACCTGCGGGCTTGAAGCTGGAAGTCATCCATACCTCTATTTCACGTCGTTGGAGGATCCGGTAACGAGTCAGCTCATTCAGACCAAACGGCTCTGCGTGAATAGGTGTCCGTCAGCAGATGATACTCATCTTAGCTGTCGACCCACTCGTTCGCTCAGCTGCAAACGCAACAGCCATCCACAGTTCTTCGTAGACATCTATGACACTCGATTGGAGGAGACTAGACTCGGACTATTTTGTTTCCCCGTGGATGACTCCCTCAAGGAAAGACTGTTACGGAATAGCGATTTGTTCTACAAGTACCACTTCCTGTCAGCTTACGACGCTATCCGAATCAGCTTTGGAGTGGCGATGCTCATTGGGGCACTGTATGTGGTGTTCGTACAATGTATCAACGAACGCCTCCCAACTATTATCGTTGGAGGAGGTGGAATGATGTTCATTGCCATGGCAATCCTCATGTTCACTGTGAACCCACAGTACAATACGCAAACAATTTAGGTCATTCAAACATGCATTCATCTTCAAGATAGTTCTTGGAGTGTTGCTGCTCATTGTTGGTCTGGCACTATTCTTGTTGCTCTACCACTTCCAAAGGGATCTCAGGATGTGTGGGGTCTTCATCAAGCATGCATGCATGTTCCTCCGAACGAGATGGTCACTGCTTCTCGCAATCCCAGTCTTCATGGTATTGTCGTTTGTGTTGCTCACGGTCTTCCTGTTTCAACTGTTAGCATACTGGTCGTCAGGTGACCCACTCTTCCTTGAACATTAGGTGTATCTGGAACCTCAAGGCCATGGAGCACTCGTTTGGACAGTACTCAACTTCGTTCAGTTTGTTTGGGGGTTGGAATTTCTTAAGCATGCATGTAGATGCTCATATTATCTCAGTTAGCTTCATCATCTCTGGATATGCAGTCAACTACTACTTCAAAGAGACACCAAAGCTTACTCCCGTTAGCTATCTCATTTGGTATCATTGGGGAAGTGTGTCAGCAGGAGCCTTCCTACTTAACTTCCTCAGTTACCCAGATCTTGTCTTCGATGCGCTCATGCCCACCGATGAAATAAATCCAAGCACCCGGCCAGTTAATTGTTGCTTTAGGTTCTGCAACTGTGCCTTTGGGTGGCTCAAGCCGTTATTCGAGCTTGCTCGTTCTGAATCGATGGCCTACATCAACCTTACGGGAATACCCTACTGCAATGCCTCAAGGTACTGTGAGTATCTCAACCGCATGACGAATCTCTATAACGGCAACCAGTCAGTCAACAGGGTAAATCACGCAATGTAATGTAGCTCTATAGGGTTGGTGCGCACGGAATACTCGTTGGGATAACTCTACTGGTATCCTTTGGGTATATGGCTTTAGTCAATGAACCTTCGATTTGGGCTTGCCTCTTTATCGGGGGATCGTCTTTCTTTATTGTCACCTTTTTCATTAGTCTACACGCGGATGCTGCTGAGGCTTTGCTCATTACGTTCCTTGCTGAACTTCTACTCAGCCACAATGAAATAGATAGGGTTTAGATGGCACCTTTCGGACTGAAAGAAGATCTTAAAAAGGAGCAATATGCCATGAATAACACTCTACTGCCTCCACCTCAATTTCAAGGATTTCAACCTGTCACAAGCCCTCCACCTTCACCAGGATTCGTACAAATACCTCCTCCTACAGGGCAATTCATTCAGCAAAGCCCTCAATCTCCAAACGCCCAACTCGGAGCTTCACTAGCGAACCAGTCATCCTTCAGACAACCAGTTATAAATGGCGCAAGCACGATCCCTCTGTATTGATTTCTGTAACTATTAACATAAATGGAAAAGTGCAAAAGGCTGATTGACAACGTAGAACGAGAAAAACTTTCCCTGCGGAAGTCCATTCGCAACCTCGCAAAACTCCTTGGTACGGCTGACAACTGCAATCGCTGTGATGAGTACCTCAGATAAATTGACACAACACTGCTCCAAAAAAGACAACCGAACACTCAAAGTACCTTCGTCACAGACTTCCACTTCTAGCTGATGGAGCAAACAGTATCCCGCTCACCATGACCACTTCTCAAATATTAATTTATAAACGAGAGAATGTAGAAGCCTGTGGACGACCAGCCTTAGAACGAGAAGCAAGGTCGTCGTGAGTACCCACCCAAGGAGACTCTCTACATCCACAATATGAACTAGAAGATCAAGTCCAAGGGTATAACCACCTCCTAACTGAGATTTGAAGTATGCACTGTACGTGCTGTTCTCTGCTTTTGGCGAGATAGCCTAAATCGTAGCCAAGAAGAACAACCGCATGCGTGGACAGGCATTCATCGTATTCCGTGATGTCGCTGATGCTATACGCGCGAAGAACAACCTAAACAACTATCCAATTTTTGACCGTCCAATGGTACGTCCACTGCTAACGTAGAGGATCGAGTTCGCAGCCAAACAATCCAAAATCTTCAAGTTCAAAGTGAAGGAGTGAGCGCTTGATGTGTACATTCTCGCTGTAATTTTATTACTTTGTGAGGCATGAACAAGAGTGTGAGCAAGGGTTGGGCACAACGGGAGAGTGGCTTCAAGAATGAATTTCATGTCAATGAAAGGCACATGCCTGCTTACGACCCTCTCAAAGATCAGTATCTACGGGGGTACCTTGAATCGCCATTGGTCAAGCGTCAGCTGCTCCGAAATGGGTTGGTAAGACGATCAAGACGTCGCGATTTCTTGGACAAGAAGCTTTCATCAACAGCCAGACAATTAGATGAGCTGCGGCTTCCCAGCGTTGACAATATAATTGGCATGAGTAAATCGATGCAGTCTCGTCGAGGTAGCAGTGTGCTCAGCCACGTCCTTTCAGCGGAGGAGTTAGATCGAAAGGATTACAAGTAGCTAGCCGAATCGCTTAAACTCAAGTACCGGAGATGATAGTTTGCCATTAAGCATGTGATCTCGCATCTTATTCACTAGCTCATAAAGAGGGAAAGACAAGATCATTATTGGATTGACCATAAGAAAGAGTTGCTTCGACAGGCAGCAAAGGGTAGAATATCAGGGTCTCTTCGACTGTTGGTAAAACACCAGCATCCCTTGACCCACGAGTAGGTTAGGCACTAGTGAGGGTAGTCAGCTGGACTAATTGTCCAGGCCATTTCACTTGAGTTCTTGTCTGCTTATATGCGCCATAAATAGTCTCTTTGGTTGCTTGCTTTAAGCCTTCCCTCTTCCACGGCAAGCCATTCACGAAGACAAACATTTCGAATCTCGAATAAGTTGTCCTTTCGATGAATAACCATCCATTGTCGTTGCATGGAACCCTGCAGAGTGGGCTTGTCGTCATACAGGACCAAATAGACTTCATCATTTTCATTTGGATTCTCAGTAAGATTTTTTAAGAAGACCAAGCCTTCTGGTGGACGAGAAAATTTACTGATATTCGGTGACTTGGATGTCAACCAAGGAGTTGCAGGAGGCCTGTTTAACTTCCATTCGGTCAGTTGTATCGATGAGATATCTGAATGGTCCTCAAGATCTTTGTATTCTTCAATAACCTCTTACCTTCTTTCTTCGCCTTTGGGCTATGTTAACTATCTACTACTTCTCGAGTTTATCCTCCGTCCGCTTTCAATATTTTCATGGGCAGGAGAGGATTAATCCGTTGCTGCTCGGATAGCCAATGGGACAGGTTGCAACACCTAACAAGATAACCCAGGAACTTCCGTCTAACGATTTGCTTGAGAAATCTCCTACGTTCCGTGCTCATTAGCGACAGTTGCTTCCTGGTGGATAGTCCCTTCTGAGTGCGATATTGGCTTCAAACCCCCTCTCTAACTTGCTGCTTCCTCCTACGCGTTCCACTTCTACATTAATTCGCGAATCTGAAGTTTTCTCCTTTACACGATCTCCTACATATCGTCATCACTTAATCTCAACATACTTAAGTAGAACAGACTTTATAGGCAAATGCCAAGTGCAATTTCGTAAAGTTTCCCATCTAGAGGCATTGAAGATCCAACCAACAGTTCATTTTCATCAAGCATTGATAGTGTTTGGTTGATGATTTCTTGTAAATAGGGGAGGCAGTGGGCCATCTACTTCGCCCTTCCAAGATCTTCAATGTAGCGCTGAGATCTCACCTTATCAGGCTCTTTTCCGTTGAGAACGATGAGCAAGGTAGCTCGTATGATGAGGAATATGGGCACAGTAATGCCCAGCGCAATAGCCTCGGAATAGTTCTGAACAGCCTCCTCATACCTCATCATCCTAATCAATGCCTTCCCACGCCGTTTGTAGATATCACAGTATTCGGCTAATTGGGGATGCAGCTCAAGTACTTTCGAATAGCTTTCAAAAGCTTCTTCGTAACATTCCATCTCTTCACGTATCGTTCCGAGAACGAAGTACGAAACCCCAGTTGGGTTCATCTGAATGCTTCGGTTGATGTCTTACAAGGCCATTTCCAAATTCTTCAGGGATGCGTAGGCAGATGCCCGCACCATATACAGCGAAGCATTGGAGGGTTCCAATTCAATGGCTTTTGAGTACTCACGAACCACCACTGCAGGCTCCATTAATTGTTTCTATATTCGCTCGATCTAAATGCGTAGTGAACTCGACAGTTCGCGAAGTTCTTGTTGCAATTAGTCGTCTTAGTCTGTCTCTGCCTTGACCATGAGTTCCTTCAACAGTCTCTCGGACTCCAACAAAGACTTAACTGCCACCTTAAGTTGATCCAGGCATTGTAAGCAGAACCCCTTTAACCGATGCAGTTTGTAGTCTTGGGGATCCAGTGTCAGTGCCTTATTGATATCCTCAATCGCCGATTCATACTGTTTCGAGTCGTAAAGTAGTTCAGCTCGAAGCGTGTAAGCCTTTAGGTTGGCGGGATCCATTGATAATACTTTTGTGCAGTCCTAAACTCTGCAAGCAGAATCTACCACCGTTGCTCTTGCCAGTAGGGCATCAAGATTGAGCTAGTCCAGCTGTAATGCCATGTTGAGGTATGCCAGATATTTCTGGGAGTCTATTTAGACATTTGCTCGAGCAAGATACGCCGAAGCACAATTGGGATTGAGTTGAATAGCCATGTCCAAATCTGTAATGGAGTGGTTCAGTTTTCCTCTTTGGAAGAAGGCTTCGAAGTTTGAGGGTTCAAGGAGTATAACTTGGGTGTAGTCGCCAATCGCTTTGCTCGGTAAGTCGAGGTTCATGTATACTGCAGCTCTCGCAGAGTACAGCTCGCTATCGCTTGGGTTGAGGGTGATTGCCTTGCTGAGATCAATCAAGGCTTTGGTATTGTCTGCCATCGACAAGTATAGTAATCCACGTTTCTTGAATGCTTCTCCATTGGCAGCATTCAGTCGAATCGCCTCGTTGTAGTCATTGATTGCCCATTACTCATCACCCATTCCCTGAATAAGAAAACCTCTCAAGCAGTACACTGTTGAGGAATTCGGAAAGATCTACAGCGCTTTCCCGTAGTCTTCCAAGGCCTTCTCAGTATTGCCCTGTTCCCGATGAAGATTGGCTCGCTTGAAGTAAGCCTCAAAGTTTCTTGGATTTTCAGCTATCGCCTTATCGAGCTTTGTGAGTTATGTTTCTGGAAATGGTTGATTGAGGTCGGCAACAGTAGAAGCTATCTCGGCAAATTGTGTTTCCATTCAATGAAATATTGCAAACATTTACTGGTGGACAGTCTATTCAAAGTTACAGATTCTCGACTGTGGATATTTAGTGGAAGCTTTTGTCGGGTTTTATCCAGTCTCCAATCCCCGATTTCAACCCGAACGTCTTCGTCTTGTTAATCTTGGATATAAACAATATCAAGCAATGTTTTCGCTGCTGTCAAGGACCTATCTCAGGTAGGTTCGACTGCTGCAGCATCTGCATCATCGAAACACCAGGATCAAAATAGTTACTTCCCATGGGAAGCTACGTCAATATCAAGATCCGTCGCTGCTGAGTTCGCAACCCCTCATTATTCTCGCCAACACCGTTGAGAAGGTCAGGACACGCACAATCACACACGATATGAAAGCTGAGGTGACGGACATTCTCAACAAAGCAGCCACGGACATCCCCAACTACTCACCCAATGGTACAACAGGACCAATGCAGATGCGAAGTTCCTATTGGGGCTGATCTACAGCAAGACCAAGGGGTACAGAATTCCAAAGGATACATTGGATAGGATGCTGGAGCGGATAGAAGGTCGCATCGTTGAGCTCTTTCCAAAATGCACTACGGAGTAAATTATCGAGCTGATGACTGAATTGATTGAAGCTAAGCGTAACATTACGAACTGCGATTCTTTCTTCACGACCCTGCTGGGACGTAACCTGACTGAGTAGAACATCATCAAGATTACCTATTTGGTGTCTGAGAATCGTGAGTATAACAACACCAATATGATTTCCAATATGCTCAACTTCCTGAGTGCATCTGTACGTCCCGATACTGTCTTCTTCCTATTTCTCATGACCAAGCTATAGTTCAACCTCAACTATCCAACCTTTGAGCAGCCTTCTTTCATTACTGAACTCACCCAAAAGTTTATTGGCATCGCCCACACTTTGAAGCTGGCGGACACTGTGAACCTGATATACGCCATCAAATTCCTTAGTGATTGGCGATACGATAGCCAAATGGAAGCACTCTTCAAGCAGGCCTACATGCAAATTGCGGATCCCGATGCAGACTTCGAACTCGTAAAGATACTCGTCCAACTAACGCTGACAATGAGCCGCGATCGCGGTATGACCATCGAAAAGGAGTATCTCGAGCATGCTCTCGCTGCCATCGAAGCCACCCAAAACGATGACCTCGTGTGGAAATGTGTTTCCGACTTGAATGACCTGACCATACCGTCAAAAGTATAGATCGAGGGTCGCCTCAATCAAGTATTGTAGGTATTAACTGTAGATTGTCATGGACAAACTGGAAACGACTTGCACAAACGTCCGGGAGCGACTTCGCCCAATGGAGCATCTCGCCTTAATCAACGCCTATCCCGAGAGGATGACTGCACTGGTGAACAGTATGCTCTCGCGAACTGATCTAGAAGGCTACGAGGTCATCCGTCTGCACATCATTCAGCAGTATCTTCAACCGGGAGTTCCTTCGGCTGCAGACAGCCTATACAAATAGATGGAACGAACCCGTCCTGTGACTATCCTAGATAGCTACTCTCGCAGCGCGCTTCGAATCTACAACCTCGATCACATAAAGCGGTTGCTTCGTGAGGTTATTCGAAGGCATTTCAACGGTGAGCACCTTATGCCTCCTTTTGAGTCAGCATTAATCTCCAGCTACGAGACCCCCTAATTGCGTGAGTACTGGTGGAAAGAGTTACAGTTAGGCAGGATTCTAGCTAGCAAGATGTTTATCAGTTCTCTCTTCCATTTGCTCAGCAGTATGCTCTTCAAAATGCGTGAAAATCATATCGAGCTCATCTCTCACATCTACTACAATTCGGGTGATCTACGACAGTTCGTAGTCAAGATGATCGGACTGCATATCAAACTCGGCAAGGTACTAGGACCTTTCTTCGATAGTCCCAAGTATGTGGCGTTTCCGTTCCTTCGGGATTTAGCCGGTTAGAGGTTCTTCTATCGTGAGGAGGAGATCACGTATGCTGTGCTGCGACTGCTGGAACGTCTGAAGTTGAGATACTAAACAGATTCCAGCTACTATGCTCTCATCGCCAAGACCTTCCGGTCCCATACCACGCTCGGCAAGCTTGACAAATTCAGCCTACGGTTCTACCGGAAACATATCGACACGCTGGTCGAAAAAGCACTTCTTCAGGAGGAGCATGTAGCTACCTTCCTATAGCACATTGGCAGTGGCAAAGCAAGCGAAGACTACTTCGATCGGTTGAAACTGCATCTGTATTCCAAACGAATGTTTCGAAATTAAAAATCCTTCGAAGAAATCAACGTTTTGAGAAAGGAAATCTAAGCAAATCCGAGTCTCCAGTTCATGCGACTGATCTTCAACAGAGCCAAGCCGAACTGTAACCTGACAGCATAGTACGATCTCAGCAAGGATAAGATTCTTCGGCTAATCTCGAACAGTCTGCCCAACCCGAATATTGAGCAGTTGATACAGGAACTGCCCGTCGGTAGCATTAACATTCCGGAGTTCTTCAAACTTCTCAAAGGGCTGGAGGTTGCTCGACCTAGCAACCGACAGTTCAACTGGGTACTCGACCACTTCGAACACTTGTTCAGCAACATGAGTGACAACGAGCATAACTAGGCTATCTACTTCTTCGCGAAGTTAGGACTGAAAGTGGAAGATGCTCTTATTCTGATCAGCTCCACCACCAAGTCACTGCGTTTTGTTGAAAGCTGCTACCTACTTAACTTCACTGGTGCGCACTTTGTGAAGTACCTGAAGAGTATCCAACCTATCGTGGAGCGGTAGCTACAATCGATGCAGTTTGGCGAGCAGTTGAGGTGGCTTCCCACCCTCCTGAGCTGTATACTTCTCACTGAGGATAGATCCCCATAGATGATTCGGCTGCTGGAGTATACGCTCCAGGAGTTGGTAACAGCCATGAGAAAAACAGCCCCAAAGTAACCTCGCTTTACTGTGCTCATTGATCTCTTGAAGCACATGCATCCCGACATGTCACTCTACATCGCTCAGATTAAGGGATTAGCCAACTTCTCTGACCGTAATGAGACTATGGTGCATCTCTACAATCAATACTGCTCATCCCTTCAAACAGAGAATGTGCTTCTACATTTAGAGGAACAAGGCTATAGCCCACCAGTTAATGTTAAACAGAAACAACGAGACCAATCCAGCCTTCTCACTCGCTAGGAGATGAATCTATTTGCGCGTCCGAAGGAATTGTTGGTGCTACTCCCCAAACATTACTCACTGTACGGGCAGCCCGAACAGTACAATGGAGAGTTTGCCCTATTGTTGCTCTTCGCTCGTACCCTCCTGAACAAACCCAACCGGGAGGTGAAGATCATGAGTTGGCAGGAGCTGACTGTCTAACCACAGAAGCCAGCCACCAAACGATGATATTTGTAGTAAAGGCATCACAATCTGAGATGAGCAAGAAGTAATCAGGTAATCTGGAGCAACGACATCATAACCTCTGTGATGTCTTGGTTCTCGCAGAACGTGGTGTAGAGGCTCTACCGAGTGACGGCTGAGGTGCCCTCGGCTGTAATTCTGAGGATACTGTTGTACAGTTTTTGCAGCTTCTATTCGGAGAGTTTACGACTGTCAAGAATCATTTTATGGAGGAGCTCCGAATAGCTTTCCACGTCCAGCTACTCCTGCCATGGTTAGAAGAAAAGATGCAAAACAAACTGTACCTGCTCCTCAAAGGTTGCCTCCTTGGTGACGAATAGTGAGTTGAACTTGATAAAGCAATGGATGTCCAGCTTGCCGTAACTGCATAACGAGTTCAGCAATCTCCTCACCAAATCCGAGTCGTCCCTTCGAAAATTCTCTTGGAAGAACTAGTAATAGTCGTGAAAGGCAACCTTTAGCCTATCTTCACTGAGAAACTCACCTGAGCTTGACCGGTAGAGCATCTATCCTTGTGCCTTCTTGAGGCGGTTGCGCATCTCACTCGAAGATACTACCATCGGCGTGGTTGATTGAACTTGCTTGCCGGCTCTCTCTAATTGTTAGTATTGCCGCGTGAGTCTTGAGAGTGCTGAGATGTTAGTTCGCCAGATTTTCTTGTTTCTTTTGCTATGGTCGTTTCGTGATGGGAGAAGCGTGGATCGCATGTGTTCTCCACAGTTGAGGAGGCTGGAACAGATATTCACTTTCTTCGCTGACTCCCTATTTTCATCTGTTTGAACTTGCGGCGTCTAATTTTTTAGTCCGATGAGATCAACTTCGGTAAGTCTACAACCGCGTTTTCTGATACCATGAATCGGTGACACCCACCGATACCTATTGTTCTCGAGGTCAAGCTAGCGAAGTTTCTTGACTGATTATTGAAGCCTGGCCATACGAAACTGCGTCTGGCTTG
>ERZ724508.2283-NODE-2283-length-10236-cov-5.414890_pt1 | contig 10236 bp, 19 predicted proteins | sample MGYA00376041_ERZ724508 | MGnify/ENA primary metagenome ERZ724508 (study PRJEB28724, sample SAMN07190887) | wastewater metagenome | isolation source: effluent of sewage treatment plant in Hong Hong | place: USA: Christiansburg, Virginia | collected 2016-03-01 ... | reverse complement strand
ACCCCAACCCCAACCCCGTGGATCGCTTCACAAGCTCGCATATATTGAAGTTCTGTAACACAGGGCTTCGCTATTCTTGTTCGATAGTGCGCTATGTATGCATTGTGCTTAAGTTATGGTGCTCCCTCGTATAATAGTATATCGAAAGCAGATGAACAGAGACAAGGATTCATTGCCTGGTCTGTCCAGCCGGTCTACAACACTACTGCGAGGGGAGCTAAACATCAAGGGACTCAAGGTGGAAGAGTTGCGAATCTTCTATGGTAACTACAAAATATACCTCGATGAGAAGCTGAACATACTGCAGATTAGCGAGTACCTGAGTATCCCACTACTGTACCACGCCATTGAGTACCTCCTTCGCAATTACAATTCGCTATCTAACACCCCGAAGCGCTTTGAGAAGTACTACGAGCTGATCGCTGCTGATCTGTAGAAGCACATCGTGAATGGGTTGAAGGAGTTGAAGGCGGAGATGGACCAGAATGCGTACTCTATGAGAGAGAAGCCATCCCCATACTTCGACCAGATGGACTTTGAAAAGTTCATTAATGAAGTGCTGGTAATGGTCTTGCAGAACAACCAATTCTACAGACCACAAGACGGCAAGCGCTTTGCAGACGAATTCAACCGAAAGGTATTGGAACTGTTTGAATTGCCCTTCTTTTGATCTTGAGCATAATTTGTATTGCGATGGAAACACCAGGTCGCACCCAGGTATAAATTGTTTGCTCTCATGGCTTATCTATCATTAATACCCTAATATTGATGAACTCAAGGAATGTGCTTGATAGCACAGTCGACAAACATACTTTAAGGCTCGATGACCACTACAGCAGCGAGGTCGAATCTCCTACCGACCGATATAGTCTTGCCACAGAGGGCACATTTTAACCGTGCTCTTCGGAGAGACCCCAAGCCTCTTTGTCCTTTCTTCCAAGCGAACCACCGCCATAACTGAGGAGATATCACCCCAACCCAATTGTCCAAGACGGCTTGCAGTACACCTATGCAATCGCAATCTAAAAAAACCCCGAAGATATTAGCATGGATTTGGGGGTAACGTTCTCGGACTTTGTGGACGGAATTGTCAGCTCTCCCCTTGAGAGCATTCAATATGAACAGCCGAGCAGAACTAACAACATAGCAAAGAACATGAAGTTAACCAAATACAGCACAGATGAAGTTGTACTCCAATCAATTAAATCAAGTCGCGCAGAGGGAAGAAGATTAGCCGACTTGGATCGGTCAGTAGGCATGGCTACCTTGGCTTCTCTCGGGAGCACTTCGTACCAACAATTGGAGATAGGATAACGAACCTAAGGCTAAGCGGGCATAACAAAAGACACCATCGACCGCCTAATTGAATTGTACAGTTAGGCGAGAGAAGGAAAGATAAGTTATTAGACCGCGTTACAAAGGACAAAAAATGTCCTGGTGTGTGTACACGAAAGTGTGCTGGTGGTTATGGGCGGAGCTCTACTCAATATCCTTATGGGGCTGTGCTAGAATCGATTAAACTGTACCCCACGGATGAGACAACACTACAGGACTCTTTAGATCGTCAAGTACAATGGTTTGCAACGACCATGGGGTATTCATCAGATCGAGAAATGGCGATGTTTGCGCCTCATCGCGGAAGCCAGTTGATATTCATCCTTTGTGGTTGGCGGAATCATTCGGTGCTTTGGAGTTGGTCACTTACAAACATATTTAAATCGGTGGCTTCGTGATGGAAGTTTTCAAGTGTTCAATAGCAGAAGTGGACTCTATTCTCAAGGAACTTAAGGTGTCACGCCAAGAGCAGGCAAAGCATATCCGCGAGAGTTACAAACAGCTAGTCGAAAAGTCTTCAGAGTCTTTTGAAAGGTGCCAACAACGAATCGAATCCAACATGGTTCGCTTTGTCGAAGGTAACCTCCAACAGGAAGTGCTTACTTTGAATTTCACTGATTGTCTAGGGAAGGCGAAGGAAAAGATGCAGCTCATCGATAAGTAAATCGATAAGGTCAGGGTCATCATCGCCAACGGTTGCGGTACCATTCATCAGAAAAAGGCGACTGACAGACAAAGCAATTACGACAGGTCAGAGTTGTAGGAAATCAGAAGCAGCAGCCAGGCAATCCGAACGAGGCAGGCAAGCACCTCCTCGACAGTCATCAGTTCTATAAGCAAACTCAAGACTGAATTCCAGGCAGCAGTCAGAATACAGCGTTGGTGGCGTCGCATTAGGCAATCCCGTCGACACAATTCCCACCCAAAGAGGGAGTACTGCTGATAATGCAACTAACTCTGTTCGAATGGTTCTTTTGAATGGTCCTTTTGATTGAGGTGGTACTTTTCTTTGGCAATAACCCGAAGCAATATAATAATACAATTTCTTCTCATGAGCCTGACCGAAACTGATCGAAAGACCATCGAAGCAGCAACGCAAAGGTACTCAGACCAGTCTACCTCAGTTTCCCAACAATGGTGCCAGTAGTCATCCATCTCAGTCTTTCCAGGAAGATGCGAGCATAGCCATAGCGTCAGACAGAAACCGCACATCACAGCATCAAACTGTTTGTTTCGCCGAATACTCGATTAGCACAACTGCTCCAAGTGGTTCGCAACCGTCTCAAAGTGAGTGCACATGCCTCGCTGTTTCTGTACAGTGGCTTCAGTCTGCAATCGCTTGGTAGTGATTGAAGTAAAGTAGAAAACAAGGTTGACGAAGTACATCAGCGGAACAAAGATACTCACGGAGTGCTTATGCTCAAGTGTAAGGATACTGAAAGCATGTGATGTGCTCGTTGAATACTACTTGATAAATCGTATGAAAAAGAAGCAGTTTATCACGGGCGGTTACGGGGCGGTTTGGAAGGTGCTTGTCGATAGATTCTGAGATGCTCCTCCCCAAAGGAATAGGACAGGGAGCGTGGAGCCAACGGAATGTTTTCCTGAGAGGGTGAGTTGACTGTCTGAGTGATCGGTATGCAATCGTATGGCGAGGTTTTCCCATGAGATGCCGATCTCTTGCCGAGTTTGGAATTGGCCAGATGTAGTTCTGAGACATCCGCTTGCGGTACAACGGGAACACTTCGATCGAGATATGTTTTGGAGAGTTCAGTATAATGATGTGGCAGCCTAAAGTTATAGAGGTTTCTCTCCAAAAGCCGATTGGTAAGGTCAATTTGAGTTCTTCGAAGAAGAGCTTGCTGTTAGATTTCTGTGAGTATATATTCTTGGCGACTCTGCTCTCGGTAGCGTTCTGCCTCTCTTCTCGATGCTTCCAGAGTGTAGTTTGGTACTGCGTATTCCTTTGGTGGACCGTAACTTGCCTGCCTTTCAAAATAAGGCGTCTCCAACCTTTACGTTTCGTAAGTAACTTGCTTCGGTTGCTGGTGTTATTGGCGTCGTCGTAACTAGCGCTCCATCAAATCCAACTCTAAGTTGGACTGCTGAAGCTTTTCAGCCTGAACAGTTGATATCCGAGAAGCTGCAGTCTTGTTCAATTTTCGTGATAAAAGAATATCCTCCGTCCTTTTGACATGTTCCTCTCCTTCAGCTAGCTTTGCCTGCACTCGGTGTTAATGCTTCATCTGGGCTCTAATGAGCTTATACTGCTCCTTCTGAGACTTTTTACGAATGGTCTCAGATTAGCGGTTGAGCAGTTGGTAGTCATTTTATTGAAGACCTCGTAGCTCTGCTTCAAAGGCGCTGTAATAGCTGAACTCGACTGGCCACAAATTCTCACAAAATACTTCCAAGGTAACGAAGACATAGTGCCGCCGTTTGAGTGCCCACATCATGAACTTGAGTTCCTTCTTGGAGGCTGCTACTTCATTTCTTTCCATAAAAAGTTGAAGCTCCTCAAACCCAATGTAGCCTCTGCGCTGTGCAGCAATTGTATCGAAGGCTTGATAAGGAATCATCCTCGAGAGTTCCTCGCGACATATCTCGTGGATTCTCCATCGCTGGAGGTACTCCCTCACCAGCTCAAAGAATACCTTTTCTGCTCCGATAGATACTCCTGAGGGTTTGCCCAGCGATGTTTCTACTAGCCGTTTACGTTTATAAGGTTGCAGCTCTTGGCAAAAGTCCTTTTGGCTGATCCGACCAGTTCGCACCCAATCGAACCTACAGAAAAGCTCGTAGAGTTGTCGCTAGGTTATCGGCATCACCTGCTATATGTACAGCTGCAACTTGCGAATTGTTAGATGCGAGTCTGTGCGGGCTATCTTGGTGAATAGTGCTTTCGAGTTGAAGTTTCGCACTTGGGAGAGCTTATGTTTGATGTCGTCGATTGCCATTTCGGCTTAGGCGAGTTCCTACAGGAAGGCTGCCAGCCGTAGCTGCTTCTCCTCATTCATGCACTATCCGATAATTATAATCGGTCGATGCATCATCAAGAGGGTCAGTAGAGATAGACCCCGTAGGCTGTCACCAAACAGAACAGGTTGTCCGTCAGGTACTGCTCGTATGCTACTGCGTCAGTTTCGAAATCCCAGAAGCAGCGCGTGCCGGCCTGAACGCCTTGACCCTTTTGCTGCCCCAGAGCCACTTGTACAACATACTTATAGCGCCCCTTGCCAAGCTCCTTTAGCTGATACTTAACTCGATCTGCAATCTGCCTTCCAAGTATGGCCAGATCAGCGTCCGCAGCCACAAGCTCAAGCTTTTCCTTGAGGACTGCACGAATGACTTCCCTTGCCTCTGCAGCCTTAAACTTCTCCCGCTGCTTGGGGCGAATCTGGTAGTCGTTAGTAACTCCTGCCGCCTTCTTCATCTCGTGGTTGCAACTTATTATTTAAACGGGGTTTAGTTATTAGCATGAATGGTCAGTCCTCAAGTATGGTCCAGAAGTACCTGCGAACGCTCCTGTAGAGTCTCTCAGCATATGCGGTTGCATCATTACTGCTGTTGCCAATGTTCATCACGGCCTTTGTGATTCTTTCTCCCATCCCATCTTCACGTATGTAGTTGGATATGCCCAACCTAATCTTGCTCCCGTCGAGGTACTGGGCTGATGCGTCCTCAATATTCATGATGAGCGTCAGCGAGTAGTCAGTAAGGCCATTCTCGGCAAGAAATTCCACTGTTCTTTTGAGATTCAGCAGTACATCCTTGCTGCTGAAGAGTGGCTAACTGTTTCGGTCAAGCACAAAATTCATATCCATCGGAATTTGTGGTGGTCTGCTGAACCTACGACACATCATGCCCTTGAAATCGTAGATCTCCCACTGATCCATCCCAAAGAACATATTTTGCATGACTATGACGAACTCAACCCGAGAGTTCTTAACAATCTCATAGGCGCCGTAGATCTGCACCAATAGTGTTGGTTCTTCGATGTGTTTGAAATACTTTGGCAGGAACTTATAGAGACTCTGAAACTACCCCTCTGACAATATGCGCAGACATTGCAGCTCGTTGTAGCTCTGCAAAACATAACTGCCGCTCTTGCCTTCGGAGTTGATGAGGTCAGTTCCCACGATAGTCCCGATAAAGGATTCAATGCTGATGCCGCGAGACTACCTTACTATTGAAAACTCTTTGGGAAACAGGACAGTAACTTCAGTATAGTTCTCCGTGGAAAACTTCTTTGGCTTTGGCATGTCGAGTCCTTTCTGATGTGCCTCCAGGATACTGTTTAGCTTTCTTAACTATTCGGACTCAGAAGTAAACTACACCTCTTCTGAGGTAAGCCTGACGACTACTTCGCTTAGATTTTTTCTTATGGCGTCCCGGTGAGCTTCGCTATTTAGTGCATTGGAAATAACTGCTTGGCAGGTGCTGTTGCACGGTATGTGTTTGATGTAAGTCGAAGTGCCAAATGAAGAAACTGCAGAACGGAGAATGCTCTCGATCGCTTCTTTGTTCATGGTCGGCAGTGACTAGTACATAGCTGATTCAGTCTTCCGTAATTTTCGTGACATCAAACTCGGGAAGCTTGGTCCTATTTTCGGAGGTGAGTTACTGCTAAAGGGTTGTGTTTCGCAACGCTCATCCCCGATTTCAGATACTGCTCCACTTGTTCCCCTCTCCTCAAAGGTAGATACAACTACGTCATGGTTGAACTCGTAAATATGGTTGTTTTCGCGAAATGCGGCTCTTTCCTCTTCCAGCTGAGAATTGATATCAAGTTCTTCCTGCAGAAACGTAGTATCAATGGATTAACGGTGAAGCCGATGCGTAATATCCGACCCTCTGCTCTTATCAAGAAATTTGACGATGCGCAGGATACTATTAAGGACGAAGCAATAATTCGCAAAGGTACGCCAGGCATCCAGGAAATTGGAGCAGGTCTTTGGAGATAGTTGACTAGAACTTTTCGTGGTGATCCTCTGCAGGTGTTCCATCATCTCGGGAACCAAGATCTACAGGTATTGACTCTTCGTTAATCCACCTTCCTTTCCAAGTGCTTGATAACAGCTCATGGCCTTCATAAACGACTCCTTCGGATTTCTTAGACCAAGTGAGAGGACAGGGTTCTTCGCCGTTTCTGCAATCTTTTGAAGCTCCGATGCCACATACCCCGCAATGTGCTCGAGATTCATGTTGAATTGCATGCACAGTTCGTTGAGTACTTTTGCTTACTTTCTTTTTACTATTTCTTCCTTTTATTCGGTCGAGAGCTTGAACTCAAGGGAAGGCACAAGGAAGTCAGTGTATATCTTCATGAAGTACTCTCCCAGCTGGAATACCCTACACTTACGGAAATGTCGGCACACTCCATCCTTTGATTGCTCCTATGGGTACTTTAAGTAGGCCCACTGCGTAACGTGGAAGCTATGGGCGATGTAGGTCACGAAACTCAGTTCAAGATGCTACTGTCGCATAGTGAACTTACTGGACAGCTAGGCATGGCAGTCGCAGCATTCTATGTAGACCTCAATCTTCTGCTTGTCTTTGAACTTCATAAGCTCCTCAAACATAGCCTAGCTGTCAAGGCTGGGCAGACTGTTGTTTGAACCCCATTAGGTTTCGATAATGCGACTTTCCAGTTCAATTTTTGTGTAAAGGTGTGGTCCATAGAATACGTCGATATGCTAATAGTGCGGTTTACGACAGTTTTAGCATTTCATGTTCATCCCCAGCAGTTTTTTGAGGACATACTCTCCGAGAGGCATGTCGTCTGGGGAATATGCTAGACGACTTTCGCTAGACTGCTGGCATATTTCGGTAAAGTATCTCCACTTGGAGCGAAACCCTCGATATTTTTTGCGTTGATAGTCCTCAGCAAGCTGCTTGGTCATCTCAGGCATGCTCGTTGGTGAATACTCACTCTACACGTACACAATGTGTTTGTGTTGAAGGTAGCGGTGCTTCAAGTAGCTTACCATTGTGCTTTAGCTCTCAAGGGAGGAGTGGAAAAAGATGTTGGCCACTGCAGGGTTCGCCAGAGTGGCACGAACTTCTGGCGTCATGGATTGCATCATATCCTGGTCCAGCATGATTTTGTAGATCCTGAGTAGCATATGCCTCGCTACGCGAATAAGCTGTTTAAGTTCATATTTGATTAGTTTGAGGGCAGTTTAGTTGGGTCCAGCCAATATTATCGTCATGCCATTGCACGGCTTCCCTCCTTCCACAACCAACGCAGACTCATCACTACCATCGAAGCTCGCAACCTTCGTGAAGTAGATCAATTTGCTATGCCCAACGTACAGTTTCATATCAGTCACTTCCAGCAGAGAAATCTTCTCCACAATCTTCCCGATTTCCAGCGACGTTTTGAGTCTGCATAATACAATCACTACTTGAGGAGAGTATTTACGTCGATCTTACTAAAGACGACAATATCGCGTGAGAACAGCAGATCCTGCGCCTACCTATCGATACTGCCCTCAAGGAACACCATTGACACTGACATAGCGTGAAGCTTCTCTATGATTTTGGCTGTGTCTTTCTTTCGATTTTCAATCATCTCTTCGAATGACACAAAAGAGTTAGCTCGTACCCCAACAATATCAGAAGCTTCGCAGCTGCCATAGACCAGCACAATGTTGATGTTCTCGAAGGTGCTGGGCATCTTCTTACTCTTCATGGCCGCCTTCAGCAAGGTTCCTCCAACGTACCTACGATGACCTGGTAGCTTACCTAGCACCCACATCAGTCGACTTCTCGTACTTTAACTTGACGTTGGCACAGATGTTCATATTCCGAGTGACCATTGCATTGGCAGGCACCTCCGAAACCACTCGTTTGATGATCAGCTGCAGCACCTCGTAGTAGTCAAAAGAGATCTTGTTCATCTTCAGCGCAATTTGGAGCATCAGGCTTAACTTGCTCTATGCAATTTGCCATAACTTGGCTATTGGCATAGGATCGCCCTGAATCTGGAAATCGGTCAGCAGAGCCTTGATGCAGCTTGTCTTCTCGTCGTCTGTCTTATTCATGCGCTTTTGAAATGACTGCTTCTCTGGTTTGCGTTCCTGTAAGTACATTGTAGCGAGCTTCGAGGCATAGAGGGGATCGTTCTTTCTCCTATTGTAGTAATCTTGGTCCTTCTCCATCAGGTAGGCCCAGAACTTTCTATTACAGAACTAGCAAGTTCGAAGTGGCTTGTCCTCTTCGTCAAGGTCGCTCCCTTGAATGTAATACTCACAGCAAGGACTGCAGAAGATCTTCCCACAAATGCGACAATGATGCTTCCAACGATACAATTTATTGAAGCGTGCATCGCACTTGAAGCAGTTAGTTACATCGCGGTCTGGCACCCACTTCTCCTTGGGGCACATGCTGGAGCGAATGGTACGGAGGACTTGAAGGTTCATCTAATTATGCTTAATTCCGCTTGCAATACCCATACATACGCCAGATCATAAAAATAGGTAATAGGGGGTCAAGATAGTTGACGAGGATAGGAGACATATCTAGGCACGCATACGTTAATCATAACCATCCGACCTTCGGATGACGTCTGCGCAGCCAATTGAACATTCCCTAGAGCACAAACTTCTGCAACACATACATGTAGATCCCGAAGGCGAAGCCCAGACCCAGCAGCATTCCCTGCCATCTCATATCGAACTCCTGCAGTTCGAATTTCCCCAGCCTTGCCTTTGGAACGACACAAATAAGGATGCTATATGTCATGACGAAGACTAGCACGATCATAAAGAAAGGATTGGTACCGAAGAAGCGTTTCCACGGGCTCCCAATAGTGAATGCCATCACAGTGAAGATATACATGAAGTTAGAGAACATAAAGAGCGACTGTACCTCATAAGTATTAGTCACAAAGTCTTCCTCAACCTGGTAAGCTAGCAGGTTAACATCAGTTCCAGCGTAGGTGTAATATTGCAGAATGCTGGTGAAGATAGTTCCACCGGCCATGAGAATAATCACGAGGAATTGCCCGACGAGCTGGATAAGGAACAAAGATATCACGCAAAACATGTTACTGAAGCTGAACAGGCGGTCGTTGGGTCGGAGTTCAGACAACCTCGAGGCACAACTGGTGTAGCCAATGGTCAAGAAGAAGAAGAAGTTGCAAGCAATATCCCAATACAAATATTGGAGATCTGCAGGGTAGCCATAGTAATACTCGGTGATGACTGTTGATGTGTATTGGATCAGTGAGTATAGAGCCATTATGTTAAACAGTGAGAAGTTAGTAGCCAAGCCACCTCGGCACTCCTTGATGAGTTCGATCATAGCAGTAATGTTGGGGATCTTCGAGGTGAACGGCGAAGAAATAGAAGCTTCTGCTTAAGATAGGGAGAGTCCAGCATCAGCCTGTTTGAGAGCACCGCAATCGTTAGCACCATCACCGCACATCGCTGTAATCTTACCCATTGATTGGTAAACAACCACTGCGCGGGTCTTATCATTTGGTTTTGTTCTTGCAAACACCTTCACGTATTCAATAAATTGCTTCTTCTAATCTGTGAGCGGGTCTTTAAAGATTTCGTGGAAAGCAGCACCGGTGAGGCAGAATATGGTTCCCCCTCTCATGCCTATCTGAATCGCTCGTGCTGGGAGTTCTTGAAGGGTGCATTCAAAGTCCTTCTCTGTTTTGACTTTCTGGACAGGAGGCAGTAACACCCGCTCGGAAGGTGGCGGGTAGACATACCTGCCATTGATCAACTGAGGTTGTGGAGGAGCCATCTGTTACGGTTCATTTTGTTATTGGAAATTTTTGACGCTGTAGCGACCATTCGGTTCATGATCGATAATCATTGCGTTCAGGTTCCGGTCAATGACTCCCGATTTAAATCCGATGTTGGCCCCAGTGAGTGCATTATCGCC
>ERZ724508.2282-NODE-2282-length-10237-cov-4.648596_pt1 | contig 10237 bp, 14 predicted proteins | sample MGYA00376041_ERZ724508 | MGnify/ENA primary metagenome ERZ724508 (study PRJEB28724, sample SAMN07190887) | wastewater metagenome | isolation source: effluent of sewage treatment plant in Hong Hong | place: USA: Christiansburg, Virginia | collected 2016-03-01 ... | reverse complement strand
ATGATAAACTCTCATATTCTCATGGTACCAGAGCCGGGTTAGATCTGCAGCATCGGGAGTATACTTTGAACTGGCTGAACACATACCCTGGAACACTCTCCACATGTCTCGTAGATTGAATGTGTAGTGGCTTTTAGAGGGCGTGGGCAAGAGTTCCTTCCTGACTCTGTCATAGACCGATATCACACTCTCAATAGCCTTCGGTAAGGCATTCCTCACACTTTCAGAAAACTTTCGGTAGAAGTTATTGACTAAGTTGGTGAAGATAGCGTGGATGATTGACTCATTGAGTTCGGTGTAAGCGATGACGTTAAAGTGCCGAATGAGTCTGGCTGTGATAAAAGTCCTACCTCCGCCTGGTGGGCCCATAGCCGACAACAGGATCAGCTGCTATAGTTTCATAAATAGAAGATCCTTGCGGTTGTACCAGCCCTTGTGGTCTAAGTACTGCCTCAATAATTCGATGGGTGGCTGGGCTCCAAATTCCTCCTTCTTTGGCATGTTAAGATCATCCACGAAGATAACAAACTTCTTTCCGATTGGAGGTCCATAAACTCCCTTACGTCGTTTGTCGAGCTTGCCATCGATAGTATCTTGAGTCTGGTTGCAACCTGTTTGGGCTGAGAACACCATGGATATATACTGGTAATCCTCACCAAGCTCCCTTGTGAGAAGTTGGTTAATATTGAGTGACTTACCCGTGCCGGTTGGCCCAACATTGAGCACGTGTTTTTCATTGGTGATGAGCAATTTGAGGAAGTAGATGTTTCGAGCCGAATCCGTGGTGGGGATCATAATTTCGTGGTATTGCATCTTGGAGTCGATATTGAGTGGGCCATTGGTCTCACTCCACTCCACATACTTCTTCTCGGTTTGGTTGTAGAAGTACTCGTATACCGAATTGGGAGGGTGGTCAATGCCAGTATTCTTCTTGATCAGCTCTTTGAGGAAAAGGTCCATCTTGAGTCGGGAGTCAAAATCAATGGTGCAGCAGAATGACCACACGAAGCTGAACATAAACAGTGACTCAAGGATCGATTCCAGGTGGTCCAATTCCTCGGCAGTTATCTTCTTAATTTCGGTATCAGTGTAGGGAACCAGGAAGCAGTCAACAATTCGCATTAAGCTTTGACAAATGTTGTTGTCCATTGTCGTCACAACTTCTTTCAAGCTTGTTCGAAGGTACTTGATAGTAGGCTCAACGAACGCTTTAATAAGTCTGCGCAGTTTCTTTTCGATGGTCGCCCTACCGCGGATGTTTGCCGGAATCCTTTCTATCCACGATTCGAACAGAACATCAATACCAAGTGCCTGTGGTTCCATGTATACCATGCCGCAGCGAGACACTGTAGCAGGGGAGGCCACTGCAAGATCCTCTACTTCGAACATCATTGTCATATGCGGTGTGAGCGTAAGAATCTGGCCGCTATTAAGACACAGTTTCTTATTGTCATCGAGCACAGTATTCATAGATTCGATCCAGAGGGCATCCACAGGTCCGTCGAACATAATCCAATGCTTGTCGGTGGACATGTCTTTGACACATTCACGCACTGTATAGGCAAGTATGCCATCTGACCACTCATGGGTCGATTAGTTATAGTCTCCGTAAAGCTGTGATGGAATCTTAATCGATTTAGGGTTGAGAGTGTGAAGGAAGACCTTTGCTTGTCCCTGTTTCTCCAAGGATGTCATCGCTGCCGATAGCACTTTGTAATCTGATGTCTTGCCTCCACCGGTTGGTCCCACAAGCATGAGTCCATGCCTAACCTGGATAGTATCGTAGAGCTGAATGATTTTATCTATGAATGGCTGGGCAGGTTGGAGGACCATGTTCTTACAGATTTGGTTTATAGCGGTTAGAAGTGAACCGTAGTTAACTGTAGGCTTTTCAATGCCTGGGAATAAATCCTTGATGATGTTTTCGAAAAGAGGCAGATCGTCTTTGAGGAATTTCGGGACGTTAACATCTCTGAGTGCTCGCAGCAATAACTGTTCCTAGTTCATGTCGGGTTCCGCACTCTTTAGTAGACCTGCAGCATTGATAACCGACCGCACTGCTCGCATACCATAGTCGTAATGATCCTGCGAGGAAAGCTGTTCGGAGCTCAGCTTGAATGTCGCCACCATCTTCTGAGCGAGTGCGCGACCTTCTGTAAATCCGAACGAATAGAGCATAATTTCCCCAATCATAGCGTAATCGGGCACCATCATTGCCATCGGTCGGAATAGTGCTTTCAAGTTGTCTGGCAGTTCTGTTCGACCTGCATAACCAGGATTCATGGTGATGAATACTGAGAACGTTGGTAGTAGTTTGATGACACTCTCTTCGAATTCAATCACGGGTGTTCCCTTAGCTTTTTAACCAAAAAGGATGAGCAGTTGTTGAGCAATCACAGACAGCACTTCAATGTTGATACGATTGAACTCATCGAAGCAACACCAGGCACCAGCGCTGGCCAGTCCCTTGAAGAATTTACCGATCATAATGTAGTCCATGGAATCGGAGCAGTTGAACACGACACATTGCTTGGCAAGGGCTTTGGCGAGATCCTTTACGGATTCGGTCTTGCCTGTTCCGGCAGGACCAGCAGGCGCACCGCCTAGGTTCAGCTTGAGAGCGCCCATTAGCGTCATGTAGCACTTATCAGTGAGTGGGGTGATGACCAGACGGAGAGTATTTCCAAGGTACTCATAACCGTAAGGGAAGTTGGTTTGGATGCACTTCACGAAGGCATTATCCGTTTCCCAGTAGTAACGTAGCTGGCTGATCCACTCGAATGCACCAACATCGTGTATGGATGCTCGCCACAGTTTCTCAACGACATCCTTGGCGTGCACATCAATAACGATCAGAGCGTTCACAGTAACCTTAGCCTGCACAGAGAGCTTTGTTCGGACGAGCTCGACCAGCCCAAGGAGATATTCGTTGAGCTTGTCCCAGTATTCACGAACCGCGGTTGCTCCTGCCTTAAAAGATTGTTCAACGTCTGCAGTCCAGATAATTTGAGAACCGTTAAGAATGACCTGACCGGGATGGCTCACTGCCCATTCGGTACGTTTCCGACTGGGATAGTCCTTGACAGCATTGAGGAATGCTTCTCTTACTGACAGCCTCATCATCTCCTCAAGCTCACCCATCCAATCTTCAACGTTCTTTTTGTTGGGATCAACTGGCTTGACGAATTTGACCTTTTCCTTTTCAGCAGACATCATTGCCAAAATCTTCTTGTCCTTATCGAACTCCACCTCGTTAATGTTTTCGAAGACCTTGCGTAAATGGGGTTGCACTGCCGTCGGCTACTTCGTTTGAGATAGAATTTCCAGTAGATCAGTGTCAGACAGGAAGTAGAATCGAGCGAACTTCTCACGCTTCTTCTCCAAGTAGTTCTTCAGCTCCTTTTGAATAAGCTCGAGGTTTTTGTTGGCTTCTTGGAGCCTTTCAAGAAGTCCGCTTTCGCTGCACATGCCCAACACCAGGCTGTCCTTGCTTGCAGTCTCCATGGTATGGCGCCAGGTCGAATCGACCATCTTGAACTTTTTGCTTTCTTTTGGCAGTTGTTTGGCAATATCAGCGGAATCGAAGATAGGCTGTAGATACATCCACTCACCTTGACACTTCGCCCATTCCTCCAGCACATCTGACATGGTCTTGAGTTTATCGTTCCAATCCATGATCTCCTTTTCAAAAGGCTTTTTGAATGGTGAGAACTGCATGGACTGCGTATTGACCATGTGCTCGTCCACCACCATTTGAATTTCGTCGTAGTTTTTAATGAGGAAGGTGTTTTTGTAAGGCAGCAGCGTGAAGTTAATTGACTCCCACATGGCTTTCATATTGTTTAGACCCTGCTCAATGTTGTATTATTTGCTGGCACGCTCGCCAATATCGACGCAGATGTCGACATGAGTCATCAGTCCCATGTCTAATGCCTTTTGGAAGGTGAAGCCCTCTTTTGGCAGCACCTCAAAGCCAACTTTTTAGCTGATTTGATTCCAATGTCGCTCCACCAGACCTTTCTTTCTGAGGCTCACCATCAATGGCACCTTCGGTTTGAATTCATCGATCTGCTCTTTTACGCTCTGGGCGATCTTCAGGACTGGCCCGATATCCCGTTCTTTGAAAAATCTATTAACACCAGCCAATACCCTCACCGACTCCTCCACAAACTTTTCAGCAGCAACGGCGTCGAGTGTCTCCCATTCACCATTCAACCAATTCTTGCTGTTCGTGAACCACTGATCAGCGGTGACCCACAAATTGCTGTAGGGGGTGAATTCTCTTACCATCATCTGAATCTTGCTGTAGTCAGTGGTTTCTACATCGAATAGGGATTCCCTGGAGTTATACTTTCTGGCATCTTCTTGTAGTCCAATAAGACTCTTGTTGATCTCAAGACAGCTTTTGGCTGCATTTTCGTGGTTCTTAATGTCCTGCCACGAATGGAAGTTTTGGATCGTCCTTTCGAGGTTGTCGATAGTTTCCTTGAAGTCTTCCTGTGCAACCTTCATCTCGTCCATAAACTTGACCTTATCCTTCTCGAGATCCTTCACGCGTTTTTCGACCATTTGGGTGATCTCTTCAGGTGAGCCGAAGATAATCCACCGTTTGTCCAGCTCGTCTTTGGAGAATCTGTAGTTGAACTCTTCGAGGATCTTGTATATGTCGAAGCATTTCTGCATTTCGATTTTGATCTTTTCCATTTATCCAGGCAGGTTGTTGATGTAGTCGCGGATATCCGTGAGCTTTTCTATATTGGTGGGGTGCTCTCTGATTTTGTTCTGAATTTGCTGGAAGTCGTTGAAGATGGCCTGTGCTTGGAACCTTGCGCGCTTAGCAATCATGTCGATGAAATTTTTCTGGAGGGTTTGGTACTTCTCTGCCAATGTTTCCTTCATTTCCTTGCAGTTGATCTCGAAGAACGACACCTGGATCTTTTCAGGAAGGCGCTGTCGTAATCGTTTTTCTTTCTCGATGATTTGAGCAATTTCGGTTTGAATCTGCTCTACCTCCCACGCATTCTCCTCCATTTCGATGTTTCGTGTGAATTCATCTGGGTCCAACTTGAGAAGATCGAGATACTCATCCCAAGATTTCTTGTATTCGGCGAGAGGTTGGATACCAACGAGGAGAGTATTCCGGACCTCCTCAATGATATCCCAGATCCACTTATTCTCGTCAGGAAGCTTACGCGGAACGACCTTCGGATCGGGGTCCACTGGCTTTTCTCGCGGCTTCATTGGTGCCTTGATAAAGGTCTCGTTCTTGATGGCCTTGTACAAATCAGAAAGAATCTTTGGTTCGAGATCGGGGATCTTTGCCAAGTCGTCCAATGGTTTTTCGAAGAGGTGCACAATCATGTTCACAAAGCTAGTCGGGGCAGTACTAAAAGCAAACTCATCCTCCTTTGCCTTGACTAGGTCCAAAAGGAACAAAGGTTCCACAAATCTTCGCTTTTTAAGCCTTTCTGCTTAATAAGGTTGCAACCCCCGAAGTTCTTCGTCGCTAACGAATACGTTTACGACCTCACACGCGTCGCTGACCTTTACTTGCAGAGGGATGAATGAGAATATGTAGTCCTTGAGATTGTAGTACGACTTCTTCACGACAAACAATAGCGAGTCCTGCATAATTAACCTGACCACCGTAAGGAACCGTTTGAGTTTACCAAAATCATAAGTGATCTTGCTGGTTTCCTGCATATTGAACCATCCCTTTCCGACTCCAGAGAAATTGGATTTAATGACCTTAATGAGTTCCTCAATCCAGCTCCCTTTAAGTGTATACAGCATCTGCGAGATAGACGATTCCTGTTTGTGACGGAACTCTTCCAGTACCAGTCGATTACGAGTCTTGTTCAAGTCGAACAGGTCCATTTCAAGGACTTCATTGCACTTCACACGGATTTCCTGCAGAGCTTTGATCACCTCAGCTTTGATAAATAGCGAGTGGAAGCAGAAGTTTTTGAACGTTTCGGTAAAGTCTTTCGCATCCTCGCTGATGATCTCCTTGCCCACGATCGTTATTTCCTTGGAATTGCCTTTAGTTCGTTCGAGTTCAATCATGCCGTAATAAGGGGTTTCCTTTTATGCCTTCATCGGTGGTAGAGTTAGGTCAGGTAGACCGTCTGCCTCTTCCTTTCCCACGCTATTCATGTAGTTGTTTAGGATGATTTTGTTCATGGTCCGGTTGTAGTCGTAGCCTACCTCCATAATGAGACCGGTGGCTTCCATATCCTTCAACTTCTTGTTCTTCGCCATGTTCTCCAATCGCTTTTTCTGCTATTGGTCAAGTTCAGGGAGATCTGCATTGTGGATGGGCATGTTGTCGATGTAAAATTGGTAACGGATGATGCTGTCAGCATGCAGTCGTGATTGGAAAGCATTAGCTATGCGATCGGCGTACTTTCTAGGGTCTTCAGCGTCAAAGCAGAAGTAGATGCGATGCAAGGATTGGGTTGTCCCATCACTAGCCCACTTGATTTCGTACGAATTACTGGTAGGATTGTAACTTAGGACTTCCAACGGCTCGTATTAGAACTATCCATTAACCTTCCTCAACCCCTTGCCAGCAAGTTTTCGTTTAACCCCCTCTTCATCGACCTTGCGTGCAATCCAATCCTCATCGGTGAAGTCATCGAAGGTATTGTCATCGAAATACTCCAATGGAAGCCACCCTTAACGTCTTCCTGCTTGATTGAAATCGATGTGGTGGTCCAGAAGTAGTTGTGGAATGTTGAAACTGGCGTATTCTTTCTTCTTCCGATCAATGGCAACTTTGCGCGGAACGCGTCCTGGAACTGGGTCGTATGGTTCCATCACCTAAATTCATTCAGCCATTACCTTTGGGTCCACACTTGGATCAAGATCGTTCATCTCGTTCATGACCTTCATGATTCGTTCGGCGTTCTGCTTGCTGGCTTTGCGTTCTAGAATGACTTCCTGCGCCTTGCGAAGTTTGAGCCCGCTGGCCTTTGGCACATTCTGCCGCTGCTGCGTGACTATGAGCAGCGACGAATCAGGACCAGCCAGCGCCGAATTCTACGTTTAGAGGATTGCATACGCCAATGGCCAGAGAGTTCTCGGGATTGATGATCTCCGAGTAGACGCCTCGCTGGCGGTTGCTCGACACTATGCTAGTGTTCATTGGGTAATTCAAATATAAATTATAGTAAAGAGAGAGCCACAAGGGTCTGAAGTTGCTCCACTTGATTCACCGATGCCTCACAAACTCCAGATGGGAGGAACTACCATATCCGTTTTCGCTGCGCAATCTTATAGAAGAATCCACTCCCTTTACACACTTGAGTTCCTCGCCGAGGCGCTCGCCTAGTCGTTGGTTAAGCTCGAAGAACTGTTGGTTCTGTTTGAGGAGCAGTTCCTTAATCTTTGCGTTAGCTTCATTAATCTTGTTATCGTAGAGATCCACTCTGCCTGTGATTGACTTGTTATCCTTCTCAAGCAAGGCTATATCGAGGCGTATTTTAGTATTCTCTTCTAGCAGCCTAGCGTTACGAGCGACTAATTCAGCTTGGAGATCTGTTGCAGAAACGTTTGCTGTATTGGGTTCCAGAACCTTCAGGAAACTTTCATGTGTGGTCGGCATCTCTTCGTCATCGGGTATAGCTTTGAGCAGAAACACTTTACCCCGACATGGGTTTACATGGGCAGGCGCAGGCCTTCCTTTGTTGCTACTTGCCATTCGTTATTATTTATAACTTGTACGCAATCAGCGGTCTACCGGGAGATGCTTTATTTGTCAATAACAAGGCATGGAGAGTCTCCAGCTAACAAATATCGCCCTTCCCGGCGAAGCACAAGAATATTTCAATGACTGCGCCAGCAACTGAAGTAGCAATAGCAAAGCCAACGATTTTCAAGGCGGGATATTGTTAGCCTGTTCCATGAATTTCGATGATGGCTTTGCCCCATTGTTTGACAATTTGAATTGCGTAGCTATTATTTCCGCGACATGAACTCCTAGCAAACAGTTTACAAATTTAAGAGTAATACGTTGGCACATGAGAACCATAGCAATACTAGCCTGAGATAGCTTGAACCTGTCCGCAAGTCAATTGGTCAGAGGTCCTGCATTGCCTTGGAGTTCGTTCAGTCAACATCAAAAAAATACGTTTGGGTCTTGAAGGAGGATTGCTGTTGGCTTCTTCAGCAGAAGATTGTTGGGTGTGCTTCCGTAGAATTCGAGGATCCACATTTAAATTAGAAACTTATCGTTGTTACTCAATAATTCGATGTAGAGCAGACTTGAATTTCCAATGGAAGCACTAGCAGTTCAACCTCTTCTGCAGCTCTCCAGCGAGCAGGTGCTCGAGGAACAGATCACGAAGGTCCGGAAGATGCTTCGCAAGCGAAGAAGGGGGTGCGCTACCGAAGGCTTCCCCTACATTCACATGACACGGAGGGATTCTGTAGAAGAATTTCTGCGCAGAAACTCGATGGAATCCTCATCGGAGGGAAGCTAACCCAGCTCTCCCAACAGGATATGATCCCCTGTTTGTACTTCATCATGCTTTCAATCAATCTGGGCTGAGCCATTCAAAAGAATTGCACGTTTTCGATATGCCGCTTCCTCGGAACGCTGTTTGCTGTTTGGCTGGGGAACCCATATAGATGTCTCCAAGCAAGCTCAGTCATGTTCCCAGCTCCTTACCCTCCAACCACCTCCAAATTAAGAGATTGAAGTGTAACGACCGATTTCCAGATGGAAATCGACTCTGGGTGCGTGAAATAAAGTGAGATAGTGCATTTTACTTTCAAAAGAAGCGCAATTATGGAGCATTAAAGTGCTTTCGATCTTTCGTTGTTGGTCCTTGACGGTCTGAAGCTTCTTCCAACTTCGTCTCCTCCAATTAAAAATTTTAACATGTATTTAAACTCAACGCTAGACTGCTATGAAGAAAACCTTTGGAATCGGTTGGTACACCACCCGTGGCAGTCAACATCCATCCGAGCATGAAGAGAACAAGCCACCGAAGACCGCAAGACAGCAGATTGGTGGTGGAGAAACCACTCCCGACACCATCGTAGGATTTTAAATATCATCAGGAGTACGGTGCTTTCGAACGAAAGAGCAAGGCCAACCAACAAAAGTCAGAAGGTTGATTGGGGTCGCAGTACATTGTCTGAAGCAGTATCACCTGGAAGAACGCTGAAGCCTACAGCATTACCGCAGAACCGACAAGTAAAGCTGGGAAAGAGCAACAAAAGCAACCTCAAGCAATCTCAAAGTGGCAAACTCAACATCAGCAGGCAAGATACTGTCAAGCTGAGTGTCAACATTCGAGAGGAGGTGACTCATAATGAAAGCATAACTTTGCTGGAGCCGCAGTAGTCCAAAAGAGATATCACTCCCGCCAAGAGCTGCATAAGTCTTAAGAGTTCGGCTCGGCTGCTTCCCGGAGTGTCAACGGCGAGACTCAAGCTAGATGATATTCTCACCAAGAAATCGAACATCAAGAGCTTCGGAAGGTTTCGACCAATGAGTGAAATGGAAATACAGCTGAGTCAATCGGGGTTGGGAGGAACAAACTGTTCCTTTCAGTCTGCTCAGAATGTGCTCGTGACGGTGGCAAATGGTCAGCAACTACCTTTCACTTTGGATAGAATATTCGCTCCGTAGGAAAGCCAATAGCGGGTTTACGAGGAAGTCGGCCGATAGATAGTCAACGATTTATTCAGCGGCTACAACGGCACACTGTTCGCATATGGACAGACTGGTTCAGGTAAGACCCATACGATGTTTGGAGTGTTGAGCGATTCCAAACTCTGTGGAATAATTCCGAGGGCAGTTCGAGACGTTTTCCATCACATCTCCATAGACGAGGAGGACAAAAAGTACATCCTTACTTGCTCAATATTGGAGATCTATAAAGAAACTCTGTTTGACCTTCTAGTTTCCGCCAATAAGGAGAACTGTCTGAAGATTAAGGAGTCCTCGAGCAAAGGCATCTACGTATAAGGGATTTAAGAAGTGCCGGTAACATGCTAACAACAACTTCTCGAACTGATTGTCCAAGCCAACAATAATAAATCGGTGAGGAGCACGAAGATGAACGAGTACTCTAGCCGATCCCATACTATTGTGATGTTGGAAGTCGTGCAACGCTATCCGAACGGTCTCTAGAAGAAAGGCAGACTGAATTTGGTAGACCTTGCCGGTAGTGAGAAGGTCTCGAAGTCAGGTTCAGTAGGCGAGAGTTTATAGGAAGCGAAGAAG
>ERZ724508.2281-NODE-2281-length-10240-cov-8.645066_pt1 | contig 10240 bp, 1 predicted proteins | sample MGYA00376041_ERZ724508 | MGnify/ENA primary metagenome ERZ724508 (study PRJEB28724, sample SAMN07190887) | wastewater metagenome | isolation source: effluent of sewage treatment plant in Hong Hong | place: USA: Christiansburg, Virginia | collected 2016-03-01 ... | reverse complement strand
TTAAATATTGAATCCTATATGTTTAAATAAATTAATATAGACTTGCTGAAGCAGTGGTATCAAAATTGAAATTCAGGAACGCTCAGGTAATCTTTAATTTACAAGTTAAATTTTGTTAAAATCTTTCAAAAATATATTTATGATCACATATATAAATGATACAATAGTTATATAGGAGCTTAAAAATTTGATTCGGCTTAAAGATTATAACATTATTTTGCAAAATAAAAATAATAAAGATAAAAATGAGGAAAAATAATTTATATTATTTTTGATAGTATAAAATGCTATTAATGTCTTTATTTTATTAGATTAAAGAATTATAACATAATAAGAAATAGAGGAATGATAATTGTAAGAAGATAGAAACATTATCATAAATTTAGAGGAATTAAAAGATAAATAATCTATAAAAAATAAAATCCATCATTAAGTATAATAGAAATACATTAAAAATTTAAGTAAAGAAATCTTTTAATATTCTTCGAACAATAAAATACACTTTATCTAATAATTTATAAATAAAAATTTTAAAACATAGAATATAAATTAAAATTATTATGATCATTTTTTTATCCAAACATCACAAATTGAAGATCCTTATTATATGTTTTTACCCACAACAATACATGAAGATGGATTTTTGAGATTATCAACGTCATGATCTTTAGCACTTTGAATTAAAAACTGAAGAGTAGTTTCAAAAGACATTTTCATAAAAGCTGAGCTATTAAACTTTAAGCCTTATCTGCTTAAACAATTAAATTCACCCTGTAATGTTAAATAGTCAGCAACTAAGGAAGCATGTCAGTAATCAATTTTGATACCATAATAAGAAAATACTTAGAAAATCTCATTAATCCAATGCTGTCTTCCGGCTTCAATGCCGAATTTGTTAGTAAAATCAATTATGTTATTACTTGTTACATAGTCAAATTATATCTCAGTTTATATCTTTCTTAAGATGTCAAAGTTTACCCCCTCGAATTATAAGATTTATTTATTATTTTCTTTAGTAAGGAAAACGTTGCTAATTCCTTTAGATTTTTTAACAATTAATTAGTCTATAGTTTTCTCTAGTATGTTCATAATCGGAAAATTATGCCTGGAGAACTTTTTATCTAAAGTCACAATGATACTGTTTTGTTATTTTTTAACAATAAGTTAAAACTTTTCTTTAATTTGAATTTCATTATTAAAACTACTCTTTCTCTAAACATCTGTATTAGACTCTTTGGACATTTTTCTTTATTGCTTCTCTTATTAGGATTTTAAATCTTTTACAGTTTTTAAATATTCATTAATTTGTAATTTAAAAAGACTCTGAAAATCCTAAATTTTCTAATCTATTCTATCATCATCTAGTCTAAAGAACTATTTTATGCTATCTATATCCTCTAGCTCTATATCTATATTATAATGTATTTAGAACTTAGTTTTAGTTTAATTATCTAATGATGTTTCTATATTGAGTTTCTTTACCCAATCTCTAAGATAATACTGTTAGAATTCTTATTATATTTCTTATGCTCTTTCTTCATTTACAAATTATTGTAAAGGAACACTCATTATAGAATGTTTAGTATTTTTAGTTGTAAGTAATTCCTTAAGTCTTGGTACTCCTAAAGTAACATTTGCTCCACCATGACCAGCTAAATGGAAAGTATTTAATGTCATTTGAGTTGATGGTTCTCCAAAAGACTAAGCAGCTATAGCTCCCACAGACTATCCTGGACCAACTTTAGTTTGCAATATTAAAGACTAAATCATTTATCTAAACTCATCCTATGATATATTCTATTTAATAAATTTATCTTGGTACTTAATTATAAACGTGTCTAACTGTTTATTTATTTTCTGATTAATTTCAGAATCAACATTTATTTTTTTCTTATTAATATTTCTTAACAAAGTCTCTTATTATTATTGAAGAGTTTAAAAATTATTAAGAACAAATTCAAGATTTTCTAAGAGATTAATTTTAGTAGGATCTAATCCATCTTCTCCATATTTATATTGTATTATTGTTCCATCCGCTATATCTCAGACAGTGTTATCATATTAAGCAACTAAGCTCTCTAGATTCTTGACTAATATTCTCTGTAGGTATCCAGATCTTGATGTTTTTACCGCAGTATCTACTAAGCCCTCTCTGCCAGCCATGCAATGAAAATAAAACTCTTATGGTTTTAGACCACTTAAAAATCTATCACTAATAAATCCACCTGTTCTTGGATCATGGCTGAAAGACTCAAATGAGGGTAAACTTTTTCCAGAGATCATAAGAGGAACTCTTTTTCCTTCTAATTCCTATTAACCTAAATTGGAGCATATTTAGCTGTGGTTGAGAACACTACCTTTAGCACCTGTCAAGACCATTTATGAGAAATTATTGAAAGGAAATTTAACCTCTAGACCTTCTCCTACACAGTAATTTTAAACAATTTATTACTTCTTAACAATAGTTGATTTAATTACACTTTCTATTTGAGTGTGCATGTTGGGATTGTCAAAGAAATTCTCAGCAATAAATTTGCTAATTTGATCTTCTTAAAGACTAAAAGTTTTCATTAATTCTTTTTTAACCTCACTTTTTATTTAAGAAAACTACTCCACTCAACTTTTATCAGCTTCTTAATTTAAATATAAGTCCTCCATTAGAAGAGAAAATCCTCTTAGTTTTAAAAAGCTGATACATAACCTAGTTATTCCTGTGGTTAGCATTCTAGTTTTAAAAGGACCGAACAATTCATAAAAAGCATGAAATAATCCAAAGGAGTTATTTCCTAAAGAGTTTTTATCTAAAACTCCGTGTAATAATTCATTGTTCAAAAATCAAACTTCACTTTCTTCTTTGGAAGCTGCATCAAAATATGACTTGTTAATTCAAGCACTATATTTATTAGTTAAATTTCCTTATACTTCCTTCAAAGGATCCTCTGAATAGTTAGCAATAAAATCTATAATATTTGAAAATAATTACTTTCCAGTCCAAAGTCTTTTTGGAAATACAATGGCTGGTTTATTTATATTTATTTTGGTTTAAAATATGTCCTTTGAAATAATTTCATCTAAAGACTCATATAAAAATTAATTATATGTTTCTTTATCGAAAAATCTGTCTTTTTGACTAATAAAAACAGCCGCAAAAATAAAGTCCTAGATAAGACCTCTTAAAGGATTAGAGTTAGTTGGTAAAATGAATTGTCAATCTGAAAGAGCAATTTAAAGTGCATCAGCTCATGAGTTGTAATTCTATAATAAATGTAGGTTCATTTCATCTCCATCAAAGTCAGCATTGAATCCAGCACAGTTTGCATAATGCATTTTTAGAGTGAGATCTTTTTTCATTATTTTAGCTTAAAAAGCCATTAAAGAAGGTGTATGAAGAGTTGGTTGTCTATTGAACAAAACAACATCATTATTTTTCATATGTCTAAATACAATTTTATTTTCTGCATTTTATAATAAAGTCTCAGCAATAATCTTTCTTTAATTTAGAGTGCTTTTTTCCAAGAGCTTTTTCTTTCCATTCTCTTCTATTGCAAATGCTCCTGGATATTTGTTGACCCCATTCAGTATCATTTGCTAGAGCTCTTAGTAATTCTGCATGTTGACAGATTCTGGATAGGTTAGTGTCTAAGCTACAAAAGGAGGAACGCCAATTTAATTAGTTTCCAAAAACGGGTCAGGGGATATGACACTTCTGGCTGACTAGTTGACTCTTTTTCCCATAATTTTCATTCTAAATATTCCTTCTTTTTTCTCCAATAGCTATTTAATACCTGTCTATTTATCTTATTGTTTGCCTACAGAAGAATCTAATAGTGTAGAAACTGTGTCCTACATCTCAAACCATTTAGAAAGTATCTTCTTATACTCTTCTTTATTTTCACTATTTTAGTTCTATATTAGATCTTTTATTTCTTCATTTAATTGTATTATCTTTGTATATATGACTGTATGGCCATGCAAATAGACTTATCCATTTAACAAACTTTCCGGTCTAAATCTATTAGGTGTGACTAGTAAGTTCTATATAAAAAAACTATTCACTTTTTCTTAAACCTCACCTTTTTCGGAGGGAATAATAAATCTGTTTAGCTGCTTTTCATTTGTAAATAATTCATAAAAAAATTATTGAATTTCTTATATACTAAATATTCTTTATTTCTTATCATTATCACAGTTCTAGTAGGATATAATAAATTTTACAATACCATCTTTTTTGATACTTCCCTTTAGCTACTAACAATGTGGACATTAGGCATTTTATTTAGCAGCCTCATAAAACGACTTAATATACTTATGTCTTTATTCCTTAAAGAATGAGCAATGAGTATCTATTAAACTTTTTTAATCATTTATTTTTTGATCTTTTTTTTGTATTTCTTTATATTTCTTTTGTAGCTTTTTAACTATATGTCTAAAGATCTTTTTTATTTAATTTTATTGTTCGTTTTTAGAATTTTTGTCTTGCATTTTTAAATACTCTGTAAATATTTAAGGATTCTCGAAGTCTTGCAACACTAAGAAGTCCTTACAGTTCTCTATATCTATTTATTAGAGAATCTCTATGAAGAAGTTTTTGTTGTTATCTGTAATGGTGTATCATTTGCAGTTTAAACACGAGGACTGAAGCAGTTTAGTGATGTCTTTTATTAGGAAGAGATTCATAACTGGTAAATGAAGTGCAATGTGTCCGAAATGACCGGCACATTCCTATTCAGCTTGGCTACATGTTGGACATATACTTAGCTTATCATGAGGCGACACTCCCAATTTCCGGTCATATAAGCCTCCAGGATACGGATTTTTAAGGCTATCAAAAGCCATTGGAGAAGTGATTTCCTACACACTCAAGTCTAGCACTTCTTAGTTTGAATAGAAACTAAACTTAACCTTTTAGAAATCTTTTTTATTTTAGAATATCATTTATAAATTCTTTAATCAAAAAATAAAAAATAAAATAGTTAAATTATTATATGGGAAACCAATGCCAAAGATGTAATGATAATTCCAACTATTAAGTTGGAGAGATGTTTATAGACAGGCCCTTAGTGTTATCTGAAGAGAACACTAGTTTGTGAAACCAAAGAAGAGACGAGCATTTGAAAGAGAAACAGTTACAAGAAAATAAAAAGATGAATTAATTGATTGAAAAGTTAAAATAATGTCTTAAAGAAAATAAATCAAAAATAGACTATTAGTAATTTTAGCTTGATAATAACAGTGATAATATATTGCTTAAAGATATTATGGATCTTAATTAAATAACTAACTCTTTATTTAAATACCTATTCTAAAACGAAATCAATATTAAAAAGAATTTAAGCATAGAAACCGACCAGGATTTGATAAAGGCTCATTTTAGTATTATTAATTAAGAGAATACAAATAAAATATTATCAATCCTTATTCAAGAATAATAGAAAGAATTGAGTTTATTTTTAATTAAAAAATTAAATCACATAAAGCTTTTATTAAACATAAAGATAGATAATAATTGCTTGTTTTATTTTTAAATTTAAAACGAGAATTTATAGCCAAAAAATGACTATTTTATTTTAAGATCTTAATAACAAATTATCAACAATATTATTATTAAACCAATTAAATAAAAAGTTCTTTAAAATACATAAACAAAACTTGCAGAGTAAAAACCTTTATTTGATAATATTTCTCCAATAGATAGTTAAATTATAATTAGTCAATAAAAACTAAGTTTTATTTCAAACTCTTTTAGCAAACGAGAGATTATTACTTTAAAGAGCAGATTTATTAAAATTAAAAGCTCAATAAAATCCACAGGAGAATTAGCTAGAATAAGATACATAAAAATTAATTACAAATGAATCATTGATAATTTTATAGAGGAAAGTGAAGAAGACATCAATATAAACAATCAGTCTTAAGAAAATTTACTTTAAACGAATGAAAAAGAATAACATGATAATCTAAATATGTTTGTAGAAAAAAATGCATCATTTTCAACAGCTCTTCCGGAGGAATAAAAATAATAAATTAACACAAATTTAGATGAAGGCAAAATAACATTAATATAATATATTATCATAAAATATGTTTTATTAGAAAAAGTTGGCTTGGTCATATTCCTAATTATTATTCTAAATCTATTAATTCTAAATTTCTTCATTTTTCTCTCTTAACAAGATCTTTAAAATTATTTTACCATTAAATTCGGGTATTACTTAGTCTTATTTTACTAGGTCTAAAAATACTTTTTCTTTATTTACCTTGCACAAGGCTCTGAATAGTTTCACATTTTTGATGGGAAAGGTTTGTTGAACTAGATCCAATCACAAATTAGTATCTGGCTTGTGTATTAAGTACCCATTAAGATTGCTCTCATCCTCACCCTGCTAAGGAATAAAATAATTAATACATAATGTCTCCATTATATAAAAAATTATCTAGTTTTTAGTTGGTATAATAATGAACTCTTAGTTGATAAAATATGATTAAAATGACCCAATCTAAGCTTGAATCAATAATATGGAGAAGTAAAGAAAGAATTTAATTAATCTAAATTTAAAGCTTATTGAATACATTGAGATTAATTAAAAAGAAAGTAAAATATAGCTAGAGATAAAATAATTATCAATTGATCTTTTAGAGTACAAAGAGCCATTAGTATATTAGTTATAGGAAATATACAATAAACAAAGTTAATAATAAATTGATCATAATCAGTTTTTAGAGACCTTATAACAACACATATGAATAAATTAACAATCAAGTTAGTTTTTTGATAGTCTAAAAAGCCTAGCAGATTCTTACGCTTAATCTAAGAAACATTATGAGCACTATCTAAATAAACTACCATTAGTAAATAAATATATGGAGTAAAAAAAGCTTACCCAAGGAAGCCTCTGAAATTCCCAAATTGAGAAAATAAAAAGAACAGAAACAAAACTCTAGAAAGCTAATAAAGAAATTTAAGAAATATCTCAAAACATAATAGAAGCTACTAACAAAATTAATTATCAATGATTGATCCATCTCATGCCTCTTATGTAGCATTTTATAAACCTTTATTCAAAGTCAAATAGCTTGAGAAATCTTAATTTTACTCTACCCATTACTCAAGAAGATTAAATTAATTTTAATAAGTCTTACTTTAGAGACCACGATAAGATAGGGGAGTATTAAAAGTCTTAATAAAAAGTATTCAATGAAGAGAGAAGAAAATCAAGCTTCCTAATGAGCAAGACTGCTATTAAGCCGCAAATGACCTTCAGTGAAAATGTTCAATTTGATGTCAAATCTGAGTTACTATAAATGAGAACTATAGAGGCTCCCTAGCCTTCTTGATCCAAAATACATGTTAATGAATTCAACATGGACTTCCTAAAGGATAAATAATAAATTCCTAAAAATAATTAAATTAAATTAATAAAAAATAAAATGTTATTACAGTAACTCCAGTATACTTTATCGAATGAATTTCTCTTAAGTTAACCAGGATAACTCCTTTATTTTCTCAGTCTAAAATATATCTCCTTGTTTTAGAGAATCTATTTTTTAATTAATTATCTTTAGTTCCTAGCTGACGAAATCTATTATGTTCTGTCATCCCAATCAATTGGCGAGTTTGGATTCTTATTGCATAAGTTACTATAACTATACTTAGCCTTTATTTAATTGCTATATAAATGGTTTACTGTTTTCTATTCTTTAAAGTACTTTGCTCTCAATTAACTTGATTCTTTCTAATCATTAGAATTGTATTTCACTAATTTCTTTGAACTCTTTTTACACTTATTAATGTATCACTCTTGCTTGCTACTGTATTTGCTATATTTTTTGTTAATTTTTGTTTTAACTCACATTACTCATGGCACTTAGTTGGAAGATTTAAGAGCTCTCTTTAGTTAAGCTTTTATTAAGCTCTTCCAATTATTGCAACTCTTTAGATAATTCAGGAGGATTTTAACGCCAATATTTTTCAATTTAAGTGACTAATTGCATCATTTTAGGAGTCTCATTCCAACTATAAAATTTTTAATAAATAACAATTTTCGTGTCAGGGTCTATTACACTGGACTTAACATCCGTAAGACAGTAAACAGTTGGCTCTTCTTTTCTTGGAAAGAGATGTGTAACAATAATATATAATCAAATCGGTATCTAAGATTATATAGAGCACTCAATATGTATCTCTGGTATCGAGTTTTCTTAAAATCTGTTCCTAACTTAAGCCCTCATATTAGCGCTTTCAAACTCACTGACGAGGACCTCATGCAATTTCTAAAAAAAACTTGAATAAACAGATTCATTTATGGTGCTTTGCATTATAAAAATATTAAAAACTCCGTCACGGGGAATTGAACCCCGGTCTCCCGCGTGACAGGCGGGAATACTAACCACTATACTATAACGGAATCTGAAATTCCTTTATAGAATTCTTCAAGTGATTGAATCTAGAATATTTTCCCAAGAATTATTTTCCTTATTCAATTTTCTTATTGAGTCTTCTTTATATCTTATTTATTTTTCTTTACTAATTTTAATTTAATTTAATAATTGCGAATGAGTTTTAAGAAGCAAATGAGACTTAAAAGAGAGTATGAAATGATGCTTAAGTAAAATGAGTTTTAAATAGAATAAACGCAAGATGCAAAAAGTAACGAGGCCTGGCTATTGCATTTTATTTGTCCTGATGACTGTATATATGCTCATGAGAAGTACACGTAAAATAAATAGATTATGATTTACATTCACTGAAAATTACCCAATAGAGGCTCCAGAAGTAGTTTTTGTAGGAAAAGTTCCAGATCATGAACATATTTATAGTAATGGATTTATTTGTATGTCAATACTTTATGATGGTAAACTAAATAGGTTGGACTGCCGCAATGAGCGTAGGGTCAGTGGTAAGAACTCTTGTATCCATGCTAGCTTCTGCAAAGAAAAAATCTAAGCCAGCAAACGACTAGGAGTTTATATAGAGAGCAAAAGGCAAAACGCCCAAAGATTTTTATTGGACCTACGATGATGATAAATGTTAAATATTTATTACTTATAAATTTTAATTAAAATTTAGTTATTAAAATCCTGACTTGGGCTTAATGCTATCTAAAGACCTCCAATAATAATCACGCTGCTTGTTTGTTATAATAATATAATACAAATATTACATTATGATAACAAACATTTAGCTAGTTGTTTAAATTTTTGTATATTTTAATTTTTATAAAGGATTTAAGAAATATCTGCTTTAACTGAAATATTTTCTAAATAATATCATTTTTGATTTTTAATCATAAATAGATACATTGTTGGAGTAAAGTTTAAAACTTATTAAACCTATTGTTTTCAATATTTAAAAGCTTAAGTTCTGCCAATTCTCAGTTATTTAAAAGAAATAAAAAGTAAATGGCATAATCTTTAGTTAAGTATTTAGTTCTATTACCTTTGGCCATAAGTCCTATCTAAAATCGACTTCATTTAATAAGTTTTAATTGATATAGTTTAAAGCTCCTTATTTTATATTGTGGTTTATAAATCCCTATGTTTTATGGTTTAATAAGTCTACAATTTTTTCATTCCATTTTTTGATCTAGCTAAATTCTTTTGTCTTATTATATACAGAATCTATTTCTAAGCAGGGTTCCTTAAAGCTATAAGAAAGTCAATAGTTATTTTGTTTGTGGGGTAAATTAATCTCCGCAATAAGATATGAATAGTACATCTTAATTTCTTTATTGAGAATAGTTTTATTTTGCTAATTAAAGAACAGTACTCAAACCAATAAATTTTAAAAAATAAAATGAATTTTATAATTGTCCAAAATTTATGCTGTTATTTTTAGATTTTTGTTTAACACACTATCAAATAATATTTCAGTACTTGCAATAGAATCTATATCTAAAATCCCGTATTTAAGAGGAATATATTAATTTTTTATAATATGCTTAATGCTAACTTTATTTTCTTTTATTTTTGACCAAATATTGTCTACGACACTCTAAAGACTATTATTAGTAAATTGGTAATAAAAGCTTTGTTTAAATGTATTATTTTCAGAGCTTTTTTATATTATTTAAGATAAGCAAAAACTCTAGATTAAAAATTACAATAAAGATAAAATATAGCCCATTATATATTTATAAATATTGAGGATTGTTTAAAAATTAAATTAGTTAAGTTTAGATTAATAAATCTATAAAATTTTAATGAAATTAAAAAATATTATATAAAATAAAATGAGTTATAC
>ERZ724508.2278-NODE-2278-length-10248-cov-6.528696_pt1 | contig 10248 bp, 5 predicted proteins | sample MGYA00376041_ERZ724508 | MGnify/ENA primary metagenome ERZ724508 (study PRJEB28724, sample SAMN07190887) | wastewater metagenome | isolation source: effluent of sewage treatment plant in Hong Hong | place: USA: Christiansburg, Virginia | collected 2016-03-01 ... | reverse complement strand
TTCATAGCATTTAAAATTCCATATAATTTTAGATCAATTATTCAAGGTTCGAAAAACGCTATTTAAATTGATATTTTTTCTTGATAATCTTCTGCGAACAAAGTCATTATTTATATCTTGATTATTTATTTAGTATTTGCTTTAATTCTTCCTATATTGGGAGTTATTTATATAAACTTCTGATAGTATTAAGAATCTTTGTTTGTTTCCAATAACTAAATCTTATAATCAAAAGCAACTTTGTCTGTGTTAGAAATCTCAATCTCTTATTGTGTAAGTGAGCCAATAAGATTTTCTCCAAAATCTAAATTGTTTTTATTTTTAGGCAATTGTATTTGATAACTTATTGATGAAGACTCTGCCTGAAGTTAGACATAGTAATCTGGTCCTCCTTTTACTCAACAAATTACACTTGCATTTAGCTTGAGGTTTTTCTAAGCAAAATAATTAAAGTTTATTGATTAAAGTTGACTCTATTATAAAGTTCCTCTTACTGGAACTATGTTGAGAATTTGCTCAAAATTTTCAATATTTTTTATTTGATCATTTTATATTATAAGCCACTCAAACTCCACTTCGTATTCGCCTTCATTTTTTATTACAAGAGATTATTATTTGTAAGTATCATTCATTACTCCTCCAAACTCAATTATATTTTTATCTAAAGCTATATTGGGATAAAAAAGACTTGCCCTGATATCAAGTTAGAATTATTTTGGATGATCCAAGAATTTTATCATCAATTTTTCTTGAACTTATTTTGTGATTTTGTCATCACAGAAATAAGGATCAAATTATATAGATATTTCTTGTATTTGTTGTGGTTAAATCATAGTAGTTTCTAATTCCAAATAAAATGGTGATAAAATATCAAGCTTAATATTTGCAACTAATTAACCCTCGTTTGTAATTAATATCTTTTATTCTTGCATTTTATTTTCTTCTTTCTCGTTCCATTTATAAGAAAATTATATTTCCTTTGTATTAAGGCTTAATTTAGGTTATTAAAAATCCGCCTTAAAATTAGCTTATAAAATTTAAACAAATTTTCAATCATTTTCAATTTATCCTAAAAGCTAAAAATTCTCCTCAAAAATTCCAATTTGCTAGCTAGTAGCTGTGGTAGTTATTTTTGCAGAAGAGTATTAAGAAATTGCTAAGCTCTCAGGAAAGATTTCAAAAAACTTCTAATTGTTATCCTCTTAATTATTCTTTGGTACTATTTACTACCATTTAAGAATGTATTATTATCAGCCCTTATTCTCAATCAAGAACTCTTTTTAAACTCAATTAAAAGTATATAACACATTGTAATCATATTAGTAAATATCCTGACAAATTATTGTTGAACCAATTGTCTTTGCTTTTAGCTTGATTCTAATGTCATCACTATTCTTAACACTTATCATCAAATAGTCCTTATTGTCTCCAATATCATCAGAGTTACAAATAATATTTATTATGAACTTTTCCTTAGGTGAAAGAGTATATTTTTTAATGGAGGATTTAAAGATTGATTTTTATGACTTTGTATTTATATACAATTAAGCCTCTATAAGACTGTTGTTGAATATCATTAGTTCTTTTGCAAACTCTTATAAGGCTTGGATTTGCCCAAAATCTATTTACTTTTATAAAATCTCTATTTATGGCCCTATACACTTGGCTTAGAATTTAATGGGATATTGCTACTCACTTTCGGAATCTAATATTAATAAAATATCTCCTTCAATTAAGTCTAGCTTCTATCCTATAATATTAATTTTTATTTATTTGCTATCATGAGGAGCAATCTCATTAGTGTCATAATCAAACGTAAGCTTGTAACTACTTTAAATATCCTCCTAAAAAAATTATAGTTTAAATCTTGCAAATTAATCAGATATGTTTTATAATAGCAAATTCTATGTTGTCTAAAAATCAATAAAAATATTATCAAAATTTATCATTTATTTTTCTAAGGCAATTTCTGAGTCTTTAGTTTCATAATTTATTTCCATAGTGTCTATATCATTCTCTATGTCAATAAGATCAAGTACTACATCAAACTAGAAGCAACCAACATTTTTTGATACTATTTCAAGCAGAATTTCTTCCTTGCTTATTTTTTATATAATATTAATTGGATTCATAATGCTTATAGTATTATACTTTAAATCCTAATTTTCCCTCACTCATAGTCTATACTCATAATCAACACATGATTAGTTATCTATGCTTAACATAACTTACTATATGAATCCAAAAGATAAAGTATCTAATTTTTTATGTTTTTCTATGAAAGTTAATCTGGGCAACAAAGCATGACCATTAATTTCCAATACCTATGACTAAAGATTATCCTTTACCTAGAAGAAAACCTACTCTTTTATTTATCCATGTTTTAATGTAGAAAAGTTCATTGTTAATTCTATCTTTTGTTAAGGCTATAAAAATATGTTAGTCATATTGAACTTAACTAAATTATCCTGAGCCTAATCAATAGTTATATGAGAGCCTATTAAGCCTACATTCTCTATTTAAAGAGAAAACTATCTCTACTCTTTGACTTAAATTTCGCCAATAAATATAAAATTTGTCGATAGTTAAATTTATGGTCCTAGCCCATAGCCTTTCACCTCTATTGGTATTCAGCTCTCTTAGGAAGATATGTCTAGATATATCTTGTCTTAATATAAAATATTTAAACTAGGTTTGAATTAAATAAATATTTATTTCTCCTAGCTTGGATAGATCTCATTGACTGGAGTGATTATCTCAATGCAGTCACTTTCATATAGAAATTACTCTTTGTCTATCTTGCTCAAAATATCATCAAATTTTCTTTATATGGTCTACTAAGAAAGAAGATAATTGCCGTCTTAATTATTTATTGAATTTATTTTCGAGTCTCTATCTTTAATAGCTTTTTGTCTTAATAAATTTCATATTTAATCTTCTTCTTATTTGGATGAATATTTATTGCATGTACAAACAACTTTATTGTAGTAGTCATTTTTTACTAACAATATTTATTAGTCTTTCATGCCAAGAAAAGTGTCTTTAAAATCTATATTTTTATTAGCTATTATTATTGGCTAGTTAGAAGACCTTCCAAGTAAACTAAACTTACATTTAACATTGTCTATATATAGAGAAGCATCTTCTTATAATTACTCAGCTTTTTATGGCTTGTATATAAATTTAATATACTCAATTTATTCTGGCTGCAATTGCCCTTGAGCTTTATCAACTCTAAAATCCTTACTTTAAATCTCTAATGAATAGTCTATTTATTTTCAACTTACATTTTTTATCATAACAACTTTCTTATTCTCAAAATTAACAGCACAATTAGCACCAAAATCAATCTCATCAGGAAAGTCAACTTAAGACTAAATAGCTGTACATCTTATTGGCAGAATAAACTTCTCTCTCTCTGTTTTAATAATAAGATCATATTCATAGTCCTTGATTTCTTATGGCATAAATATTATGTTAAAGACAAAATCCAAGCCCGATGCAATTTTCTATGACTTTTCTTACTGCTTTTCCATTAACTCTTAATTCTATATTTAAATCCATTTTGAATTAAAAGACTCTATTTAGACCCATCATGATTAACTGTCTTTGTTTCATAGTCTAACTTACTAGGTCTGCATTTTCATATTGGAATAATCATTGAACAATATTACTTAGGGCTGAGCTTCAAAAATAGGCTCATTGATATCAATCTCACATCTATTCTTTTCCTTAGTACTTTTCATGTTAACAAACTCAATAATATATTACTATGGTAGTTTTTATTTGTTTACAAACTAGTTCTTTTATTTCAATATATTAAGCTCAGTAACCCAAGGAATTGCATCTTATTCTTTTATCTCCTTTCTGTTTATATTTTTTTCTTAAATTGAGACATTTTTTTCTGCATTTTAAAAATTTAGGTTTTCGTTTTAAATTTTTTAAACAACAGACTTTTATTTCATTAAAATTATAAGAAAAAATATGTTTTTATAAATTTTTACTGGGCCATCATCATTCACACAAACTCTTCATAGTTAATATGGCCATCTCCGTCCAGATCAGCCTCTTTGATCATCTCATCTACTTCCTCATCAGTAAGCTTTTCCCCTAGGTTAGTCATCACATGTCAGAGTTCTGCGGCAGATATAAGACCGTTTCCATCTCTATCAAAAACTCTAAAGGCGTCAACAAGTTCCTCTTCTGTGTCAGTATCTTTCATTTTTCAGGCCATTAGAGACAAGAATTCTGGAAAATCTATACTGCCGTTACCATCCACGTCAACCTCGTTTATCATGTCTTACAGCTCTGCCTCACTCGGATTTTGTCCCAATGATCTCATAACGGTTCCAAGCTCCTTAGAAGTTATAGAGCCGTCTCCATCTCTGTCAAATAAACTGAAGGCTTCTTTGAACTCGGCAATTTGCTCCTCGGTCAGCTGGTCCACCATTATAAGATAATATTTTGTATTTATTATTTAGATAAAGAGATATTGATTTAATAAGAGTTTATTATCATGCATAAAAATAGTGTAAAATAAATTGAGTCTCTTCGTTATTTTTAGGATTAATTTCTTATTCAATTTTTCAGCTCTTGACTAATTATGGAGTAATATTCTAAAGATTTTATAACACTATGTATACTAATTTAAATGCCTATCTTTCATAGACAAATATTTTAATTGTCTATTAAATAATTAAGAAATATTTTAGATAATATAAATTTTTATTTATAATGAATTTCGAAAACGCTGATGAATTAAAAATATATGAAAATATATCTAATTTAGAACAAGATTTCTCAATTACTAGAGCAGTTGTAGGTTGACTGCGAACAAAGAATACCAAGCTCCCAACTATTGGGTAAATAATGCTCTTAACTTTTGATTTATTTAGAGCCTTTGTTGGAATTGGAGTAATGTCATTGCATTATTCTGTTTCTCTTATAGGCCCCATAGCTGGAATATTTGGCTTTATAATTGTAGCGCTAATAACCTTATAAGGAGTGTATCTTTTGCTTGAGATTGCAGACCATAGTAAGTTTAAGGGATTCAAACTAGAGTCTATTGGTCAGTTGGTTTGGGGAAATGCTGGTAAATATTTCATAGAAATTTTTTTACATTTTTCTCTCATTTAAGGATTCATAAGCTGTATTATTTTTTCAAGAGAATATTTTACTAGTTTATTTTGTAGTGATATTTCAGGGTCGAATTGTCCCAATGAAATAGTAGTTTTGGCTATTATGTTTGGGATTTCCTTGATCGTTAATTTGGTTTAAAGCTTGACGCTCTTTGGCTATTTGTCTTTATTCTCTACACTATTTTTTGTAATTATTTTCATATCAATTCTAGTATACAATATTATATATTTGACGACCACCCAGAATGATCTTAATGAACAAATATTGTACTTTGATATTAAGAACTTTTTAATGTTCTTTATATAGGCATATTTTGCTATATCAGGAATATCATTAGTGCTTCCAATTAGAGGAGAGCTTCAAAGCAACAGTAATTTTAAGTATTTATTTATATCAGTATTTAGCTTCGTTTTATGGTGCTATATAATTATAGGAATACTTTCTTATTTTGTAAATTAAAAAGAAATACTTTAATAATATCAAAACTATTCTGCTTATAAGTATGTCAGAAGAATACTTGTACATTAAAATTCTGTCGATAGCCTATATAAGTCTTGTGTTCATAACTAATAACATATGCTTATTTCCTATCAATACTTCTATATTAGACATACCAAGAATAAGAGCATATTTAAAAACTGAAAGTAATATATGAAAATATATAATTAGTTATTTTGTATCAGCTATTCTCATACTCCTTTCTTTTTTGATAACCTATGTGATACCAAACTTCATTTTCTTTGTAAATATCAGCGGCTCTATCATACTACCTTTATTAGGTAACTTTTTGCCAGTAAAATAAAAAGCTTGCGCTAAATCTCAGCTATTTTTATTGAATAAAACAGCTAACAAAATTAAGAATAATTTACCTGAGTGTTTCTTTGGTAGTTTTATTGGCAATTTTTATCACTGCAAACATACAGCTTTTTTCTTAATAAGCATAAAAATCATTATTTATTTTAAATATTATTATTCTGTTATTTGATTCTCTCTTTCATTCTCTAAATAAAAAACTAAAAGCTTTTACATAAGGTTTATTTATTCTTAGTTTATACCTTCTTCTAAATAATCAATCATATATTTTATATTGCTATTTATTATCTACTTATTTTACACTAACTCAACTAAAGACTGCTATTATTATATATCAATATTTTCAGCTAATATTTTGATTGCCACCCATAATCTTTATTTCTCAAACATTTCCTTTGCATTTCCAGAGCCCTCCTATTCCTCAATACATAGACTAAGTTAGTATTGGCTCAAAAGTATCTCAAGCTCTTAAGAATGATGAGCTTGTCCATAAACAAACTGATTGTCTTTCCAGAAACCAATCAATACTTTTTATTTAGAACTAAAATTACAACAGCCAAAACCTTCCTTAAAACCTTCTCTCCAAAAACCTAAAAATTAAACCCCATCTTTATTTATCTCAATTCCAAAACCATTCTTTTTATTGTCATAGTACTCCCCTATATATTTACTGTCAGGCGTTATAAACTTTCCTACGCCACTAAGCTGGTCTGAGACCCAAGTGCCTTCATATCAATCATCATTTTAATAAAACTAGACCCCGCTTCCTTCTCTTTTGTTCGCTTTCCAATCTCCAGAGTAACTTTTTTCAAACTATCCAAATTCATTGAGAACATATAAGCATCCTTTTCCATCTCATTTGTTCTCTTTCCAATAACCAATATACTTATCACCATTCTAATAAATTTGCTCCCCAAAACCGTTTCTCTAATCCTCAAGCCAGTCTCCTTTATAAGAGCCTATTATTCATAAGCTGTCTTATTTTTCTTTAAATTCGTATTTTTATTTTCAAACAAAGTTTATTTTTTTGTGTGGGCCGTTTTTCAGAGAAAGTTTCTCATTTTTCTCCCATAATAGAAGACTCATTTATTATTATTTTAAATAGTTGTTAAATGATTATATATTGAATGATACTATAGCACCTTATAATACTTATATTTTTTTGGGTTAGAAAATGTGATCAAGAAGCCATGCAGGAAAGTTAAAGAGAGTTTTTCAAATAATTTCAAGCGACTTTGTCAGCTCTTGAAAACGACACAAGTAGCATTAAGCTGGATATTATAGCAAATAAATATGATATATATTCTTATTAAATTCAAGCTTAGAAAAGATTCTTGGATAATTCCTAAAGCTGCTTTGATAAATTTGTAATTTTAAAAAGCTAGGAAAATAGTAAGTAGGAAGCTGAGGAGCTTTTCAAAGAGCATTACATTTGTTATATTATATATAAGAAAGAATTTGTAATAAAAAACCTTATTTAAATAATTGAAGACATCTTAAACATTAACGTATTTAAAAGTGGATAAACAACACTAATAATTAAGTACTTATATGATCTTAGCATTCATTTTAGTACAAGTGTTTTAGCTGAGTATATATATGAACAAATGATTGAGGACCTCATTTTGTAGCCTATATAGTTTGACAATTAGTAAGGTTATAATCAATCAGATTTCTACCTACTCCTTTAGCTCGTTTTATAAGACTAAATATAGCTTAAAATCTAAGGACTTATTCTATCCAAAGAAATAATAAAATTACTTTTAAAATCCAAAATAATATCCAAAATAAAAAGCGTATCTTTTCAGCAAGACATTACTTCATTTTCCTAGCTTTATTAGTACGACAAAGATGAGAAAATAAATAGCATAAAAAAATACCAGCAGTTCTTATAGCTACTCAGGCTGCAAATCAACGAAGATGCTATAAAATATATTGATAACTAATAGCTGTTATTTATACTTTATTTTATAACTATAATTTATAATGCTTTAATTTAATTAGTCCTAAATAAACTCAAGTCCTTGGATCGAAAAGTACAGACCAAGAAACATGAATGACCTAATATCTCATTAGCAAATCATTCATACACTTTAGACCTATATGGATGAGCAAAATTTTCCAAATATAATTATGTATGGGCCTGCAGGCACTGGAAAGACATCGACCATCCTAGCATGTGCTAAGTAAATCTACCAAGGTGTCTTTTGACATATGGTACTAGAGCTTAATGCATCAAACGACTGAGGCATAGGAGTTGTTAGAAATTAGATAAAATAGTTTGCAGAGTCATCCCCACCTTTGCAAAACTCTAATTAGTATTTTTTTAAGCTGATCATATTAGACGAGGCCGATGCTATGACTAAAGATGCCCAAGCTGCATTAAGAAGAATGATGGAGAAATACTCTAAGACGACATGATTCTGTCTTATATGCAACTACATATCCAATATTATACCTGCTCTTATTTCGAGATGCACAAGGTTTAAATTTAAGAAAATATAAGAGCATGAGGCTATATAATGATTAAATGATATTTGCTAAGCAGAGAGCTTTTAAATTGGCTAAGACGCTTTGATACAAGTTTTGTAAATTGCAAATGGAGATATGAGAAAGGCCATAAATTTACTATAGAGTTGTTACTTGCAGAAATCCTAACTAAATAGTATTGAAGATCTATGTAGAAATACAGGCTACTTGACTTAAAAAGCAGCTAAAGAGATAATACATATAATCTAGCACAATGACTTTATTCAGAGCCTGAACCAGATAAATGTCATTCTAAAGAGTAGCTATATAGATGCTGCTACTTTAATAACTTAGTTAACTGAGACTGTGGAGCATGCTGAGAATATAAACGAGCATTGAAAAATTAATGTATTTATTTGTCTGGCAGAAATGGAGAGCAAATTCTAAGTCATTTAAGATAATGACTTTATGGTTGCATATTTAGTGGCCTCATTAACAAAAATACTTCATAATTAAGATATTATTTAGCACACAGATTTTTGAGCTAGGATTTCAATTATTCTAAACTAACTTCTTTTTTGAAATGAGTTTTTGCTTCCTAAGCTATTTAGTCAGAGTCCTCAATAATCTCAATATCATACTAGTCATAACTAGAGTCTTCTTCTTAGACAATTTACTTTTTATCCAAATGAGCTTGGTTCTACATATAAATATTATTTAATCTCTTTTTATCATTATTCTTCTAGTCTTATAAGCTTCTGCAATTATTGTCAATACACTAATCATTTGGATGCATCTCTTACTTATAGAAGAAATCATTAAGAGCATTGAACTGTTGGTAAAAATTTATAACTCCAAATCTTAATAAATATTTCAGAGTTGTTTGGGCCAGAAGAGCTGCAGTTATGGCCATCGTAGTAGGTAAAGAAGCTGCACAAACACCCTCTCTTTAGATCTAACTCTCACTATCATCAGTAACAGCCAGTGGAGGAATACACATAAAGCAAGAGGTCTCACCAGGCAGCATAAATTATATATGACAACTTTGAGCATTTTCAGAGACACCACTTTCTATCCAAGGCAAGTCCACTCAGTTACATATATTGTTGATGGTTATTCATGCAGCATAATTATCTACGCATGATATTAAAAGATCAATATTGTTTTCTTCTATTATTTGTTAAAACTGTTTATAGTCATCATTATTGTTTATATTGAGGTTTCTCGCCTCTATTACAACATTTGGATTGATGTTGTTTAATGTGCTTTTAGCGGCATCAACTTTGTATTGGCCTATTTGATCTGGCTGATAAAAAAGTCTGTTCATGTTTGAGAGCTCAAGTCTATCATAGTCTATTAGGATAAGCTTTCCTACTCCGCATCTAACCATCATTTCAGAGTATACTGAGCCCACGCCCCCAACTCCTATAACCACAATACATTTATTAGAGATTTCTTAATAATTTTAAACAATATTCATTTTCTACAAAGCCATGAGTCTTGAGTAAGGGTTGATAGAAGAAACCTTCATTATATCTTCTTAATCAACCTTATAGAAATTCAGTAGAAGATTATTGATTTTCTAATCTATGTGTTATTTTTCTCAATTCAGGCTCTTTATTTATTCTAGGATTTATTAATTCATTATAATTTATAGAAATTAATTTTAGGATTTAATTTATAACATTTATTGTTATGGTCTTTATGTCAAGACATAGTATCTCTATTGGTATGCTTTAAGAATTTATTGTAATTAAAATAGATACATAATTATTATAGATAAATTTATGTTAATTATATTAATTAATTTGATTTGAAGTTTTTTAT
>ERZ724508.2277-NODE-2277-length-10249-cov-3.862174_pt1 | contig 10249 bp, 12 predicted proteins | sample MGYA00376041_ERZ724508 | MGnify/ENA primary metagenome ERZ724508 (study PRJEB28724, sample SAMN07190887) | wastewater metagenome | isolation source: effluent of sewage treatment plant in Hong Hong | place: USA: Christiansburg, Virginia | collected 2016-03-01 ... | reverse complement strand
CGAATTAAGTGCAGGCGTTTCAATGTCGAACGAGATGACCTCCGCCGAGTTCACGGCTTCGGTAACCTGTTCCCAATCGTACTCCGACTGTACTCTTTGGTACACACACGGGGCGGGTTCCGGAACAGCTCCTGTCCTTGCAGTCTCCCAGGCCAGCTTGATGTCCCTCTCGATTACCGGGAGGGCTGCTGGACTTCTAAGTCCAAATGCCGGGTGGAAGGTGGGGATCAGGATTGCTTCGGTTCCGTCCTCGTACTTGTACGGAATCGGTGTGCCTCGGGAGGAAGTGATGCTTCCCTTGCCAGATAGTGCAAAGAGAGCCAAGGCTCCGAGGGCTACGATTACCCTTGGCTTCACACGTTCGATGTCCACAAGAACGAAACTCTTGCACAGCTTGACATGGCTCTTCTCGGTCTTGTTCAGGGGTGGCCGGCACTGTACGGCGTTGTTCCACCGAATGTTGTCCACGGGAATCCCGATCGAGTCGATGATCTTGTCCAGTGCCTTGCCGATGGGACCGACAAAGCATTCGCCGCGGACATCCTCGTCCGCGCCGGGGGACTCGCCCACGAACATAATCAACGGGGTTTCGGAACCCTTGCCACCCAAAAACGGTGAATGACATTGTCTATAGAGGCCGCAAGCTGTGCAGTTCTCCGGGATCGAACTCAATCAGGCTCCTTGAGTTTCTTGGGATTGAACTTCGGGAACGTGATCTTGCAGGGACAGTGATGATACTTGCCGTCCTGGAAATGACATTCCCACTGATCATCGTTGTCTTCTCCTGCACCGCGCAGGGTGATGTGCGTACCGGGGAACTTCCTGGAGACCTTGCACATGTCTTCCCGCCAGTCATACCATGTGGCATCTCCATCCGGACATCCGTCGGGATCCAGGAGATTGTACCCTAAGATCAGGTTGATTTCATCGACGATGCGTCCACGAAGTTCCAGGTCTTCCGGCTTCGTGACGTAGAAGTAAGTGCGGTACCCCATGTTACCGGCTCCCCGTGAAGTAGAGTTTGACTTCCTCTGCGCAAAGCCGGTTGACCATCTTGCCAACCTTGCCGTCCATCCCCTTGAGTTCGATGCTCTGCTTGGCCTCCATGAACACGTCGTTCATCAGGGCCTTGAGCACCGTGCCGAAGTCCTTGATGGAGACTTCCCCGATCTTGGAGCAGACGTTGGCAACCCTGGGCTGGTTGATGTACTCGCTGATTCGCCTGACCAGTTCCAGGTTCTCGGGGGACATTGGTTCCGCAGGATCGGTCTTCGGATTGGGAACCTTCTTCATCTCGGAGAAGCGGGCGTTCTTGGACTTGATGATCACCCTGCTTCCGTCATTGAGGAAGGCAGCCTGCACTGGCTTGATGACGATACCTTCGCAGGTATTCCCTTCGATGTCAGGAAGCCCGAACAATGCAGGAACCTTGGTTGGGAACTCGTTCTGGATCTTCAGGCATTCGTCGAAGGTTCCCGTGAAGACGTGAGGTGCAGCGAACACTCCATTAGTCCCGTCACCGAATGCGTCGATGACATCCGCGTTGACGAACTTCTTCTCGTCTCCCCGAACTTCCACGATGTCGAACAGGATGAACTCGACACGTGGGGAGTAGTCGATCTCCCGCTGAACCTTGGTAGCCGCAACCTTCTCCACCTCGGGGTGAGAATAGCTACCACCACACAGCTCTCCGAAGAGGATTATGTAGTCTGGCTTTTCGGATAGACTATCCCAGTATTCCTTGGCTGCCTGTTCGAGCCGCGGAACTACCGCCTGGAACCCAAAGAAGTTGCCGCCAACGTCGATGAAGGAGGAACGCTTGCCGAACTTGGCTTCCTTCCCGTCGTAGTAGAAGGAGGCGTTGGCGCCGTGGACCTTCTCGGAAGCGTGCCAGACACCACCGGCCTTCCCCTCGTAGAGGATCTGGTTGATGAACTTGTTCTGGTAGTGGTTCTCACTGCTTGGGTATGGAAAGAATTCCATGTCCTATTCGCCTTTCTGATTGAGTTCGAGTGCTTCCTTGACCAGCTCCTCCGCCAACCTTCGGAGTTCTTCTTCCTCGGTTGGCGGAGGTTCTTCATTTCCCTTCAGCAACGCCAGCATCGTTGCCGTTACCGCGGTGTCGTAGTGAAGGTAGATCATACGATCGGACACGCCCCGTTGGGACACTCCGTCTCTGAATTGAACGCCACTACTACCCGCCTCTTCTTCACCAGCTTGTCATGCTCCGCCTTTGTCAGGCGCTGGTACGGAGCCTGCGGCCTGTCGTGAACGAAGGGCATGACCGTCACACCCTTCACCCTCGGCAGGTATCGCATCAGGGTTTCCCCCAGTTCCTTCTCGGAGATCTTGACGTTGTCGAAGTTGGCCGTGAAGCTAACCGCGTTGTCGGCGAAGTTCTCCTGGAACAGGGCTTGCATCTCCAGCATGTCCGAGAGGGCGATGTCGTGTGCGTCAAGTACTTCTCCTTGACCAGCGATCGGATCCTCGCAGAGGTAGGAAACACACTTGGTTCCGGAGGTGTAGACGCTGTCCTCGACATGGTGCCCTGCTTCCTTCGCCTTCTTGATAAGCGAAGCCTGTGCCGGATCTCCCTCGCTGTAGAGAACCCTTCGCAGGAACCACAAGGCGTAGACAGGGTGGATACCCTGGCTTACCCCGGGGAGAAGGGAGATCGTGCCACAGGGGGCCACGGCGGTGACCTTGACGGGCTCTGGGATACCAAGCTCGAAGGCGTACGCCCTAGCTGTCTTGCGGATGATGGCGTACAGCTTGTCGAGGAAGGTCTCGAGTTCCATGCTGTACTTGTACGGAAGATTGTTCCGGACAAGCCAGTTGTGCAACCCAGTCACACCGACACCGATCCTCCTGTTTCTCAGGACCTGAGCCTGAAGCCTTGGGTCTGGCTTCTTGGAGAAGGTCGCCCGGATAAGGAAACGAGTGAGGTAGGCCGCGGCAAGAAAGGCTTCCTCTGGACTCTTGCAGTTGGCAAGGTTGACCTGACCGAGGCAGCAGAGGTCCTGTCCTGCGATCTCGCCGCACGGATTTGGGGCAACCACCTCTTCCCTCTCCTTGACGATTTCGTCAGAGGGGAGGATGTGAAGTGGATCGAGTCGGCCAAACTGGCACAGCTCGGAGTTCCAGAAACCTGGCTCTCCGTTCTTGTGTGCCCTTCTGACACACTCCCGGTACAACTTTGACGCAAGGGACTCAGTGTCGTCGAGGTCTTCGAGGAATTCCTTGTCGATCTCGAGGGAGATGTTGGCCGTCCACAGCGCCATGTTCCCTTCTTTGCAGGAAAGGAACTCCATGATGTCCGGGTCTTTCCAGTGCTTCACTCCGATCCTAGCGGACCTGCGGACGTTACCAGAGACGACAGCCACGGCGATCTGATGGTCGATCGCATTGCAGTCCCTGCTTGTGAGAATGAAACTACGCTTGATGCAGTCATTCATGATTGCAGCTACACTACGAAGCATCAAGGCTAGGAAGTAGGGACCAGAGGCAGTACCCCCAAACCCACGGATCTTGGCGCCGTAGGGCCGGATGGAGGTAAGGTTGAGTACGACCTGTTCCCCAGTGACAGCGGAACACATGACAGCCTTCAAGGCATCCGCCCATCCTTGGCGTGAGTCCTCAACCATGACGGCACCTTCGTTATGCCACTTATCGAACTCGTGATTGCACAGATCGTACAGCCCTGCCTTGGGGATTGGCAACTCCAGCAGTGTCTTGTGCTCCACTGCTAGTGTATGCTTCTTCTTCCAGTCCTTGTGAATCTCGTCGCAAATGATGATCGGCCTTACTTCGTGCTTGAGTTCTGGAAGACATTCGATGAACCGACAGGAGTAGTTGGTTCCAACACCGCCGCCCTCCATCAACCTCATGAAGGTGAAGCAGAAGTGGTCGGAGATGTCGTTGCGATTCCAGTGTCCGACCATGAAGCAGTTGTCGATGAACTGGCTTCCCTCGTCGATGCCGGTTGCCCAGTAGTGCCTACCCGCAGCGAGAATCTTCATGTAGAGAAGGTTGTCCCGGAGGGCGACCTTCTCCTCTTCAGTCGGCTTGGGTGCCGGCCAATCCTTCAGGAAGTTGATGTTGCCGTTGACTACCCGGTCGATGCACTCTTCCCAGGTTTCCTTGCCACCTTCAGGCTTCTCTCGGGCGTAGGTACGGTTGAACACGTCCTCGCCCAGGGGTCCGAATTCAGGAATCACTTCAAGGCCTTTCTGCGTTTTCTCGCACACCACTTCTCTGCCTTGCGGCACATTTCCAGCTGCTTGAACCGATGAAACATTCCTCTGGTGTATTCCCGTACACGAACCATGCGTTGTGCCTCCTCTTCCAGCCGGTTCATGTAGATCTTCCAGTTCACTTCTCGTATTCCCCTACAACGTGCATCAGACTGCCTTTCTTTCTCGGAATAGCTTCCGGTAGAGTTCCGGGTGGGAGTTGGGATCCCCCTCGGGCATTTCAATGATTGACACCGGGATCCCCGACTTTACGAATCCCATGGCGCGGTGAAGCATCTTGGCGTTTGGTTCCTTTGGTTCCTGGATCAGTACCACTTCCCGGGGATCAGCGGCGAGTAGCCTAGCCGTCTGTTGGTGCGAGATGTGGTGCCCGAAAATGCAGACCCCCACGGCCCGCTGCTCGGGAATGTCCGAGGATATGGCTGAGTAAAGCCCCTCGTTGACGACCGCAATAGCTCCGGACGTAGCATGTAGAGTATCAATCCTACCAACAACGTCCGATGCCGAGAGTCCAGTGTCCACCTTTGTGGCGTAGAGGTACTTGGGCTTGATGTGGGGGTGGATGGTTCTTGCTTGCCAGAAGACTGGTTTTCCGATTGGGTCTGTGACAATGGTGATCACCCGGTCCAGAAGAGATCTGTCTGTACTGGTTCCCCAGAGTCCGGAGAAGACCTCGGTAGCAGGGGCTCGAGAGAGGGCGTAGGCCGCTTCGGGGGATACGGGATCGGATACGAGGAAAGGATGAAATCCCCTTGGCACCGCACTATGTAGTAGTGCGTCTTGCTCGATCGTGTGTAGTCGATCGTGTAGAATATCCGGTCTTGATTTTCCATCTTCCATCTCCTCAAATACGGGACCCGACTCGGCCCCTAGGATTTCAACGATCTTGTTCAGGTCAAGCCCTGGCCCGTGAACCTGTTCCACTAGGTTCATGAAACCAAACACACACTCTCCCTTGTGGCAGTAGCCAATCTTCCGGGAGAGATTGAAGTAGACATGATAGCCGGTGTCCCCACACTTGGGGCACATTCGGAGGTTGAGTTCATCCCTGTCGCTTGAAACCTCTCGGAATGTAAGGTTTCCCCTGACCCACGACCTGATGGCGCTTCGGGAGAACTCAGCCTTCATTTAGCTCCAACTCGTCTTCGCAGTAAGGCCCGCAGAGAAATCCTTCCGGGCTTCGGATACTGTAATACCACTGATCCCCGTAGGTGTCGGGATGTAGATCCTCGACATCGTAGGATCGTTCGACTAAACCCGGATGACCAAGGCTATTTCCGTTTCTCTTGGTCCGGACGTTTGTCCCAAAAGGAAAAATGGGTGGAGTCTTCTTCCACTTCTTACTCATGGCTTGACCTCCTCAACCGTATAGTCGATGGCCAGGTCGTCGAGAATCTTGACCCTTGCCTCGTCCATGGCAGCTAGAAATGCGCCACCGCAGTTCTCCTCTGCCCAGGAAAGGACTTCGATTTCGAGCGTGTTGCATTCGGGATCGTCCTCCGCATCCTCGGCGGTGTACATCCCGTTGCCTTCCCAATACTTGACCTTGTACTTCTTAGTCATGTCAGCTCCTCATTGTTGGTACTGAAGTCTCAAAGGCGGAGAACATCTCGGTCAAGGCATCCCTAGTTTCCGGTGCCCCCATGTGTTTCTTATACGGCATGGAATTCAAGAGCGCAGTGACTACGGAAGCCAAACTTCTTGGGTCCGTAGTGAACCCTTGACGGGACAGTTTCAACAGCCTAGTCATGCTTTGGGTAGAGATGGCATTAAGGGGCTTGATGTAGCGAGTTCGATTGTTGGTTATGTCGTCCAACCAACCGGATACTGCAGTAATCAGGGGCTTCCCCTCTTTCATGGATACCATGGCGGCACATGCAGAGAAGTCAACCTGCTTAAGATACTCTTCAGGTGAGTAAATCTCAATGCCATCGCAGAGATTGTACTTGACCTCCCCCTTAATAGCCAGATCGACAGAGTACCAACCACGCTTGGCAATGCCATGTCTCTCCTTTATAATCTTGCAAGTGTCGGGTGTGCCGTAGAGGTCTACGTCATTATTGACCCCCCTATTTAGGGTGGCTACCCTAACTGCACTACCCCCAACCCACACGTCAAGTCCCTTATCCCACCATTCTCCCACCATTGGAGCTATCTTAACCAAGTTGGAAGCGACAGCTGCTGCCATCTCTGGGCTTTCCTGTCTAGTCATCGTCGTTGTCCTTCTTTCTGTAGATCTCGTCCGTCTGGAACATCCTGCACCTCTCGTAATCAACGCGAACCGGAACGATCTTGTGTCTCACGCCCTCCCTCACCTTGGCGGTGTGGATTCGGGCAAGACCCTCGTCGAGTTCGTCCTTCCCCTGGCAAATGCCAAGGACGACATCTGCATCAGCAGCCACAGCGAAGCACTCCGCAAGATCCTCAATTCCGACTACCTCCTTTTCCTCGGCGCTTCTGTTTCCCTGAATACCAGTCCAGACGGGACACCTTTCCACCTTAGCCAGCTTGACAAGCGACTGATAGAGGGAACGGTGTACGTGCCTGAGTTCGGTAAGGTGAGTCTCCGGCTGCATCAGGTAGCCAGAGTCGACGATGATCAGCTTCTTGCCGGGACCCGGATGGATCTGTCCGTCGGCCTTGAGTGCATGGAAGTGACCGGAGATCATGGAAGACGTGGCCGTGTTCATGGGCCAGCACTTGATCCACAGCTTGGCTCCGATGGTCTCCTTGACCATGTCGAGTCGGCGCTGCATCTCTTCCTTGCTGGTGTTCTTCCTGACCACGCCAAGCAGGCAGCCGTCGTATCTCGACCTGACTGCGGCCCTCTCCATCTCGAGAGAGTAGTGGATGACATCGAAGCCACGCCGCATGGCGGCTACTCCGAAGTTGATCAGGAAGGTAGACTTGCCACGATTCGGAGGTGCGGCAATGACTCCCAGTTCGCCTTCGGCCAAGCCCCCGCAGAGGTACTCGTCAAGCAGGGGAAGCCCCGTCGGGATGGCGTTGAGGCTTCGGTCCTCGTCCCAGGTGGACGTGTCCTCGAAGTAGTCGATGCCAAGGTCGAGTCGGTTGGTTCCAATTCTCGAGACATCCTCGTGCCTTCTGATGGCATTGGCAATGCTCTCCCGGTTACCCGATCGGACATCCTCGATCGACTTCATGACCGCCTCGCAGAAGGCTTGCCTTCTGGCGAAGTCGACCGCACGAGAGACAATGTCCTCTTCCTCGAGAAGGGAGGCGGACTTTACCTCGTATAGCGCCTTCTCATATAGGTCGGCAAGTGCCGCCTTTTCCTTGTTGGCTTCAAGCAAACCGAGGATGCCTTCCTCGGTCGCATCGTATGTCGGACCTTTCCCGTATTTGTCGTGGTACTGGAGTGCGATCCTCGCGATGTCGACAAGCTCTGCTCCATCGAAGAAGTTGGGCCTGACCACATCCCGGTACGCTTGAAGGAAGGTTGGCACCGTGCAGACCAGGGCCAGTAGCTTGATTTGGTAGGGTCTTCCGAAGTCGTACTGAGTAGGGGTCATCGCCTCACCGGAAGAAAGGATCCTGCCACAATCTGGCTTGCCACGTCAAGCGGTAGCATGGAAGCTATCTCGGATCCTCCCGCGGAAGTCACCCGGTAAAGAGGAACGTCCTCTTCCCCTTCGATAAGTCCTGTCGTATCAATCTTTCGTGGGATTTCCTGTAGCTTCCAAGGTGTTGTGAACATGCCTTTCATCGAGAAACTGGAGGAGGGGTTTGAACCCTGCGTCATGATCTAGGTCGGCCTTTTCCAAGGCTAGATGGTAAAGCTGGGAGGCGGTGTCTTGGGAGTCTATTCGATTCAGGTCCTTCTGGATTTTTTCCTGGATGTCCTCTGGGTAGTCGGACCATTCGGTCGGATCCACATGAACAGCGAGAAAGATGCCGGACAAAACATCGCTGTAGGATTCCAGGTAGAAGCTCTCGTCCTGGATTCTACTCAGTGCAAACTCATGGTCCCTCTTGAAGCACAAGGACTTGAAGTAGCTGTCCAGTAGTTTCCGGGCAGTACCTTGTTCGTCTTGCTGACCTTTGATCCAGTTGATCTTATCGCTTCGTCTAGCGAAGCGATTTGTCTGCCCCTTGGCCCACCTCAGGAACCAATCCTGGTTTGTCTTGGATGCGTACCAATTGGGAACCTTGGTACGATTCTGTTCCTTCAGGAACGTCACGTAGAGTTCTGGGGGAAAGCTCCTCTCCTCCAACATCAGGTTAGCCTGGCATAGGCAAGATACCAGCGGTTGAAGTCTCCAGCCCTACTGTCATGGCCAAACAGCCTGTACACCGAGAAGGCCCGGGACAGAAGGTCCCGGCTCTCGGTGCTTATCTTCGAGAGGACAGAAGGATCCATCTTCCAAGACCTGGGAGGAACCTCCGACATCTCTTCCTTCAGCCTGAGGACGGAGTCAGATTCCATGGAGTTCAAACACGTTGCTTCCACGTGGGAACCACCTGGTTCCCAATATGGGTCGGCACCCTTCGGATATGAAGACAATCTTCCTTCCAGTTGGATCAATCATCAGAACCAGGAAAGACCCAGAGTCGAAGTAGGATCCTCGGATGTTGTAGAGTATGGCTCCCATACAACCCGCATTCTGGAAAAACTGGTACTTACCATCTACCATCGCAGATCTCACGTTGAAGGAGAAGGTAAATCTACCTTCGTGTCGAAGGTAGATTTGCAACTCTCTAAACAGGAAGACTAGGTTATCAGAATCCACTGACCTTCCACCCCCACATAATGTTGGTTCCTATTCTGGTGCTCTGTCCCGGTAGTAAGTGGTTCATAGTGTTCCAGCCATAGGGAATCCAGATGGAGCAGTTTTGACAACTACGGTCTGTGGTCATTACCATGAATCTCCCTCCGGCGAGACGAAGGACAACCACCCTATTTTCCAGACCCATGGAATGGAAGACTATCAAGTTCCCACGTTCCAGAACTCCATCGTTTAGGAACTGTATTGAGTCGTAGTCTTGTCCTGCCCCTCCGTACCTTGCGTAGTGACGGAAGGTAAAGAGAATCTGCTTGAGTTCCGGAAGTGTCATCGTCCCCTCACGAAGTATAGATTTCCCGTCTCTACAACCATGATCACAGCTTTGCGGCCAGAGTGAATTGTAAGTCGATTTCTACTTGAGAAACTATCGTAGAAAAGGACTACATATTTCATCCTATGACTCCACCTATCCGAGATGGTTAGGACCTTCTTTGTAGGATGGTATGTAAGGTAGCTTTCCCCCCACCTACGAATATGGATACCATTTGGAGCGAAGTTGATCCTATGGGATGTCATCCTATCACACCCAGTCAGATAGCAAAAGAGGTGTTGTAGGTTGTGTTGCGTGAATCCAGGAGGGAGATTTGCATCTCCCAAACTCAGGTATGTACTACTCGAAAGATCAAGAGTCCTAGAGACTGGCATTTTGGAAATCCTCTTCTCGCGCGTGCGTGTGTGTTATTAACTCACCTTCGGTGAGTACTAGCTCCTTCGGAGCTAGGATAAAGAGATTAGATCTCTTAGAACTCTTAACTCTCTTAGCCCCTTTCCTAAACCCTAACCCCCTATAGTCCCCCTTCCCCTCAAGGTTTTCCCTGTTTTGCTGGGGTTTTTCAAGGATTTTCAAGGAAGGCCCCTTCCGGGCTGCTGGCTGGGCTTTCGGGTGCCGACTGCGGTGATGTATCCACCACGCCATAGTTCGGGCTGCCAAGGGGCTGGGAAGTGGGTTCTGGGGCCCACGGAAGACCCAACATCCAGTGGGCTACAGGGTTGGGCTGTCCGGCGCGCAGGAAGTCACGGTGTTCCTGAACTGGGGGCTGCATTGATGCAGCCCCCAGGTGGGATGTACGTAGTCGAGGTTCCATAAGTGCAGACGAAGTGAGTTGTGAATTGTAATTGTTGGCTGGCACCCAACTCGAGTTGCTAGCAAGAGCCCTCAACCTTCCATACAACTCTCGATTGAATCTGTCT
>ERZ724508.2276-NODE-2276-length-10253-cov-4.675230_pt1 | contig 10253 bp, 3 predicted proteins | sample MGYA00376041_ERZ724508 | MGnify/ENA primary metagenome ERZ724508 (study PRJEB28724, sample SAMN07190887) | wastewater metagenome | isolation source: effluent of sewage treatment plant in Hong Hong | place: USA: Christiansburg, Virginia | collected 2016-03-01 ... | reverse complement strand
AAAATAAAAAAAAAAAAAAAAAGTTAAAAGAAAAAAGAAGAGAAAACCATTGATTGGTAAAAATTCAAATTTATTTATTTTTATTTTTTTTTTTTTTATTTTAATTTGATATTATAGAATAAATAGAGCAAATATATCATAAATCAAGTAAATTAAATTATTGTGTGGCTTTTTTTACTTACTGTGGTGTTTAGTTGTTAAACTATCCCCAATCATCCTCCTCATCATTTTTCTCATTTTTATTCTCTATCTTTTAGAAATTGAACCCCATATCTACTAAATTATTTTTATTCTATGTTTTAACAGGCTCCATATCTCCTAGTAAATCAAAAACTTATTTCTTCTATTTCTTTTAATGTTCAAATTTAGTTGCAGATTCAGGTGAAGATTAAACCTTCCTTAACTTTCCGTTCATTTTCTACTATAAAAATCTTTGTTATCTTTCTTGAATGAATTTTGAATTTTTCTATTACCACTCCTGTATCATTACTTCAGCTGCTTACTTGACTTATTTCCAATATATTTATTAGTTTGGTTTTACTTTACCAGTCTAGATTGCTGTTTTTACTTCATCTATTATTTTTATAACTTATTCGGCTTTGTAATCTTGGGATTGGATTATTGCTATTTTTTAACTGATATCGTCGATGTCGATTTCTTTGTTACTGTTGACTTTGATTGGGGGTTTTTGGTTTTTGGGCATATTTCTCATTTGTTGATCTTTTTGTTCAAACTTCTATGAAAGTTTGGTCAATCCCATTGCTTTTAATTTCTTTTTGAATTTCTACTTATCAGCCTCTACATATATTTATTATTACCTGCAATAGTTTATATGTTATCAAATATAGGAGACTATGTCTTTATAGCGAGCAACGATCTTTAATTGACATTTCTTGGTGGAAACACAATATTCTCCTTTCTGAGAACCTTATAATTGTTGATAATATTAGGATATTTACTCTCTTACAAAATAAACGCGTCGTACCAGAGTTGGATGAGATAAAGAGTTCTAGATTAGATACGAGCCCAGTTTTAAGTATTTGATCTTAGTTCTTTAAGTAAATTCATCTTGCCTCTTTGCTGAATTATCCAAAAATTACTCTTTTGAGAAGACCAAGGACACTTTTCTGAAAACTCTACTTATTAGCAGCTTGATGAAAATTTCTATTCCCATTTTTAACTAGATACTCTAACACTTGAGTAGCCAACATTATTTTCGAGCTCTTCTAGTTCTTAAATATTTATTATAATATGGTAATGACATCCTTCGCGCTTAAGTAAGAGTTATTAATAATTTACACCAAGTTCAGAACATAGTCAATATTTAGAGATTAGTTCCGCATGATCATCCCCATGTATTGGATTGCAGTGATATTTTGATTCATCGAGGAGTAATTATAATAATGTCTGAGATAATGAAAAACAAATTTATAAATAAATAGATAAGATTAGAAGATAGTATAAAAATCAAAAATTCTATATCGTCATTGATTCGGATTAGTTCATGAACCCGAATTATTAGTTCTGTATATCAAGTTGTTCTTGTCTTTTCAAGTCAAAAATAAAACTATTAAACTCTGTGATCAGTTTTCTCAGTTTTTTCAAATCTTTTGGCCTTATAAAATGCAATTAATTCGACTACTTTTCATCTATTAGTTTTCTTTATAAAATTCTGTGATTTCTAAGGACTCTATTTGAACTTCTATGAGTATACATTAATATTTGTTTATTCTTTTTTCCTTTAATAAACCCTTTTGCCTATTACTACGCTTCGGATTTGAAGTGATTGGAAAGTATACTTACAATTTGTTCTTCATTCTTTACAAAAGTCATAATATTTTAATAGACAGTCAATTAAATCTAAGATTTATCTCTTTTGTCTAGTTATTGGTTTGAGATATGAAGAATTTATTTTTATTCTTTTATGGCATGGCACATCCGCCAATGGAAATATCTACTCATTTAAATGTTCCCCTACTCTAGTTCTATTTGACCTAATAAATCGTATGCACACATTTCTTCATCAATGTTGTTATATCTCCAAGTTTTTCTTAAATACATATAAGCCATATCTTTAGCTTACTTTAGCTTTCTAATTTGCAGAAACACTTTGGAAGTATATTTATAAGCTAGCAATTAAAATTTACAGTCAAAACAGTATATAGGTTTGTTAAGCAAGGTCTTGAGTGCCTTATCGAAGTAGAAGATTGTCAAAGATAAGCTACAATATTCGTACAAAATGAGTCCAGATATGCAATAACAATAAAATTAGCAAGAGTATGATTTCAACAACTTTATTTTTTCATTCAAGATCTTAATTTTGGCTTCTATGATCCCATAGTTGTAAAAGTTAGAGTTTATATATTAGTCTATTTAAAAAATCTAATCTAGTACCTTTATAATATTCTTCGACAACATTTTTTCCTAATTTTTATTTAAGTAAGTATTCATTTAATCTTTCACGATATCTACCCTCTTGATAGAGGCACTGTTATATGAATTTCCAAGCCAACGACCCATCTTTCTATTGATACTTTTATGACTGGTTAAAGTTTTTTTAGATGTGATCACATTTAGTGTCTATTTTCGGATTTGAGCATACTTCGTGGAAGTAATTCTGAATTCGTTGGACGAACTTTTCACTACTTCATTGTTCTAGCGGGGTTATGTCAATAACTTTAATTTAGAACTCTTCTATTTTGTTTATCGATTTATGAGTTCGAAAGAAAAATTCATTATAGAAAAATAAATTACAAATTATTCGTTATCATTAATTATTTCATTTCGCTTACCATATCTTAGTTATATCTTCCACATTACTGACACTTACTCCGTGTAACTCATAACTAACTTCATGGCCTCCATTTTATTTTAATTTATCCCGATAGATAATTTTGCTCCCTTCTACATGCTTTAATTTCTTTGTGAAATCTTTTTTCTCTGTCTAGATACTTATCAGTTTCTTTAATGATAACCAATTATAATATTATGTATGTGCAGCTTAACCTAGAAGTTGCTCTTGGGTAAACATTTGGTGAATGAATCTATTTCCACCTTCTTAAGCTTTGGGTTCTGCTTTTTGCTTTTTTACTCCTTATGGCTTTGTTTATTTCTTCTAATGTTTTACATCTACTTTAGGCTTTTAGTTTTTTTACGGTTTTTATTTTTATCTATTTGCGTTCACTTTTTTCATTAATTAGGCTCTTCTTTTCTTTTATTTTAACTTTTATTCATCGTTTTCATCAACTATTTTATTTTGTTTCTCGCCCTCTTCTTCATCATCGTGTTCTGATTCAGTTTAACCAAAATCACTGTCAAATTGATCTTTCCCTGAGCTACTTTCAACATAATCTTATTAGTCTTCATCATCTTAGGCATTTAAATCTCCAAAATATCCCTTATGTTCTGCCCAAAAAGGATCTTATTACTATTATTTTTTCCTCGACATCAAATAATTCATTTTTGTACCCCTTCTCTACCTAAACTGTATCTGTTTGATGGCATAATTCTCAGGTTTGATGGGAGTTATACTACTCTATTCTTAGCTATCATCCTCATCACTATCATTTTCATCAGAATCATCATCTTCATCACTATCCTCGTCTTCACGATCATCATTTTGACTACTAATTTATTCTCCATCTTATTATTGATCAACCTCTGAATCCTATATATCTTATTATTATAATTTTTTTTTATTCTTCGCATTTTACTTATTCACAGGCTTATTCAATTTCTCGGGTTTTTTTGTTGTGCTTGTTGAAGCTTTTGTTGATGTTGTTGTTTTCTTCTTCCCCATTAGCTATTCTTAATGATTGATTATAAGCGGGTGATGAGATTAAGAATATAAATATTAGTTTAAACATATATAGATTCTCTTAATATTAATATAATAAATCATAGATGGCGATTTAACGGTCTATTCGGAAAATAAACCTGATATTTGATATATATTCTTTCATTACTAATTAAAAAATATTTGATACAAATCATTTCAGTCTTTGCTCAATTCTCTTCCACGAAAAACTCATGGTGAGGTTCGCTGGATCCGTCATTTATATATATTTGGCTGTAGTTAAATTTCTTAATCTCTTGTCCTATTGCCCAGATGCAACACTTATCATAATCAAAGTTATTTTTTAAGCTCTATTTTATACATTTATAGCTTTCACAAACTTTCTTTATTTGTTGATCAAGAATTTTTTAGTAAATAACTGAGAAATCGAAGACAGAAGGTGATGTTGTAAAATGTAGAAATTTTTCATTATTAAAAGGGAGAATTAGATGAAAGGCTTAATTTGTTTAACTCCATTACAGTTTAGATAATTTAGCTAGAGCTCTCCAGTATGGAAAGTTAGGTGTAACTTGGGCCATTTTTATGTTTTTAGTTTCGCCATGTCTGAGTACTTTTATTGATTCCTCAATAAATCCAAAACCCTTAACCATTAACCACCTACCATCAGTTTGATAAACATACTTTGATTTTATTTTTGAGTAAATGTCTATGAGTGCTTCAGTGAGGCCTTTTTTTTATTCAGCCAATTAAATTACCTCAAAAAATTGAGAATATGATAGATAGCCTAATGGAAGTATAGAAGCAGGATTCAAACCTTTTTAACAGTGCGCAATAAACATTTTTTTAATTGGGTATGTGTTAAAATATAAGAAAGACTTTATTACAAGTTCAATTTTTGCTTTAGGTCCACCACATGTAGTAATTATGACACTAAGATCTGAAGTTTCTCTAAAAAATTGCTAATATTAAAAAAAATCAGCAATACCTAAGATTTACTTATTACCTAGAATGTTAGGCTGAGCTATCACCTTGAGAACTATCAAAATGAAAACGAAAATAGATTTCATCACTTATAATAACTATCAAAAAAAAATAATGTAGAACCCCTGAATTAAAATTTCTAAATATTATGAAATCAAATTATACTTTTAGAAATTAGCTGATGGCCTCAGGCTAAATTTTAATATTTATTCAAAACTTATGTTTGATTTGAATAAGATATTGATATGGAAATTTAGTTGATGAAGAATGAGCTATAATTTAGATATTTCATGATTGAGTGATGTAGAGTAGTTTCATTATTTATATCATTTAAATTTTTGTCTTAAAACTTTATTATTCCTTTATAACATATTACATATTATTTAAATTTAGATAATTCTATATACATTGCGATATTGGAGATGGACCTCAAAAAAACAAAGTCTAATAAAAGTTTAAACAAATCTCATACTTCTTCAGCATCTAAAAATAAGCGACCCTCTTCTTCAAAGAGTTCGAAGCCAAAAGAATAAAAAAATCATAGAGAAAATAATAACATCAGTGTCGCACAGACATTTTTGGATCCCAAGAAAAAGAAATCTGGAATGCTAGTCAAAAAGAAAATCGAAGAAATTAAAAATCCATAATTAATGATTAAAGCTAGTTATAAAAATAAAAAACTATCAATTCCTCTTTCAAATATTGATGATCAAAGCCTGCCAGAAATCATGAAAAATCATATTACTAGGTTCGAAAAATAGATACTAAGTATACAACTCTTTATTTAGAAAATTCTGAGTTTGATCCTATTTCGATTTAGGGTTGGAAGACTGTTCCTCCAGGGGATATTTTAAAAGATTATTATTTTCAGACAGGAAAATCCTTAAAACCTTTCAAGGGCCAGATCTTATAGATTGAACCTATATGGAAAAAGCCTAGAAATAATGAAATCAGACTGTCTGATTTTTAAATAATTCGATGCATCGGAACAGGAGGATTTTCTCGAGTTTTCTTATCGAAATACTTGCCCAATGGAAAATTCTATGCTTTAAAATTGATGGAAAAATAAGGACTTCTTGAGAGTGGGAAAGAATGTGTGGTAACAAACTAGCGAGATATTATGGTCGATCTAGATAACCCTCAAATACTTAAATTATAATTTGCATTCGAGACCAAACATTTCGTTGTTCTAGCCCTAGAATGTACCTTAATACTTATTTTTAGATTGTCCTGGCGGATAACTGTTTTATTATTTAAGAAAAATAAGAAGGATGACAGAAGATTAAGCTAGATATTGTTTCGTATAGATTTTAATGGGAATCGAGTACCTACATAGCAAGAAGATTATCTATCGAGATATAAAGCCTGAAAATATTATGATTGATATGGACGGAAATCTCAAAATAGCAGATTTCGGTCTGAGTAAAAAAGGAATGAGATCATCTTAACTTGCTTTTACTTTTTGTGGTAGCCCTTAATATATGGCACCAGAAATGCTTTCAAAGTATAATCTAATTTAATTCTAGGTCTGGTCATACATTTTCAGTCGATTACTACTGCCTCGGAGCTTTGCTTTACTAATTAGTGACTGGAAGCCCTCCTTATTATTCACGGGACGTTGAAAAAATTTATTATTCCATTCAAAACGAATAAATCGATTTTCCTCCTCATGTGGAACTATCTGGATAAATTAAAATGCTATTATAAGGCCTACTAATAAAAAATCCGAAAAAAAGATTAGGATCTCTAGGAGGAATAAGAGAAATTCTAGGTCATCCTTGGGTTAGAAAAATCAAACCTGCCGATATAACAAATAAAAAGTTATAAACTCCAATAAAAATAGATTTACTGACCTATAACATAAATGAGGAATAAATTTAAGAGTCTGAGGATCATTTCTCGAATAAGTTCAAAGATGAAGATAATAATTTCTAGAAACTTTTCGATGATTTCGAATTTAATCGATATGAAAAGTTTAATATTTTATAGGAAGCTCTGCCATCAGTCACATCTGATAGCACGAAATAAAATAAAAGCTTAAATCAAAAGTTGAGATCTAGTAAATAAAAAGATCGAGAAAAAGATAAGACTGGATATAAATCTCAACCTAGATAACAGCCAACTTATCCAATATCTTTTAATAAGAATAATTAAACCCAAGCACCTAAAGGATTCAGTGAAATTAGGAATATAAAGCAAAAGAAAAACCCTGCTAATACTAGCAAACGAGGAGATCTAGTAGTTGTAGGAAGAAAGAGAGATAAGGAGTCAGTAAAAAAATAGAAAAAAAGATAGAGGTTATTAAGCCCAAAATCAGGAATAAGTAACCACAACAAATCAACATTAAAAAGAATAAAAAGCAGTGCTGCGCTGAACTAAAAGTTTTTCACAAAAAATAATCGTATTCATAATAATTGATATTAACTTATAACTCTATTTTGCTAAATGTTTCTTTGTATATCTAATCGCATTGATAAGACTGAATTTTATTTTATTTTGAACTAATTCCAATATTTTTGATTTATTATAAATACCAATAACATTATTCTGCTTGAACATGAAAAAATAAAAAGGATAACCTTCAGTTTTTCTTAAAAATTTTGTTTTATTTCGTTAACAGTTTAAATCAGTGCTAGAAAAATATCCTGTAATTGAATTTTTCTGTTTTAAAACGGATGTTTATAAAATATTACTAATATTTTTTATCTTTATGAAATTAAAGAAGTTGGTCTCAGTTTAAGAAGCTTTCGAAATCCGATCTTAGAATTCTTTCTCAAATGTCTAGGGATCTCGATGTGAATCAATTTAGTCCTTGTAAAGCCCCTCAAATTAAATCAGTAATGTTATTGATAATTTCATATCGTAATAGAAAAAATTGTATTTACCAAGTAGAACGTAGAACAAAATGGTGAGGCATGATCTCATCAAAACTAAAAGATTTTTTTCTGTGTCAAATGTTTCTGCTTTTAAGCCATTAATTCAATTACCTCAACATATAGGTCGAATTCTAAACTCTACAAAGAGATACCCCAATGTTCCTAATCTTTAAAGAAATGAAGATGAACTAGATTCAATTTATGGAGCCTTTTTTGGCTTCATTATTGGAGATGTAATAGGGTCATATTTAGCTTATACTGCTCGAAGTTCAGAAATATTCATTCCCAGTGCCCTTTTGATGAATGGAGGTGGCACATATAACCTTGGACCTGGACAGGGAACTGATCAGACATAAATTTTGCTTAGTCTTTGCTATGGTTTAATTTAGAGTGAAGGGAATTATAATCAAAATAAGGTTGCATCTCAATACATATAATGGTTTTAAAGTAAACCGTTTAATTTTTCTGCAGTTTTTGCGCTTTCTATGAAAGATGTAAGAAAAATGAAACAAGAAAAGAAAAAAATTGATAGTTAAAAAATATCTTAAATAATAAAACAATCGTCTTTAATAAATTCTAACCAATAAAGTAGCATAGGACTTATTAGAATCTTACCACTGACTCTTTTTTCATTAAAATTCTCCGATGCTTAATTCTAAAAACTAATAAGAGGTAATTAAAGGTTAATTTAGATGAATTGTCTCTGATTTGTCCCAATCTACTTGTCATCGAGAGCGGTTTAGTTTATGGAAAAATATTAAGAGTTATATTTTTAACACATGATCAATAAAGAGCTTTTTATGAAGCATCTAAATGAGTTTATGAACGTGGAAGCGCTAAACTGAGATAATTGTGGAAAATAATTTAAAAAGGGCTTGAAATCCCAAGTCGAGGAAATATGGGCAAACTCAAAACCTGTTTCACATATTCTTGCATATAAATTAACAAAAGAGAAGTTAATTTTATAGATAGTCTGATTCGAATATTAATGAAAGGAGGTGATACAGAAACAAATTGTGCTGTTGTCCTAACTCTGGTGGGAGCAATTGTTGGGTATAATGGAATTCCTGGCTATTTTAAGCAAAAAATAGTAAACTCTCGCATGAAAGACAGCCCTAGAGTCAGAGACTAGAAATATTCACCTTATAAAATAATAGATATCATAGAAAAACTTCAAAAAGTCCAAACTGAAAAGTACAATAAAATTAGTTGAGATGATATCAACTAAATATTTTTTCATTCATACTAACATTCACTTTAAAATCCTTACATTATAAATAAAAATTATTTTTTTATCAAAACTGCTTTCCATAGAGTCTAAAGAATATATCTAAGAATATCCTATTTTATAAAAATTCGATGTGTGCTCTCCTACCTAAAATTTTATCAAAGGTTTTGATATCATGATCTACATCAAACCATACCTCGACTCTCTAAATTTTTTTAACTCTTCCTAATATTTTCTTTGACATCATCTACAAACCGTGATCTTTAATATCCTCACTGATACGAGATGAATGATAAGGAACAAAATTATCTTATTAAGAGCTCACAACTATTAATTTATTAAACCAAGTCAGCGATTAACAGTCACTCAATTTATTTAAAGTAATTTCCTAATCCTAGCTCTATAATTTTTGACAATTTAACTGTTTCAAATTTTTAACCTTCTCAATATTTATTAGATACCAGATACCTGTCCCTACTAGCTTATTGTCATTAATTGAAACTCCTAAATGAGGCGTGGCAAAAGTTATTAACAAATTCATTTTATCTTTAAATTATGACAAATGCTTTAAACTCTACCTAGCTATAACTCCTCCTAAAGAATATCCTATGATGGAAATCTTTCGATAATTATGGACTGTTCCACTTATGTGAGACTTTATCTATTGAGCAACTCTTTCACCAAGATGTTCTATATGTTAATCAATCTAATCCTGAATAGATTTGATTAGTAAGCCATAAGATCGAGGGCTATAAAGAGTTAAGTAATTTTTAGCTTTCTACAAATCATAATCAGATCCTTGATAACCATGAATAAAAACAACCAAAGAATTTATTTAAACAGATGGAATAATCTATGGAACTGTTGTATCATCATAATTTTAAACCATTATAAAAGGATGATGAATATCATCATCTTGAAAAACAGAGATACTATTCAAAACTTCTTGTCTTCTTTTCAAAAAATTACTTTGTTACAATTTTCTTACATCTGACTATATCTTGGTATTGATAACCATATTTTTTTATTTTAAAGTGTTCTACTTTTAGATTGAGCGCCTTATACAAAGAGAAAAATATTTATAAGAGATCTTCTGGATTAACTGAATGTAAATACCCCATAAATATGATAGATAATTATCAAATTCTCCTAATTATCTATATATTTACAAGAATAACTCCTAATTGTTTTGGGTTTTGTATTACTTCTATAATTATTATTTTGATCTGTAGATCGTTTCTAATGTTATTTATATTTCAAGAGCTTTTTTCGCAGAGTTTCTTTATGCTACTGGATGATTTTATTATTAAAATTTTTCTATTAAGTGTCACATTGTTCTCCGTAAGTTTGTGTCAGCTCTTTGAAGCTATGA
>ERZ724508.2274-NODE-2274-length-10254-cov-6.448279_pt1 | contig 10254 bp, 15 predicted proteins | sample MGYA00376041_ERZ724508 | MGnify/ENA primary metagenome ERZ724508 (study PRJEB28724, sample SAMN07190887) | wastewater metagenome | isolation source: effluent of sewage treatment plant in Hong Hong | place: USA: Christiansburg, Virginia | collected 2016-03-01 ... | reverse complement strand
GGTGTAGACGATCCCAACCCTTAAGGAGCTCCTTATAGTTCACAGTATCTAACTGCTGCCCGAAGTATGGTTGACTGCAGATTTCCCCGAGGTATTCTTTTAGTAACTCCTTGGCTTTGCGAATATTAAGATGCTGCAGCTACTCCAGCTCCATTCTGATACGTGTGTGAGGCAACTAGTCTGGCATCTTCAGGGCTTCGAAGTGCTTAAAGTTGGATGGGAAGAAGTAGAGGCAGTTCAGCACAAGTATGATTGCTGTGTGGAATGTTGTAGGTGTGAGGGTGAGTCTGGCGACAAACTTACGGAAGAGCTCGTTGAAGGCGTAGAAGCTATCTTCATAGATGAGATGGTTGCTCTGGTAATTGATCACTGACGACACTATCATTATGTTTAGAGTTTCGCATGCAGATTCGACTGCCTTACCGAAGATCAGAAACATCTCGTCAAGGTAGTCGTGCAACGAGGGTAGGTCATACAGGTTGGGCTGTTTATCGACTGCAGCAAAGAAGTCCATATCGAGCTGCCAGATAGAAGTGATGAAGGGAGATCGTTTGATGAGATTGTTAACTTTGTGGCGAAGATAGGCCTGGAAGAACTTGATGAGGGTGTTATCCATATCAATCACAGTCTAGCTGGTGATGTGTTGCAGCAGTTGATGCTAGAAGGCGGCTAGCTGCGAATAGTCACTGCCTACTGAATTGGCCTTGACGTAAAGCACGAAGCGTTCGAGTTGATTACTGATACTTCGGTACTCCGAGGAGAAGTGTTCCACGATCAGCAGATCTTTCTACCGCAGTATTGGGTTCTTTGCCGTAAGTGCTACCTTATCCAACTCGAAGTATTTTTTCATTCGCTTGAAGATTTCGGAGAGAATTGGTGTAAGGTTCGTGACCAGCAGTGACATAGCTAATTGATGCACACCCTCGTCACCGTGCAATCTCTGCACGTTACCTCTAAACACCTTAAAGTTGCTCACGAAGGCCTTCAGGCTATTCTTGACCAACTCAAAGAAGATGTAGTTATAGTCAGCAGTTAAGGTACCCGCTGTCAGTGGTATACGGAACAGGTCCTACTCGATGGTCAGGTAATCTTTGCGCACAGTCTCCTGGTATAGTCCTAGGAGTTTATCAAGGGTGCTGCCAGACTATACTGAGCCAGCACGGTCTACTATCAGGTTCAGAATCTTGGAATACAGTCCGATTTTGTCTGAGTTGGAAAGTTTGGCTTCTTTGTCGAAGAGTTCCTTGTACGTGATCTTTGCCTGCTTTATATCCTCTTCGATTTTAGCGATGAGTCGCTCGCAGTAGACTGTACGATCTCTGACTTCGTAGAATGTTTTGATATTTGTGCAGACCTCCTCAGGGGTACCTCCAAGGTTCTTAGCTATGCGCCTCAGCTCAAGCACGGAAGTCACGCAATCGATTAACCTTTCTATGTTCTCCTTCTTGCGTTTTAGTTGGTTAATCTGACCGAGGGTCGCTTCTGAACGTTTGTAGATCTGCTCGATCTCTTTTCGAAGATCTTCTGAGTAGCGATGTAGTTCGCTGAGAGCATCGGGGTCGGGAGCCTCTCCTTCGGTTAACTTGAGCAAGCCAGTAATGTCCAGAATGGCTGGGGGACGTTCCGCTCTTTTCTCTTTCAGTGCTGAACGAAGAGTTTTATGCAGGGCCGCCAGCTTGTCCTTACGAACATTATACTCCACAGACATTACTCTTATTATGGATTGTAGTTCTTCAGAATTGTACTCTCGATGATGACGAATTAATGATGACCTTCGGGCGATCCTATAAATTCCGGAAGCAACACTGGATAGGACAAAAAATAATTAATCTCCTATGAAGTTCACACTAGCCCTGTTGGCCGTGCTCTGCGCAGTCTCTTATGCTCTCCCCTACGCTGATCAGATGACACTTGCAAATAGTCTCATCGTTGGACGTTCAGAGGATCTTGAGCTTTGGATCTGCAAGGTCTGTGATGATTCAAATCGACCAATTCACGCCCACTATGTCCAGGACACCAAGACCCACATTAAGTCCATCATTAGCGTCTATAATGACTTCGTGGTGCTGGCTTTCCGCTACACCGCCACAGCATTGAATGTTTGGCAAGATCTTCTGTGGGTACATCAAGTTGTTGATGACCATACATGCAAGAAATGTCGAGTGCAGGCAGAGTACAACAGGATGTGGGGAAAAATCCGTAATAACGTCACCAGCGATCTCATTGAAATCAAGCGACAGACTGGCCTTGAGAAGTTGTACATTACCGGCATCAGTCTCGGAGGTGCACTTGCCTGCCTCAGCTACATCGATATCAAGTACTTGAACATCTTCGAGGACACCAGGGTTGTTACCTATGGTGCCCCACGAGTTGGAAACAAGAAATGGGCTGCCTTTTTCGAAGAGCTCTCTAAGGGTCAGTCACGCCGCTACATTGTCAAGGGAGACCCTATCGTTGTGATGCCCCCATCATGCCTCACCCCACTTTGCAGCTACCGCCAGACTGGTGTTAAGATCGTCTGCAAGGAGAAGCAACAACTTTGCGTGCAGGAGAAGCACACAGACGACCTAGCCGAACTCGCCGATCACTTCACCGAAATCGACAGCGACATCAAGGAAATGAAGGGTATCATGGACCACGTCAATGGCTACCCCAAGATCTACAACTTTACTCTTGAGTTCAAACAGTGATAGCTCTGCATAGATGAAACGTTCCAACCGAAATGTGCACCGCGCCTAGCCAACAGGGCATTATTATATTTTGAATGAACGAGGTAGTCATCAAGCTGATCGGCAACTACAGCTACCAAACCAGCCATTGTCTTGGTGAGGGAGTTTACGGCAAGGTCTTTGAGGGCATGGAACGCGACACCAAGGAAAAGGTGGCCATCAAAAAGGTAGATCTGAACACCTTCACGAACGACAAGTATCTGTAGAATGCCATCTTCTCTGAAATTTACCTTCTGAAGCGTTTTAACCACCCCAACATCGTAAAGTTTAAGGACGTGCTGAGCTCCAAGAACAGTCTGTACATCATTACGGAGTTCTGCAAGCACGGCGATCTGAAGTAAATGATCAAACGCAAACGGTTTAAGGATGAAGAAGCATTTGAGGTAGTCAAGCAGATCGCCTGTGGCTTTTGCCAGCTGATACAGGAGAAAATAGTTCACAGAGATCTCAAACCGGCCAACATACTCATCCACGATGGCACCTACAAAATTGCCGATTTCGGGTTCGCTAAGTACGTAGACAACTTTGGCTCGCAAATGCTCAAGTCTTGTGTGGGCAGCCCCATATATATGGCACCGCAAGTACTCGAACGTACCCCTTATACCACCAAATGCGATATCTGGTCCATTGGGGTTATCTTCTATGAAATGCTGTTTAGCTCACCGCCGTGGAAGGCTCGTGACGAAGCATAACTCATCAAGATGGTCAAGACTATCCCCATCACTAGTATTCTCAAACGCTAGCCCGTAAGCTTAAAAGCAGCTGAGTTTCTCAAAAGGGCTCTGGCCTATAACGAGGACTAGCGGTTCAGCTGGACCGAAATCTTCGAGCTATTTATGGTTAAACCGATTGACCGAACACAGCAGATAAGCGACGACACGAGCACTGCCGGCAGCGAACAATCACAGCAGCGAACCCGTTACATGACAGCAGTTGGTGCTCCACAACGCAGCACCACCCCAAACAAAAATACTAAGAAGGAGTCATCGAAGTATTTCCTAAACAACCACGGCTCGTCACCAGGATTAGAGAAGAAGAATTCAGTGCCTCAAAGTCTCATTAGTGTATCAGGGTCGGTGAGCAACGTGGCACAACAGCCGCAGCAACCCACGGGTAGCTCCTTGGACATTTTTAAGAAGGTGAGGGACGAGTGTAGTTACAAATACTTCCTCTGTGCGTAGTTGCTGATCGGTATGCCGATAATCAGGGAAACTCTGCAGGATACTTATAAATTTGTCAAGCAACTCTACCTGCTGGCCCTTGCAGTTAAGACCAAGAACCACATTACTATGGGACTGATTGCTCTTTGCCTCAAGCTGGGTAAGCAGTTCGAAGAACTTCAGGCTCGTATGCTAAAGGATCAAGAAAGTTACTAGGAAGTCGAGAGGGATATCCAGATACTCGTCTAGACATAGGGGCATTCTAAACGATTAAGGGATGAACTCAGCATGCAGCTCGGTACCAAGTTTGAAGCCCCAAGCGAAGACAAAATCGTCCGAATTGAACGTACGCCATAAATAATGCAGAGATGTTGTTGGAAGCTACCTGTGAAAATTCCATCACGTTGCTGGGAGAACTCAGAAAGAAGAGCCGAGTGATGAAAGACTCACAGCCAAGCCAGCTGCTGGAGTGGATGACCGACCTGATAGTCTTGGGAACGAACAAGGACAGAGGTCTACAGGAGGCGAGCCTGATGGTTCGGACTGACGAGGCTGACCCTGCGGACTACTTCCAGAAGGCAAGTGGTAAGCTGGAAAGACTGCTGAGCAGCTACAACTGATGTCTCATATCCACTTGCAGTTTAGTTTGTAGGGTGTTCAGTTATCTGAAGCCATCTATGAAGAAAGTGGAGGATCATTTAGAGAAGCAGTTCTTCGGTAGATTCACATCAGTCTGGCCTGCGTGCCTTAAAACTAGTCCAGAAGTCTTACCAACATCTCTCTCATTTTTTTCTTGGGATAATTCATCGGGGTTGAAGGTGCCTTGCTCTCAACGCTGCGAATCATGGTGATGTCCAATGCTGGCTTGGCCAGCTTGCTCTCATTTGGATCGAGGTGCGAAAGTGGCTGGCGTACTCTATTTTTCTACTAGACCGATTCGGTTCGGTAGTGGCGCGTAGTTTCCTTAAGTCTGCAAAACAACGGCTCGGACTGTTTGTTAGTGATATCCTACAGCGAGGAGAACAGCTTTTAAGTGGCTGGCAGCTGCAGCGTCGTATACCTTTTAGCCGGAAGCTCATACTGCAGGAAGGCTGGTGTACCGATCTCCGCCCCTTGCTTTTTGGACTTCTGCTCGTGCTCTAGCATGTTCAGGTAGAACTCAATACGATCGGGCTCAAACTTTTGGGAGTGCAGCATGCCGTTGAAGTGTGTCCACTCCGAATCAGCCACGGTATTGTGCAGATGCGGGCGCGCCACTAGCTCGTAGAACCTTCCGAAGAAGTTGATGAGCATCTGGCGCTAGTTCATAACAACAACGAATTAATTTTATGAAGATATCGAATCTGGTATGATTGCTGGGAGGTAGTCGCCTCGATCATAGGATATTCTTACTCTTTAGGAAGTCAGGGTTTGGCATGAAGTCGTCTTTGAAGAAAGCGAATGACATGCAGTTGCTACGTAGGTACTAGCGGAGGTCCTATCGACGCTTAAGTGTTAGGCGGTCATCACTGTAAGCATCCTTAAATCCGTCACCACTGAGAATATACGCTCGCTTGTTCTTTGCATACTCGATGACGTAGCTATCGTCGTAGTCACGGTTGGGAACACCCACTGCGAAATCCTGCTTTCTCAGTCGTTTCAGCACTTCCACATCCTGGCTGTTCATCGGAAGTGTCTTGGCATTACCTTTCTAACTTACTCAACACATTACATTTTGGAGCCTCCTGCGGTTGATCTCCTCCTCATCGAAGCAGTATTCGGGTAGAATGATTAGTATCGGAAAGTTTTTGTCAGTCCAGAATTTGACGACTATTTCCAGCCCCTTAACCGAGAAGAACTCGTTGCGTCCGTGTTTAATAGCTACGTTCCGACCGTCGGCAACTATGAGTGTCTTATCCTTTCGAAGTTCCTTCTCCTTGAGCTTCTGTGGGGAGCTTTCAACTGGCTTGACCTTGACCTCCTTGTAGCTGGATTGCAGCTTTTTCATGTCAATGTGCTCCAACTCCTTGATGGTACTGAGCACCCATGTGATCTTCGCGCCATTATCCTTTTCGAGCTCGAAACATCGATTTTTTTCGTAGTAATGGCCGAGCATCTTCCAACCAATCAAGTGTAGCTACTTGTCGAATATCTTGAATTGTAGTCGTAACTTCTTTTGATGCGGTTCATACTTACGGTAGATGCTGAACAGCAGTGTATCGAAGTCGTGAAAGACCTCCGAAACGACACGCAAAGTACTCGGAAATTAGCTGAGGTAGGCCAGTACTGGCAACAGTAAATTGCTTAGTTATAAGAGCTTGGCCTCATCATTGTGATTGGAGTAGTTGAACAGCTGCTCCAAAACTGTGGCGATCACGTGGAAGCCATTGCGAATTGTCTGCCTGTACAACTGATTCTCCAGGAGCTCGTAATAGCTTCTCTTGAGGTTGATTGACTCCACAGTGGAGTACACCACGTACAGACTTAGCTGGCAAACATAGCTCAACAGCATCATCTCTGTATCGTTGGCTTCTTGCTGCAAGTGTTTAAGAAAGCGTCGGAGGGTTACTAATAGATCTTGGAGCGGCACATCCAATTTTTGATGTAAGGATTCCCGCAAAAACAGAATGAAGTTCCACACAAGACTCTCCCGACAGGACTATTTGTCAGTTCCCGTTGGTAACTCTACTCGTTCAGCCTTCTCAAAGATCTCATCAAGCTGTCTCTTACAACTATCAGGTTCGCGACAACTCTCTGCACGGATGCACCAGTACATGGAGCCAAAGTAGTCGTAGTTGAATGCTGTCAGTTCAGCAAGGATGTAATAGTACTTGCCTCGGTATGGGTACAGACTGATTGCCTTAAAGTAAAGGTTGCTAGCGGTCTGCAGAGTTTTGGCTTCGATTCGCAGACCGTGTGCAATCCTTACCTTTTACATTGTCTCAAGTAGCTCTCCATAGTGGTAGCAGAGATTGGCCACAATCATTCGCTCGGATTGGTCTCCGAGTTTTGTATCCATTTGCGACTGAATCAGCTAATCATTGTACATTTTCCTTGAGCACACTTGCCACTAACCGCTTCATCAGATCCACTCTCGCTCGGAAGAAGACATCGATACAATCCACAAAGCCCTAAACTTTGTCACACTTTCGAAAGCAGCCAACTTGTTCCCTGCAGAGGTTCCATACCCTCTGATCAATAGTCTTTTTCCAGCTGAAGGTAAGATGACCTAAGACCTTTCCAGCAGCATTAAAAAGCGGCTAGAGTTCATGCTGTTCAGTGAGGAAGCGCAGCCCATCAACATCCGGTCGGAACTCCTTCATGAGTAGCTTCAGACGGTCTTCGGCCACTTTGAACGGTTAGTAGCACTCCGCTTCGGACTCAATGGCTGACTCCATAACGTACGCCTCTGTCTCAAGTTCCTGATATATACTACAGCGAGAGTCATTTCGTGCCGAATCCATGTTCGATGCCCTGAGGAGGTGCCCCGAATTCCTGCATCCTCTCAAACTTCTCGATAAGAATCTGCTTGTTTTCTGGATTCTTCTCCAATACTTCGAGCACCTCTAACACTATCTCGTATTGCTTGCGATAGCGCTACATATCTGATGGCGGGATGGCTGGGTTACTGAATGTAGCTTCGTATGCCAGTTTGGTCTCTTCCATCGGTTCCTTGAGCATGTCCTTGTCCATGAATTTGTCGAGCAGCTTATTTGCGATGTCCTCGAAGTTACCGTTGTCGAGTCCAGTAAACATCTCCTCAAGCTTTTTCTTTGCCTCTAGATCTTCCTTTGTCTCCTCACCCTAAATGGTATCCCGATTACCTTCTACTCTTCATCGCCCAAGTTCTTGTTGATGTTGCTCAGCAGATTTGTCATCAGGTTGCTGAAGCTCTCCATACCTTCGTGCTCATAGCCCTCCGTGTTCATCTGCTTCATAAAGTTTTCGTATTCCTTCTGGATCTCGGGGTCGAACACATCGTCATCCTTATCGCCACCCGTGATGTTTAATTTGTCGTTCTCATCGAACTCGTCCAACAATGCTTCGTCCAAATCGTACTTCTTGGACTCCTTCTGAGTTTATTTGGTGTCTTTGCGCAAATTTTCCTTCGGTATTTCCTCCACGGGCTCTTTGGTAGGTTCCATGCAAATATAATACGAACGATAATTACGTCAGATTCAGGCTATCATCAACCAATAACAAATGAAAATGGGCGACATATTACATAGAGTTGGTCACCTTGCAGGACAATAAGAAGGAGCAACGTCCGAATCGCCAGCATCCGATTGCTTGGTCAACCGATTTCTAGCCAATATATTCACTGCCTCACAATGGTTTGCGTTAGGGTCACATATTGAAGGCAGGCACGACCAGGTGTATTCTGCTGTTTCCAACTTATTACAGGGGAAAATCGAAATGTGATCATTGTCAGTGAACTTCGAGTTCACCCGAAGCATACTATCAACCAATGCAAATGCAAATGGAGAAGCATAACTTACCCCGATTCGGATGATTCTTACAACCGTGATATAACATTTCCGATGGGCAATCAATGCTGCGACAATCGAAACCAACCACCCATTCAGGATCATGGGGAAATGATAGTCGATCACGCCAAATCAACGCTACCCCAATCTCGACTCAAGCTGAAGGAATAGTCCGAAGGTATCAAAGACTCACAGTCTGATGGTAGAGTCATCGTAAAATGCAGACCACCATTCACTCCGAGCTACTCCAGAACCAGCTACCATTACGAGGAAAGCTGGAGGTGAGTCGTCACAATAAGCAGAAAAGTCCAATACAGACGGATCCGGTTCATCTATCAATGTACTTCCGAAAACTCGATTAGCGGAAGAGCGAAGATTTGCAGACGGTAGTACGTACACTGGAGAGTGGGTTAACGCGCATCCGCATGGAAAAGGAAGGTGGACAAGATCAGACGGAAGCTATTACGACGGAGGCTGGAAAGATGGAAGGAAGAGCGGTTAGGGTGTGTTGGCGAGCGATAATTGTAAGATCACTGGGATCTGGTTGAACGATTAGCTAAATGGCGAAGGGGATGAACTCTACGCAGATAGCACACACTACCATGGCGAGTTTAAACAAGGTGAGAGGAATGGCTTCGGCAGACTTTCCTACGCCAACGGAGAGTTCTACTAAGGAACATTCTAGAATGGACACTTCTCTGGCTAGGGCAAGTACCATTGGGCAGATGAAGAATACTCTGGTGGCTGGCTACTGTCCAAAGTATTATTGGGTTAATTGAAGATGCATGGCAGTGGGGAGTATCGTTGGTCAGATGGTCGCCGGTTCATAGGCCACTATAGCAATGGATTGCGCGAAGGTTACGGCGAGCTCTATGAAAATGGGTTGCTGATTCGAGCAAACTGGCGTAACGGCAAACCTACTGGACGCATAATATAAGTCAACGAGGATGGACTGGTGCGTTAATTAACCTCAGGCTTTGAGCAACAATGATTTTCCTAACTTTCCTATCTCTAGCGAGTAGTAACGATAAAGAATCACACCTGATCGTGCATGTACGAACGAATGTTCAGGTTTTCCTTGAGTTCGAGACTGGCCAATTTATCTTTCTTGACCCTCGTCCAGTACAACCCACAAAGCCAATGAGTGAGATAGGTCAGGAGGTAACAGGCTATCACCAGCACATAAGACGTCACAGTCACCCAGTCTATTGGCTTGTAGATGACATATTCGAGTAAAGACCATACTACATAACCGTAATTGTTACGCATGTTGATGAGCAAATAGATTGTGCCGAAGACCAACGTCACGTAGTAGTGACGTCGGGGAAACTCTATGCAGTTGAGAGAAAGGTCAATTAGCAGACAAATGCAAGGTCCAGCGTGGAGGTTTACGTTGACTGCTATTGTATTTGCTTAGGTTAGCCCCAAACGGTACCGTCGACATTAGGTAGTCCCAATAGTATCCGAAAGAGGATAGACCAGAACACGATGGTGATTGGCACCTCCAGGTTCATCGCGATTTCGTAAACTAGGTAAGTGAGTTTCCACAGCCCAGGAAATACCTACTGTTTGGCTAGTCGTCTGCTTAGGTAGTCTTCCAGTGACAAAGCAAAGAAAACCCAAGTTAGGAAGTATCCATTCATAGTGAGGTAGATCAAATTTTCGATGGCGTTGGGCATGAATGCTAATGCCCAGATGTACACTCCGGTGAGATAGATGAGGCAGCCCAACCGTACCCAAACCAGCTTATCAGTGGGTCGGCAGCACTTCCACAGATTGTTTTCAGAACCCTTCGGAAAGAAGTATTCACTGAGGATCGCCATGTAGTCTCGCGGCATCGCAATGATATTTTTAGTTTTATGAACACCGAAGTAACTCGTAATCAAGCAGGAGAACTCT
>ERZ724508.2273-NODE-2273-length-10255-cov-4.927255_pt1 | contig 10255 bp, 4 predicted proteins | sample MGYA00376041_ERZ724508 | MGnify/ENA primary metagenome ERZ724508 (study PRJEB28724, sample SAMN07190887) | wastewater metagenome | isolation source: effluent of sewage treatment plant in Hong Hong | place: USA: Christiansburg, Virginia | collected 2016-03-01 ... | reverse complement strand
AAAATTAAGAGGAAAGAAATGCTCAAATCAAGTAAAGAATTTAGAAAAATAAAAAGAAAAAATAAGTTAAACCTGGTCAAACAGCTACAGGAACAACTGGTGGGTCAACAGACGCTGGTAGCAAAGATAAACCTGCAGGAGGAGCAACAACAGAAGCTAAAGGAGCTAAAAAATGATTATGGGAACAATACATAAATATTAAAAGATTTTTTTAATAATAGTTTTAGTTTTGCTGACTTTTATAGTTTTAATAGAATTTTACATCAACAATTATGGAAGAAGTATTCGATGTACCGAACTGGTCGATGACTTAAAATGACTACCAAGCTGAAAAGAAAATATCTCAATTGAGAGAGTAATCTTGTTCCGCTTTGCCAAGCAGCTACAAGTCCAGTATAATTTTATTAACAGTAGACAAAATTATCACATTATTTGAAGAAATAAGAAAAACAAAATTATACTCTTAATTAAAATCAATGCCAAAAGGATCTCTCCATCATGTTCACTTCGATTGTTGCTAGGATGAGGATTTTGTACAGACCATTTTATATTTAGTATGCGCTGCATGTAATAACTGATCCCATAGTCTACTTAAGTAATAACTTGAGTTCATTTCAATTAGGAACTAAGGAATAAGCATAAAAGAATAATTGGTTGTCAATGAATTAGGCCAAATTAAAATTTAATAATTAATAATTGTTCCTCAAGTATGTAAGTAACCTCACAATGCTCAATAAAAGTTAATTATAGGGTAATCTTTCCGACAATAGTGATTCTTGGAAAAAATTTGAAGCTAAAATTTGTAATTTTTTCCCTATTTTGGGAGCTTTACACTTATTTAAAAAATATTGCATTTACATCCTAAAAAAGCTCATCAAGAATGGATATGAAAGAGTTGAGTTTCGTAGTTTTATTTCTACACTTAAATAATACAATGAAAAAGGTTAAGTCGTAAAAGAGCATGAATAAAAAAAATTTATGGAAGTTTTTGATGAAGCATTTAATGAAGTCAAAAGTTCGAATCCATCATTTAGTGTTGGGTTTATCTTCTTTGGGTTGAAATTCTTCCCTGCAGAATAAAATATAAAAAAATTGAGCTACATTTTAGAGCAGAGATGGGAAAAAACTATCGGAATTGATTTTGTCCAATAAGAAGATGCATTTGGTTCTATCGAGCCTTATGATAAGATTGCCAATTAAATCCTCAGTAAATTTTCAGATCAAAACATCAAGAAAGTCTATCATGCTGGCTAAACCAACGACCACTTAAATAGAAATATTTAAATTGCAATCAATGCAGGCAGTGTGAGGATAGGGCATGGAATTAATATTTTGCAACATCCTCATTTAATCAAGATTTGCAGAGAAAAGAAAATATGTTTCTAGAAAAATCCTATCTCCAACATGGTCCTTGGCTATATTAAAGATCCTCGAATAAACTCGGCTCAAGTTCTACTATCATTAGGAGTGCCTGTATCCATTAGCTCTGATGATCCTTCAAAATTTGGACTCGAAGACACGACCATGGATTTCTTCGTAGCTTTTGTCAGCTCGAATTGGTAATTAAGACATCTAAAATTATTGGCCATTCATTCAATCAATCACTCAATCTGCTCTGAGGAAACGAAAAAGTAAATGATTCAAGCATTTAATGTGAGTTGGAATGCATGGGTTTCCAATATTATTAGTAAATGATAATAATAGATGAGTAATAATAAAAATTAAATATCATTAATGATTGAAAAGAATATCCCATTTGTCAAATTTCTGGTTATCAGCCACAATTTCCTGAGTTGATACATAAGAAATCATTGATAATTCTTAGTCATCATCGTTTATTTCAAATTCAGGCTTTAAAGAAACTGTTTTCTTCTTTAGTAGAGGAGGGGCCTCGTTAACTGGCTTGCCCTTCATTTTATCGAAAGTAGAGATAGATTTTTTTAATGTAGGCATGGTCTATCTGGGCTGAGTTTTTCTAAAATCTTGATTAGTGGGTTTTGAGCCAGATGACAATTTATTGGGTGATGGATTCTATTAAAAATAGGAGGAAGTCATGGATATATTTTTTTATGATTTCCTGGGTTACAAAGTTTTCCTATGTTATTCATGCATAGTAATAATTTGCTTGATTCCATTTTTGGCATCTGTTAAGATCTAGTTCAACTAGGCGACAATTGACTATTTTTTAAACAATAAGTTATGATTGACTAATAATTTATTTTTATAATTAGGATTTGGCTATCGGAAAATATTTTCATCAATCCACTCAGCAAAATTTACGATTTATTATCTGATATCATATAATTTCTATCTCAGAAGTAAGTTTTATTTCATTAAATTTTTACGTTAGCCCTAATATTTCGCAGTAACCGCTTCTAATTTGTCACTTGCTTCATTGGACTACTATTTTTTGAAAACTTAATAAACTTCAAAGGAAACATATTTGATAGGTCCCTTTTCACCAACATTCTTTTTCATTTGCTCTTTTATACGATGTGTTTCTTGTTATTTTTTCTTTACTTAATGCAGAATTTGTTAATTTTTGCTTTTCAGCATGGCAATCATTTTTTTATCTTAATCTTTTTATTTCTTTGTTGTAATCTACATTTGCTTTATTTTGGCTTTTAAATCATTAATTGTATTTTAAAGCTTGCCAATGGTTCGGTTTTTTTAGTTTGCACTTGTTCTTTATTGTTCGAGGAGACTTTGGTACTTGTTTCTTTAGAAAGTTGTTTGCGACATCAACTTCTTTAATTCTTCACGGTTTTCTTGATCACTAAATTTTTGCGATATTAATTGCATAAAACAGTTAATTGTCAACCTGTTTTAATAATTTTATGGCAAGTATCCTAGCTTTAAACCCCAGGAGGCGAGGGTTTTTTACGCGTAGTCTCGAAGTGAAGAAAAATCAGGACTACTTTGATCATTTTGATCTTGTGATGAGGAATTATATTATATCTAGTTTTCGTGATTTTCAGTGGTATAAAGATGACGTAAAAATCCATTGCCCCGAGGAGATAATGCCATGGTGGTCCTTGAACCAGTTAAGACATCCGTTTATTGGATATCAGAAATTCCTTAAATGAAAGGGTAATCCATATTATTTGAATTATATAAAAAAATGAAGTCAATATTAAAAAGATTTCCAGCATCCAAAACTTAAATATATCCGCCGCTGAGTATTAAGATTTTGCTATGTAAATTAAGGATAAATATGTAGTGGTTAAACTAGAGAGTAAATAGAAAATATTATATATTTGTTAAATTAAAGTAAGTATTTAATCACCCATTTCTTTATCTAATAAAAGAAGTTAGTTACTCATGTTTTTGAACTCGTTTCAGTTTTTCATTGATTCTTTGGACCAATATTTGGAAAAGGGAGTCATAGATATATAAAAATAAATAATCAAATTAAAAAAAATAAAAAAATTACAACTCATTTTGTCTTATATGATTAAATTCTATACTTCTTCTCTTATTTTTTTCTTAAATATCGTCAACATTCAGATTTAATAGATGACATCATTTTATTTATTGTTTTATCTCAACGCAATATGGCATCACATACACCATTGGAATAAGAAAGTACTGTGCTTCAACTTTAGTCGTCTACACCTTCATTTCTAAACTTTCCCCAGATTTCTAGATCATATAGTTGTCTTTTGGTTCAGATTTTAACTAAATTTCATTCTGTTTCTTTTAGTTCTAAGTTTATTTCATTTGCTCTTAATCGAGCATTTCTTAATTACGGCCCCCTTTCTATTTTTTTTCTTCCCTGGGTTATTTTTTCGTCCTTTTCCGAATCCTTCTTCTTGAATCCTCCTCTTAACTCTTGGGTTTTTCGCATTTGGGGATCTTTCCTTTGATTAAAACAGATTTCTTTTACTATTATGGCAGAGAATTAAATTTTTTAACAATGAGTTTGGCCGTTGATACATTAAGTTTTAGAGATTTGGCAGCTGAGTTAACTTTCTGTTTTTTTTCCATCACGAGCATGCATAGCTTGCTCTTCGTCTGATATAAAAAAGAAGTTTACGTGGGACGAGATCATCGTATATTTATTGGACGGAACTCTCTAGTAGCTCTAGTCTTCGACTATTTTGGTTTTAGGCATCCGATTTATTTAATAATAATCTTGACAAGTTTCTATTTAAACAAGCCCTCGAGATGTAAAATTATTTTATTCTTTTTATTGTTTCGTTTAACTTATTTTTATGATTTTTATTGTCCCAGGGAATGCGCTTCAAATTTTGTTAAAATTTCGAATTTATTTTCTTGCAGTATTAGAAAAAAATAATAAAATATTTTTTAAATTGTAGCCCCATATAAACCAAACTAATCTCAATCCAACATCCTTTCATTATTACGATTGATTAGCCATTGCTTTATTTTTTTTTTAATATTTATTACTAAAGCGAAATACGCATTAGACCTCTTTTACCATTATTTAAGTTATTTCTCCTCTTTTCATTGAACATGCTAAGTATTAAAGCTATTTAAGAAGAATTTTAATCTGTTTCTCAAAATCTAGAAAATTATTTTTAGTTATTCGAAGCCCTACAAGTAAAATTCAGCAATAGCAAGAAATTAATTCATTTTTACACAAAATGAACGACCTACAGATGTTCTCCGACTCCAGTACAAGCTCATTAGATCTAAACTACCTCATTTGGCGATTGCCTACAATTTTCTTCTACTTAGGTGTTTGTAATAATTTAAGTTTTAGTGACTTTGAAAATAGAATTAACTAGTTCAAGGGAAATGGATAAAACCCACCAAATTAACCATTTGAGCTCCTTCTTGGCTAGTTAAAGTGGTACAGGTGTTACACTTGATATTTATTGTTGACTTAACAGTTAATTTTCATTCCATTTCTTTTTGTAGAACAATTCCCTTTCTCATAATTTATGAGTTAATTAAATTACAAAACAAATTTAATTGAACTCAAATTGATGAATTTTGCTGTTTCTGGCCTACCGCGAATACCATCCGATTCATCTGTATAAGATGATGAAATGATACTTCTTGATTTGGTATCCCTGAACTTTCAGGATCTATGGCCTTGGTTGATAGTTAGTTTTGCTATTTGAATGATTCTTTTCCTGGGGAATTGAGTTGGAGGAGCTGATTTGATTTTAATGAGAACAATTCAAAATAAAAAATTATATCGATTCTCTTACTCAAAATGTCAATATTAATTATACATAATTAGGAGGATGGAGGCAAAAAATCATTCGTTTTAGTGAGAAACTTTGATTAACCATCATCGCTCCTAAAAACATATAATGATTCCATAATATTTTTAAAATATTTAAATATTGAACTTTTATTTTTAATTAGGCATCAACCTAATTAGGCTCATAGCTTTAACAAATAATTCAATTCTGTAGTCTTACCTCTAATCATCATTCGCAACCTAATACCTACACTTTTTCCATACTTTCTTCTCTGTTACTTACTTTGGTATATTTTCTATAAAATTCTTATTCAGCCCTTCTCCCTACATAGATTTTACTTCAATATTGTTGATTACTTTTATTATCACTATACGATTTAACTCGTATCATATTCCATTCCATACCCATGCTAAATCAAGTTCAAAGTTTTCCCTAACTTTGTAATCAACTTACGACTTGGTTTAGCATAGCTTACACGAAAGCAGATTGAGAATAAAAAGGGTCATTATTCACCTGTTGGATAATGATCTAACTTAATCTCAAATTGAGGTCAACTAAATAGCTTTCTGTGTTTTGATTGGAAGATGTGATATTTTCGTGATAAAAATTATAACATTAAAAATTAAATGACACACCAATTTAAATAAATATTTTTCCTCAATAGTCTAATTCCGATTTCTCATATTAATCTTATAAAATATTTCATGATTTAATTCTTCTTCATATTTCTAGTAAAAATTAGGGATTTTATATCTTATTATGATAACGATATAAAGTCGATTCCCAGACCCTGTGGAGCTCATCTCTAGGAAAATGCAAGAGAGAAAAACCATAAAATTATTAAAGAGGCGAGAAGTAATTCGGATTTGCAAAATTTATTTATTTTCTATTAACTTCGAAAAAGACTAAAAAAAATTTAAATTAAACACCTAGTAAAAAATATGAAGAAAACTTAATTGACAAAAAAGTTAAAAAAAAAGATAAGAAGAGGAAAAACCTTAATATCTTAAGATAAATTTGCAAAAAATAAGGCAATTATAATATAAAGTAAAAAAATATATATAGCAATAATAGCAATAATATTAACATTGTTCTACATCTAATAATAAAATCACACAATTATAGATCTTTCATCATGTTGAGGCATTCTTCCTCTCTATTACTCGAGTAGGAGCTCTAGAATAATAATGTAAGATTCGTTTTGATGTAGAAAATCGATCATGTGGCATAAATGTATAAGTTAATTGCTGAAATTGATAAAACGACTGATAAATTAGACTAAAAAATTTAGATGGTACTCAAACTTAAATAAAACGAGTTTGTCAACTCATATAAATCTCATATGCTTAGAATCAAAGAAGAGCTTGGGCTTTTGCACAAGTAGTTAGAAATCAAGGATAAAAAGATACTTTCTTATTAATCATAGGGCACTTTTGCTAATCTCTACAAGAGAATTCGTAACCTAGAAGAAACAGAGAAGAGATTGCTCTTTGACCTGTCAAAAAAAAACTCAAATATTAAGGAATTGGATGTCGAAAAAACCATCAATAAATCATAAAATAAAAGACTATAACAAAAAGTTAAATAGTTATTGAGAATAAAAGCCAAAAGTTCAGCCAGAATATCATAAATTGCTTTTGATTATTCCTCACAGCAAATTTTTCCGACATAAGTATCACAGCTATCACCAGAAATTGAAATCAACTTAAAGAATTCGAGTTAAATAAAAGGTAGAAGATCTTTAAAAACTAACGTAACAGTAAACCCTGAGATGTAATTTAATACAGAAGCATACAAACTCCAAAAAGAATTGAATTTTCTGGAAAAAGAAAATAGAAAACTAGTCTCATTAAATAACAAGCTCCTGACCTCGTACCAGGAATCGTAGAAATTCTTCATCAGCATTGTATCGGAAATGAAGAAAAATATTTCAATCAGGAAGCAAATACCATTTTGCTCATTAGAAGATTTCCGAAAAGAAGATAAAATTTTACTGCTAATTAAAGTTCTATCGAACGATGATATCTTAGTCTGTTTGTACAATAAAATTTTCCCCAAGAACAACCAGCTCGTCCGCTAAAGAGAAGATGACCTACCGAAAAAGAAATAACTAAAGCCAATCTTTCCACAAATAAATTCAATGAAAGTAATATGATATTCATTAATAAATTAGTTTTCATTATATTTTATTAAATTATAATATTAATAGAAAGTAAAAAAAAAATCATTAAATAACTTTTCGCAAATCGAGTGCGGCTTCTTAGAATAAAGATTAACTGATGGAAGTACAAAGGTCCTGCCAAATTTACAAAATCTCATCCATGTAGTTGACCCATTTAAACTATCCTTATGTACTATCAATTTGAATCTGTTTCATCACCTGCTTTTGGAAAAGTTCAATATCATGATAATTTTTAAAACAAGGAATGGAGCATTTTATGCTGATTGTACTCTTTATTTTTTCGTCCACCTGATTTAAAAGTTTGTAATAATCTCGCAGCTGATAGACTTCGTTATACTCCTTCATAGCCAGTGTTAATTACCCTGGTCCAATTGACGATCTTCCATTCATAAACGCATTGGATGATTTTAATTCTATCAGATACTAGTTTATGCAGTTAAAAACTGCTTTCATGTACATAATTTTTAAGTCTCTCTCAAAATTTCTGTATTTCTTTACCTTCTCGTTCTTTTCTTCTTCTATCTGGTATATCCTTAAGGCGAGCTGCTCATTTTTAACCTTCTATTTTATCTCATCAAATCTTATTCTCTTTTATTTATTCATTTCTTCGTATTTTTTCTCTATTTGAGCTCGGTACTTCTTAAAGCATTATTATGGAATAATAAGCTCATACTAATCAGCTTCATACTCGAGATCTCTTATTATTCTCAATATTTGTTCGGTTGTAGGATTAACCTTTTGATTAACTCTGATCAACATAATGCCCTCATGAGGGAAGTACGTCCTGATGCTGCTCAAATAGTTCATAATCTCCACATCTGTCACCTTTTTAAACTAGTACACCTATTAAACATAGGGCTTCAAGTATCGGAAAATATTCTCATCAAGATAACTACTCACAACATATTATTAGATCAGTTACTTTTAAATTAGTTCTTGAATTTATTAGCTGTATTATTTCAGCACTTATGTGTTGTTATTCTTATCTAGAAGCTGTTCTTCAGACTATGTATTCTTATTTGGAGATGGCAAGTTTAGAATTGGAGTGTTTGTCAGTGGCTTCTGTTCACCCTCTTCAGGCTGGCGCTCATCTCGCTTAAAGATATATTTAATAAATTAAGGTTATTATTAGGAAATTTCGAATTAACCCAATTTAATGTCCTAAATTAAACTTTTAATGATAGTATTCCCAACTGAAAAGCTTTTTCTGAGTTTTGAAAAGGACGAACTTTATTTTATACCTGATTTTTGACATTTCATTGCGCACTTTTTAAGTTTAGTCAAAGAAAAAATAAACTACTTTCTATTTTTTTCGATTTCTTTCTTTTAGGTATCGTAAAAATTATAGACCTTTTCTTTTCTCTGTAAGGCCTCCATATCAGTCATTCTAGATTATAAAAGAATATCGTCTATTTTTTCAAGTTTATTTAACTTTTCTTATTTGATCATTTTCAGCCTTTGGTCAAATATCTTTAGTTCTTCCATCTAATCAGCTGTATACTCGAAGTCAAGGCATATACTATTTTGAGAGCTAGAGTTTTTTACAGATTTTAAGCTCAAAGGATCTTATTGGTCCCAAAATTATGGCTGAGGAGGACTTAGATTATTGATTTTGTTATGAGGCTTGAATTACGGGCTGATGAGATCAGATGAAAAATAACTTTACCTTGACTTAATTTATTCTGGCTATGATTGTTTAGCATTTATTTCTAATTTAATCTCCTAGCTATCAAGGTCTTTTTCCAAAATCTTTTTATTGGTCTAAAATTTTTAAATTAATTCATTAACCAACTCCTATTTTGTTTTACTTTTGTTCATCGTCTGCTTTTGAATTAAATTGATAACTTCCGCAAATCTTTATGCTTGTCTTTCCTTCATCCTTTTAATTATTTATTCCTATTGGGTATTAGGACTCGAAGTTAAAATTAAATTAGAAATAGAATCTTGGCTTTAATGCGAAAATAAGTCAATAGGTGACTTTATATCTTTTTAGCTATCTTCTATTTGCTTCTATTTGCAACGCTCCTCAATTATTTTTTTAGTTTGCTCATAGGACTATTGCATTCTTTATTCTTTTTTTATCGCATGTTCTTTTTTTATCTTTAGGGTTTTTTATAAATCAGGTTTCTTTATTTTAATATGAAGTTGGTGGGGAACATTTTGAATAACATTATTTTTCTTCTGCTCTTTAATTCTTTTCTCTCTCAAAAATATTTGATGTAATATTTTATATGTTTGATAGTTTCTCCACGCTCTTTGAATCTTAATCGCGCACTGATTCTCATTTAATTTTTTTCGGCTCAAATCTTTTTAAATATGAATCTTCATCATTAGTTTTTTCTGTTCCTACTATGAGCTTGATCTTGCTGTTTTCTCAGTGTACTGGACATTATCTTCTTCAGTTATGATTTCGCACAGGTTTATCGCCAACGGTTATTTGTTTCCACCATTACACTTTTTTCGATATTGCGAAAAAGAACTTCTACTTCTTATTTTCGATGCAGATATTGTTTTTTCTAGAGCCGGCGTGGCAACGGTCAGGGCGCTACTGATATCTCTTGTTGTATTTCTTTTTTTTTTGTTAGTCGAGCAGCGGGTGTTTTGAAGATCAATTAAAGCTTATAAAAAATCTTGTGGGAGGAATTTTTTACTTTTTTCTTTTGATTTAGACTTTGATTTAGATTTCTTTTTACTGTTATTAGGCTTCAATGGCGAAGTTGCGGGCTTTTTCTTCAGCCCTCGGCTATTCATAACGTAAATTATATTTGTTTAATTTCATATAATAAGAAATTGTATAAGAAAATCTCATTTTACGCTCAGGACCAGGTCTCAGTGGTACAATAATTTCGTCTTATTTTTTAAACAACAAGCAGTTATTCATATGCTCTAATATTAG
>ERZ724508.2272-NODE-2272-length-10257-cov-6.184670_pt1 | contig 10257 bp, 16 predicted proteins | sample MGYA00376041_ERZ724508 | MGnify/ENA primary metagenome ERZ724508 (study PRJEB28724, sample SAMN07190887) | wastewater metagenome | isolation source: effluent of sewage treatment plant in Hong Hong | place: USA: Christiansburg, Virginia | collected 2016-03-01 ... | reverse complement strand
CCAGCGGTACTTACTGGTGTGAATCTCATTGCTCGGCAAGCTCCTGTTATTCTGGAAGGCTGTAGTGATTAGCCAGGGTTCGGCATTCTCCTTTCCTTCGGTACTTTTGTCGCTGAATATTCTATTTCCCATATGTTCTTATCCTGAAAGACTAAAGTTTCCTGTCTTCCAAGGAGCAACAGCACCAACGAAGTGTATTCCACAAGGATTGAATTTAGCCCTACCAGTGGACGTTACTACTCGCTCTCTTCTCTCATTCTGATTGCTTTAATATGAATCTCATTAGTCCTTTTCAGGTTTCGGAAGAAATATTTACGGGTCATTGATAATATGCTGTTACTATTGACCGTAGTGGTGATTGTAGCAGCGGCTCACCCCAACCATCATACACTTCAAGTTTACGGTAACTACTCGCTGGGCTACTACTACGTGGAGGTTGGGGTTGGATCTCCACCTCAGATGCAGGCACTCATCATTGACACCGGAAGCAACATTCTCGCAGTACCTTGTAAGGGATGCACACACTGCAGCACCAGCCATCTGCACCAGCCTTTCAATGTGAATGGGTCAGCGACTAGTTCATACGTGTCATGTTAGCATGCTAACGAAATACTTCGATTTGGCAGTGGTGTCTGCTCTAATTGCAAGACTCAACCCACCGGGCTCTGTAACTTCCACATAGCCTATGCCGAGGGAAGTGTGCTTCAGGGCATGGTGGTCAAGGATCTCGTCGACTTTGGCGTCGAAGGCTAGCGTATTCGAACGACGTTTGGTTGCACACTTACCGAATCGAATCAGTTCATTGAACAAAAGGCTGATGGGATACTTGGGCTCACGCCAACTCGAGACTATGGCCTGCTGGAGTAGCTCTATAAGTATCATACTGGAGTCAGCGAGTTAGGCCTGTCATTTGGTTTATGCTTGGCGCAAAACGGAGGCAGATTCATAGTTGGCGGAATCAACCAAGAACTAATTGGGAATGATACACCCGTTGTAATTAAGTTCAGCCCGTTGGCCAATCTATACTCGATGCAAGCCAAAGCCTTGCATGTGGGTGACCTCACAATTAACCTCACCGATAGTGATTTAGGACCGATGAAGGTATTTATCGATAGCGGGGCTACATTCACTTACTTTCCCGCTCGATTTTACAACCAACTGGCAGCGCACCTCATCAACATAGGGTCCTCACTCAATTTACTGAGGTTTGAAGACGATAAGGATATCTGTTTCAAGACTCCCAACGGTGAACCATTTTCAACCCTCTACAATAAATTCCTGAACATATCGTTTGCATTTGAAACTGGCACTATCGAGTGGCAACCTTCGGACTACCTGATCAACTATCGGGACGCTACAGATACAAAGTGCCTTGGTTTCATGTCTTACGATAGGTTTTTGCTTGGAACCAGCTGGCTCACCGGACGCTACGTACATTTCGATCTTCAGAAGATGGAGGTGCGTGTGCAGCAGGGGAGATGCTCCGATGAACTCAAACGAGTAGAAAAGAAACTCACTACCTAATCAATCATATAGGTGATTCGCAATCCAACTGCCGAACCAAACGCTCAGGCAACCTTCGCAATTATCATAGCTCTGAGCATGGGCGTGATGTGCTTCTTTTGCCCATTCATCCTGGAGAGGATGGCAGCTTCAGGACCTGTGGTGGAAAGTGATGTTGAAATTAGACACATCTACGAGGCAGCAGAAACAATTGAGGAACGTCATGAACCGGAGATGCATCAGAATACCTGATAGTAACTATTATCAGCGAACTTTACTGAACAGACGCTACAGGTAGCAATCCGAGGACTTATGCGTCATTTTGCCTTCCTTCTCCCGTTCGCGTATGCTGCTTCTATCTCGAATGAGCCGTTCCAAGAGTGTTGGTCGGCTTGGTGCAGGTGCCTTCTTCATTGTGTCAGTGAGGTTAATCATGCAACTGGTACCCACTGCTGGCAGCTTGTGAAGATGCTCACAGATAGTGGATTCATTCGGACAGAGGTACTTTTCTCTCATCAATCTGGTTCTAGGATTAATGGGACTACCCTGTTGCTGCTTCCTTCCATTCTTTTCGAATTTCTTCACGTATGTGAAACCCAGTCTCTCAAACACGTCGGTCCGATCCACATCGATGTGTGGTATAGATTTCTTGAGAAGGTTACGACACCGCCTCTCTGCTACTTTCCGTTCTTCCATGGAATTATAGATCGGTTATATGCTGCTGTTGCGTCATCAAACAAAGTATTATTGCAATGCCTCCGAAACCTTGGGAGACACGCCAACGACCAGTCACGCAGGACATCAGTTCGATGGTGCGCGCTAATAGTATTCAGGAGGACATTAAACCGTTGCCTCCAACCGCAGAGAAGTCACCTTTAGCACCATCATCCCCAACAACAAACACTACGGGTGCTACTGGCACTAGCAGCAGCCTATTGGGAAGTGGAAGCAGTTATAGTGGGGGACTTGGCAGCAGCTATGGAAGTAGTTATGGAGGTTACGGTGGATACGGCGGTATGAGCAGTATGTACGGTGGAGGAATGTTTGGTATGGGAGGAATGGGAATGTACGGCAGTGGAATGTTTGGGTTAGGCAGTGCAGAAGGTGAGCAAAAAGGCTTTCTCACAAACACCTTGGCAGCACTGCATAGCTTCGGTTTTCTGATATACAGCCTCGGCTAAATCGGAAAGACACTAGAAGCAAACATCGACGGCATTCATAAGTTCTATGAGTCGTTTAAAAGTACAGCTCTGTAGCTATCTTAGACCTGTGCTCGAGGTTGCGTACTTTCACGGTGGAGAGCACGGCAGGTTTCCTTCGCAAGATCAAGCAACTATTCGTAAGGATACTCACCTTCATCAAGGAGAAAGTGTTTATGATGAACAACCGCGACAGAAGCAAGACCAACCGCTTCCTGAACATTATGATCAGAGTACTGTTCCTACTGTTCGTGGTGTCGCTCTACCCGTTGCTGCTGAAGCCCAAGAAGGCGTGACAGCTGAACATCCAAAAACTCACCAGTCCTGACAGCCTTTATTGTTATTGGAGTATGGAAGCACTGCTTGACCAGTTTAAACCGGATACGCACCAGCAACAATATAATTTTTATTGACAGATGAATCCTCGCGTATCAACTCTCACGTTGCTGGCAGTTCTGCTGTTTGCAGTGGCTGCTCTGCACCACGAAGGCGAACACTCTGACTTCAAGACTCTGCTCAAGCAGCAGACTCGGTTCGAGTACAAGCTGACCAAGATCGAGAAGGAAATGGCCTTGACTATGAACAAGCTCAGTCAGGCAGGCAGCACCGCTGAAAAGGTTAATATTCTTGAGGGAGAAATCTCTCGACAAAGGCAACGGGTCTTTAGCGCTGCCAAGGTTCTCATTCCCAAGCATGGCAAGTGTCAATTTGAGAAGCTCACTGCCGATCAAAGACAGTCCCTCATCAACGAGCTCGAAAATATCCGTGCTAGCATTCTGAAGCTTCAGGGCGACCTGAACTCTGCTCCAGTGTGCGACCGTACCCGACAAATGTACCTGGATCTGAACAACCAACTGTTCTACATTGATAGCAGCCAGGCAGCCCTCCGTGAGAAGTGTGGTCGCAAGAGCATCATTTCAGCCACCATTTGGCAAACTAACCTCAACGCTCAGAACTGGATTCTCGGCGATCAAACTCTTGACGACGTCATCGAAGAGTACTACCAGAGGTCTATCACCTACGATAACATCACCAACTGTGATATCAAGACCCCCTTCTTCAGTGAAGGTAAGTGTATCAACTGCGAGCCCAAGTTACCTATCTTCGATCTCTATCGTGGTAGGTGTGTCCGATGTTCCAACGGCTTCATCTTCGACGGTGCCAAGCGTGCCTGCGTTGTCGGTGCTGCAGGCGAGGTTAAGAAGTGCCCCAAGGGAACCTACTTCGATGCTAAGAGCAGCAGCTGTGTTCGAGTCATCACTTGTTCCGGCAACCAGTTCTTCAACGGTACAAGCCGCTCGTGCCAGGACTACGCCACCTGTGATGGCAAATGGCTCAACAAGCAGACCAACGAATGTGTTGACTTTGCGACGTGCGAAGATGGTAAATGGCTCGATAAGAACAACAACGAATGCATCGCCTTACTCACCTGCCCCGAGGGATTCACCCTGAACAAGGAGACCAACCAGTGCGACAAATTCATCATCTGCAACAACATGTATTTCAACAAGGAAGCCCACAAGTGTGAAGACTACGTTAAGTGCGATACCGAAACTGAGTTCCTTGACCGATCCATCAACAAGTGCGAGAAGTATGTTCAGTGCACTGAGAACCAGCAGCTCAACAAGCTGAAGAACCAATGCATCGATAAGCCGAAGTGTGAGGATGGTAAGGAGTTCTACAATGCCGTTACCAACAAGTGCGATGCCTACACCACCTGCCCAGAGGGACAATTCCTCAGGAAGGAGTACAATAGGTGCGAGCCCTTCGTGCCCTGTAAAAACGGTATCCTCAACAAGGAGGACAACACCTGTAAAAATTGTGCTGATGGTGAAAAGCTCGATGAGGCTGGTACTGCTTGCGTTCCCATCCCCGTTGTGCCTCCAGTGAAGCAGTGCGAAAAGGGACTGCTGCTCAATACTGATACCAAGACTTGCGTGCATGGACCCGTCCTCTTCAGGTTTAACGAGAATGCCACTAACATTATTCAAGGCAAGACCACATTCGATAACTATCAACTTCTTCTTGAGAAGGCTATCCGATCCAATACCTACGGAAAGGGAGAGGAATGCCCAGCAGACAAACCATTCTCTTTGCTTACAAGCTGCACTGCATGTGAGGGATCCTCTTTCATCTTGGACTCTCAAGCCTGCGGAAACTGCCCCGAGGGATCCGAGTACAGTACTGAGACCAAGAACTGCAAGGTGATCGTTTGGATTTCCGACGAGACCGCCAAGTTTGATCTCGGAGGTGCTACTTTGGCCTCTTTCACCAAGTTCCAAGCTGCCAATGTCGCTGCCAACCCCCATGCCGTCTCGAAGACCTGCGCCAAGGAGACTCCCTACTCCAATGCTGGAACTAAATGCACAAAGTGCGAGGACAACCAGGCTTGGGATCCTGCTACAAATGCCTGTAAGCAATGCGACAAGCACAATGCTGAACAACAGAAATGCGAGTGATTTCGTTACCAATGAGTAGCCTCTATTTAGTCGTTCTTACGTGAAATACTTGAATTCTTCTTTGCTTTCTTCTCGACAAGATAATATGCACAAGTACCGGCTCCTGGAAGAAATTGGAAAAGGCAATTACAGCACAATTTACAAGGCTGTGAGGTAGGGAGATGGTCGGGTGGTTGCCGTTAAGAAATCACTGTACCTCTACAACCAAATGCGTGTTAAAATGGATGCATAAGTCTCTGCCCTTCGTAGGCTACAGGAACATCCTTGTGTGGTCAGGCTTCTGGAGGTTGTGCTGACTTAGCAAGACGAATTCTACATGGTGTTCGAACACCTGCCAATGTCACTGATAGAAAATTACAAGCTCACCAAATCGACTTACAGTGGCAGATTGGGAGAACAACTGATCCGATCATACATCTTTCAGGTCGCGCTGGCACTTGAGGGAATGCACCAGCATCACTTGATGCATCGAGACATCAAACCTGAGAATATTATGGTGGATGGGCGAACCGCCAAGCTCATCGATTTCGGCTTGGCAAAGAAGAATGACTTCGGAAAGAACACTTAATATGTGTCCACAAGATGGTACCGAGCACCAGAAGTGCTCATCGGCGAGCCATACAGTTTTAGCGCAGATGTGTTTTCCCTTGGGTGTGTTTTACTGGAACTCTATCATGTGGCTGAGGTCTTTCAAGGCAGTTCAAGTCTCGATCAGATTTACAAGCTGGGAGAGTTTATGGATGACCTAGATTGCTGGCCTGCAGGATGTTAAAAAATGCTGCAGCTTGGCATCCAACTCAACAAACCTGGTAGCAGGCGAGCTGCCGTGCTGTGCTGCCTTCCTGAAGACGCTAAGGACCTGGCTGTGAGGATGTTGACATTCAACCCTTACCAACGTATTCGGGCTCAGGATATTATTCGGCACCGATACTTCAAAAACGTGCAGTTGCCGAAGGAGGTGATTGACTTTCTGCATCAGCGTCGAAGTTCCAAGATTAGCATGCGCTCCAACTAAAACGAGGTAGTGACAATGAAATAAGTCACTTCACAGAAAAAGCTTAGCATCGATCACGTTCACGAGCACCGCATGAATCAATCGCCACAGCCTCTAGGCGTCACAAAGCGAACATTCTCATCAACGAATCTCGTCCCACAGCTTAATCTTGTCCATCAGCCAACATTGCCACCAATTCCATCTCAATAAAGAACATTCCGCAGGCAATCCGAAAACATTGCGCCAAACCTTCTATATACACACACTTGCAGATCCAAAGCTTATGGTCTGCCGACATCGCGCAAGGCTTTGTGATTGCCTTTATTACTCCATGACAATATTGTTAAAACACCAATGCCCGTCTCCAAGCTGGATGCTCTGGACAGGTAGCTGAGCAGACACATCATCCACCTCGATAGTAAGGAGGCCACATGGCTGCTCTTCCCGTTCAGTTCGGTATTCCACCCCAAGATGATATGGATTCCAGTCGCAGCTGTCTTCTACCTTTCAGGGTGGAAGCTGTACGATGTGGCTATCTACCTCCTCGGAATGCTTGTGTGCTTAGTCTGTACAACACTTCTGAAAAGACAGTTCAAAAGGTATTAGCGAGCATATATGTAGACCACGACCTGACCTGTTGGAAAAGGTCCGAAAATCCAAGCGGTTCCGTATTAAAGAGAAAAATTGTGCGATGCCCAGCGGTGACACTGTCCAATCCATGTTCTTCAGCATGGTAATGGTCATGTGGTACGGAGTGGATCCAGGAATTATGCTAATCTTCCACGTGCTCGTAGCTGTCTCAAGGGTATATTTCATGTGCCACTGGCTGGGCGATACCATCGCAGCATCCATAATCACATACCCAATCGGCCTGCTATTCCTATGGATACACTCCACCGGCCTACGCAGCTACCAACCCACCCTCAACAACCTGCTGTGATCGACCCCGCCGTGTAATCCACACTATAAACACCCATTAATGTATGACGTCGTATAAGCTTCAGCAATTGCGTAACAAATTGTGTTGCGACGCATTACACTTCATTACGCACCACCAATTTGAAAGATTCATGACAGCAACAACGTTAGTTATATTTGCTTTTAACCGCATGCAGTATATCGACCAGCAAGGTACCGTAGATTAAACACTTTAGGTGAGGCTGCGGTCAAGACGTTCGGCTACATCGGCAACAACCTCTCGCTCTCTTACAACTATATCTGGGGACCGCTGGCCGACCAGATTTTGAAGGTGGTGCCCGAAAGCATTGCCCCCAATACTCTCACCCTCGCAGGTTTACTGGCTGAGCCATTCAGGTTTTCTGTGTGTTGTACTCGGGCACATGCTGGTTATGTTAAGTGGGGAGTTCGGCTAACCCATTTCACGACCTGTGCTGATCGCCTTCGCATTGCTGATGTTGACCTACCAATCACTTGATAACATCGATGGTAAGCAAGCACGGCGAACAAGTACTCACCGGTCTAACTTAGAATCCTCTTCACCGCTGGGCATGCTCTTCGATCATGGTTCGGACTCACTCTGCAGTTTCCTCATTGGCATGAGTGTCCTCAAGATTCTTTGCGTGACCAACCGCACACTAATGCTCTTCATCATCATCACGCACGTGCTATCAGTCTTCTTCTGCGCCATCTGGAGTCAATATAACACCAACAACTTCGAGCTGGGGAGGGTGAATCCTGTCGATGATGGAATTCCGACGGTCGCAATAGTTGCCATCCTAAATTGCTTCATCCCATAGGACTTCTGGACTCAGAAGTTGCTCTTCACCAGCCTCAACACTGAACTCTTGGTGGCCCTCATAGTGCCACTAATGCGTACATTATTGTATAAGCTCAGTTATTCTCGTTGCCTTTGCTCGCAACACTATTACGCTCACACATAACAGCAAAAATGAGACACTTACACAGGCTTTACAGCCTTTGCTGGTGCTTGGTACGTTGGCGGCAGTTTGGTTCTTTGCACCCGACGGTTACCTCTAGCACAATTTCTACCCATTGATGTACACTATCGGGTTCCTATGGAGTCGCAACATCATTATTATGCAGCTCAACTATATCACGAAGTCCAGGCTCAACATCTGGAACTGGCCGTTCCTGATTTACGTTGCGAGTCACTTGGCTTTATGTCTACACAGCAGCCTTACGAGTCGAAGCTACTCACCTGCGGAGCTACACAAGTTTGCTTTGCTGATGGCCTTGCTACAGGTGGGCTTTTGGCTCTAATTTGTGGTGAGCGTAATTCTTCAACTCAAACGCGTTCTGGGAATCCAGGTATTTTCCATTCGAAGCCAGCTGGGAGGGGTCAAACCCGAAGGCACCTGACCCTTTCAGTGCTATCTATAGCCACTTTATCCTCTTACATCCAAACTATAACTTAAATAAATATGGAGCAGGACCTCGATGCCTTTGGCAAGGCTTTCAAGTAGTTCATTCGCCCCCATCACTGCCGTCATCACAATCAAAACCCAACCTTTGTATGCATTGATTCCAACTGTCGCAACAAGGGATTGATCTGCTCGCTGTGCCTTACCATTAATGGACAGCACAAAAACCACGACTCCATCGAGATTCATTAGTTCATGTCAAATAGTTTGAAGGCCTACCGTAACGATAGTAAGCGTACTGATCTAAGCGATATGCTGGCACGCATCGAATAGTCTTACGAGGAGCTGCTGAAGACTCTCACGGACTTCCACGAGAACTTCAGCAACATTATCAAGGATTACATCTCTAAGAAGAACGAGGTGCATGAAGAGAAGCAATCAGTACTCTTTACGGAGAGTAGTTTGGAAACCCTCAAAGCCTGTAAGTTTACAAACCTCGATGACTTCAACAAAGCACTGCTTATTCTCATCAGCAGGATGTCAGCCAACCTCGAAATCAACGAGAAGTCAGAAGAGGAGAACCTCAAGAAGATGGAGTACTATCTGGAGGATCTAAATTACGAGGCTGATTTTATTGGAGCCTAACTCAAAAAGTTCGAGGCAAAGATACGCGAGTTGCTCGTTGTCAAGAGTTCTTCACCGTTAGTTCTCCATCTTAGCCCTCAGTTCCGCGAGCCACGTCTCGTTGAAAACGTGGACATGGTGTATATTGGCGAGGTAAAGGGAGACAGGCCCCATGGAGTGGGACTAGCCTACTATAAAAATAGCCAAAAAGTCATCTATGGTAGTTTCCACAGTGGGCATATCGACGGTAGAGGAGAGCTCTACTTCAATAGCGGGGACTACTATATTGGTGATTTCAAAGGGGATAAAAAAGAAGGTCGCGGCTTGTATCAGTGGTCCGGGAAAGATTCAAATGTCTACGAAGGAGAGTTCAAAGGAAGCAAACGTAACGGCAGGGGTGTATTCTGGTGGGGCGACGGCAGCCGCTACTAGGGCAACTTTAAAGATGGAGTTCAATCTGGATTCGGTGTGCTTTACCGGCAGACCAACGAACGAGAGTACGAAGGTAACTGGGCTAACGGAATGTTCGACGGACAAGGCATCCAGTATTTCGAGAACGGCGAGCGCTTTGAGGGCGCGTTCAAGTAGGACAAGTTCCATGGGGAGGGCGTGTTTTACAAGCTGGACTCGATAATCTATGGGGTGTGGAAGGAGAACGAGTTGAACGTGGTGAACATGATCCGGTCGGTGCTGCCCCACGAAAAGCCAACCAGCTGATTTACGATTGATGACATTCAACCCATTTTGTAGAGCAGAATCGCCAGCTGTCCTTCGTAGAAGAAGATGTAATTCTTCGATTCGTAGGAGCAGAACGAGCTGAAGTTCTTGCCGACGACGCAATGCCAGTTGGGACCATACTTCTCGTCGAACTTCTACTTGATATGCTTCGCAATCTTGTTCTCGATCTTGATGTTGTCGGCTGCGTACTTCGCCTACGTTAGCGGTCGGTGCTTACTTCCTTAATCGCCTCCGCACGCATGTCGCTGGTGTCCGGCATGTCCACAATTGTTTCTTTGCGGTAGTCTGTCATATCGCGCAGTTTCAGTATTTAAATTACACGTCAGAAGATGGTGATGAGCACGAAGGTCAAGTAGAACAGGAACACTGGGTAGGCTACAAGCCATTTCTTGTTGTGC
>ERZ724508.2271-NODE-2271-length-10258-cov-5.825345_pt1 | contig 10258 bp, 18 predicted proteins | sample MGYA00376041_ERZ724508 | MGnify/ENA primary metagenome ERZ724508 (study PRJEB28724, sample SAMN07190887) | wastewater metagenome | isolation source: effluent of sewage treatment plant in Hong Hong | place: USA: Christiansburg, Virginia | collected 2016-03-01 ... | reverse complement strand
CGTTTGTTCTTTTCGAGTGCATCCAATAGTAGATGCCCCTTTGCAACGATAAGTTATTCTTCTGCCATGCCAACCATCTCGCAGTCTATCGTCGATTCATCATGGCGGTCGAACTTGATCGTCTCCATCCGCCCTCCTTAACCACTTTCCCTTGTCCTGATGACTTTATCACAGAGTCGAAATCTTACCGCTAACTTTTTACTCCTTAACTGTGATAACGGCTCCCGAGCTTTAACGGTTGCAGCATAGATGATTACACGACCTCGAAAGTCAGGCTCGTATACTATTTATTCGATCTCTTCAGGAGTCTTTCCCCTAATCTTCCCGAATGCTGGATTAACAGAAGTCACCTTGGCAATGTACGACAATACTCCCGCCTTTTGACCCGCTGAATCGACCAAGACTTACTGACGCGAAGCACCTGAGTGGTACCGTTGAACACCAAAAACTGCTGTTTGAGGGAGATGGCATCTTAGAACCGCGACTTCATCTGCTCTTTCTTGAAGCCATACTCAAATTCACACTGTTTCAAAGGAGGTCGGGTTTGATCTTGGGAGGGCACTCTGAGCTGTTCAGTCCTTCGGAGCATGTTACCACCTATTGTAGTGTAAGCTTCTGACCTCACGGAGTTTTATTTGGCTGCATCATTCACTATTGTACTCGCGAACGCCGCGAAGGTGATACGGGCGAGTTGATTGGGTGCTTACTCATCCAGAGTAATCACGAGTCCCTCGAAAATGAGCGACTTACTCCTCATGGTTTGCAATGTTATGTTTGCAACTATATAAGCCGGTCTGCCGGAGGAAGTCGCTCAGCTTGTAGCTTGCTCAAGTTTACTATGAGATGCGACCAGTATGACTGCTGCTCGTTACACTGCTGATACGTTTGTGTCCATAGCCTGTGAAGTGCTCCGCGTGCGAATTGATCTGGTCTTCGAAGAAGCGCACAGACTCGCCGAAGAGCTGGTGATTGTAGTCGCCGAACTGCTGCTTCAAAGGCTCGAAATTAGCTGAAGGAGTGTCCAGGTATTCCACTTTCTCGCCGAAGACTGCCGAGGACAGTTTAGAAAACACTCCCATTTGAGGACTCGCTAAATGACCACATGCCGTACCGCTTTTCTTTTCATCAGCTACAGCGAATTCATTTCGACGGTTGATCAACCCAACGATATTCTCAACGTTTATCCTTTCATAGGCAAAGTAGTCGCTTAGGTAGTTCTGGAAACGTTCTTTGTTCTTGATGAGCATGGCCGAGTGGTCACTAATCATGCCTGACAGCAGCTCACAGGTACTAGACAGTTTCTGCACACCCCCATGCTGATCATACCCGTCGCTTCTTTCAAGTCGCTCGTGGTCTTTGAGAGATCGTGAAACTTCAGGGCAAGGTTCTCATAGAGCAGCGTAATCTCCTTTGATATCTCTTTGATATCTCTTGATCTTCCGATAGATGCGGGTATTCTTGGCCACGTATTCAGAGGAGACTGCCATAGTTATGGAAGGCCTCGTTAAAGTTAATCTTGATCTCCTCACTTGAATTGACAACCGAACTGACATTCTTGGGCTTAGCAAGGTTGTTTGTACTCTGGGTTGCCATATAAATTACCTTTCTGTAGGCGTCAAAGTCGTATGCATCTTCGAGAGATAGGAATACCTCGAAGTGCCTGCTGTTGCGGAGCTCTTTCTGCAGGAACACCTCCTGTAGGAAGTACTGAGTTGAAATGAGGAGTACCTGTAGCTTGTTGCTTGCACTCATCAGCAAAGCTTTTGATTCAGGAGATGGCTATACGGGTAGCGGTGGGACAATGAATGCGTACGGTCCACAATGCCGACAGGATTATGTTTATTCCTTCCCTCCGTCACGATGGTATTGACCAGCTCGCTCGCTTTGAAAAGCTTATTCAGATAGGTCTTGTCCTTATCTTCTGCCTTGATGCTGCATAAGTAGCCAATTACTCTGTCACGCGGAATGATATGTTTGAGTGCTGTTCCAACGCATTTTCCTGCAGCTTGAGGCATTTCACAGTGCTGCTCTCAGCTTCACTCCGGGCAATCGTCATACATCTGTTGGTTGTTCGATTAGGCATTTATCTTTGATGGCTGCGCCTGAACCGGATACTCTTGAGTCGGAGAGGATAGTTGGGTGAGTGGTGGAAGCACCAATTTGTTGTTGGATTGCCCCAAACATCTTCTTGAATGTCCAACAGTCGCACAACTGGCACAGGTGGAACTTTTGTGCAGGCAGCGGTGGAGGTAGCTCCTTTTGCTTAATCTTTGGCTGGTTATTGGTTTACTCTTTCTTGCTTCCCCCTACCATTAGGAAATTCCAATCAAAGTCAGAGTAGGTTGGGCTCTGCTGCACCACTGGCGGTTGCCGATATGTCACCTGCTAAAAGGATGAATACTGCACGTGTGTATTTACTTGTTCGGTTCCCTGAAAATCATCGAAATCTTCTTCAGGTTCTTGCACTGGTTGCTGCTGTTGTACTGGAAGACTGGCCGGCTGATGATCCTGGACGAACGAATGAACAATCTGAGATAACAAAGTTCGGCACCAGCTCAAGCTCATGAAGGGAAATGTTCGAGAGTTCGGCTTCTGTCTAACCATCTCAATACATACAGTCGGAGCCAAACTGGGAGAAGTACTGCAGAAACTGTTCCGGATCGTAACCCTTGTCGATCATTTGGGTGCGCAGGTACTATTGCTTTTACTCTGTGCTCATTGTATTTCTTATAACATAAGAAGGTCGGAAGCCTCAACCAAAGGGTTGAAGGATGGAACGATCTTCCAACAGATTTCAATGTCGCCAATAGCCAGTTTAAGAATATTGTACTTGATGAACAATTACGGAGGTGGATAACAACAGAACGACCCCTACGGGCAAGGATACAACCAACAGCAAGGATATGGCCAACCAGGAGGGTATGGTCAACCGGGAGGGTACGGTCAGCAAGGGTCTGGACATCAAGCTGGACTCGGTCAAGGACAAGCCTATGCAATCAAATCGAAGTGAGGTGACAGATGCCTCGGTGCCTGCCAGACCAATGATCATGGAAACAGGTAGGGAGATTTGATCTTATACGATTACATGGGAGCACCCAACCAGCTCTGGATCATTGGGCAGGAAGGAGCAGAGGTTGTGCTGAAGAATGCAAAGAGTGGCTTGGTGCTGGAGGTTTATGAAGGTGGAAACGGTCAGTCTCTCCCCGAGCCACCTGTGTGTGAAGCGGAATACAATGGAAGCTATGGGCAGAAGTGGCGCTTCCAGGAAGTGACTGCAGGCAGCGGTGAGTCCTACATTTACCATTCAAGTGGGGCAGTGCTCGACATACGCCATGCTCACAATTCGAACAACACTCCCGTAATTCCCGATTCCTTCCACGGACAGGACAACCAGATCTGACGGACCATGCCTGATGCAAAAGAATGACATTAAATATCATCAGGAGGGCTTGCAGTTATCACGGGGCTTTGAAGTCGATTCTTCTGGTTCAGTGCTTGGTGCTCCCTACAAAAAACTGTTTTGGCTGGCTTCGATCATGAGCTACTCTTCGGTCATCAGAGCACGGCTCAGCTCATCGAGCTTCGCCATCAGCCGATCGTTAGTGCTTCTGAGTTCGCTATTCTGCTGTTCCAACTGCTAGACCTTGAATATGAAGGATTGTTGCGATGTGGGGCCTGACGACTCAGGTGAGGAGTATCTGATCTGTTCCTGCTTAGCCTCAGGAGGTCTTTTGTCATTGGATGCTGGTACGATTGGAGTAGTAGCCTACTTCTGCTCCACTTAAAAGTTAAGCAGCTTGATTTGCTTGAGGAGGTCTCCAATTTTCTGATTCTTTTATTTCAGGGAATTAGCAGATTATGCGCATGAAATTGGCGAACATGGAAGTAGAAGCAAAAGGGTCGGTGGCTCCATCGACCTCCAATTCTCAGGAACTCGAGGAGCTGAAGAAGTAGAATATATCGTACCCTCCAGACTTCTTATTTGCTTGCTGCCCTTTCGGACATCATCCCTTGCCGATTCCAGCTACTATGTCAGATTCTCCTTCTCCTTTTTGGCTCGTTCCAGCTGCTTCTGCAATATGCTCATCTTTCCCACCGGCTGTAGTTGAAGCTTTGAGCTCTCGATGCTTTGCTTCTTCAGCCTTTGCTACAAATCCCATATGATCCTTTCGCTGTCTGGGTTGTGTGCTTCTCCATTCTTCTATGGAGAACTGTTATCCGACCGACTGAATTGAGACAATTTCGCCGTGGCTAGAGACAGCTGCTTCTCCAGCTACTGGTTGCGTGTTGCTAGTTAGTTTACCCTAGCATCATCATCGAAACTGGAAACCTTCTTACGAAAGTTCCTCCTATCATCTTCCTGGGTGGGCTCTGAACGCTTCATCGAAGCAATGATTGATTCAAGCTCCGACACTCGGCCACTGCTCGTTTTGAGATTACTTCCAATAAGAGACTCCCTTCGAAGGTGATGCAATTGATGCTGAACATGCCACCAAATTTGCTGTAGCGATAATCCACGTATAATTCAAGTTTGCGTCGTCGTTAGCCTTCCTCGCAGCTCAGTTGCTTAAGGCACGCCGTGAGGTTTAACGGATTGGAGGTTCACTTTTGGCAAACATCAGTAACTAATAGGCTATCCGGCTGGCCTCCTAAGAATTGCAGAAGCACAGAAGAAACACTAACAGGCATGCAGTGGTTTGCAGTCTCACTTCCATCCGGCTTCCCAGTCCTGCCGAGCACTATACATCAGTTTATGGATATCGTTTTGTTTGCGTTCGAAGATGATGCTGCCGATGAACTCCCTCAGAGAATAGTTGTAACTGTCCATAGCTCGCTAAACATTTCCTATGAGAACACCACCTCTCGTCGGTTTCTATCCAGGTTGGTGGCCGTTCACCCTCTGGTTTTACACTTATTCGTTTTGCCCACTTCTCGCCGATATCGGAACCTTCTCCGAAGGCTAGCTTGTAGTGTTGGATATAGTTCTTGATGAACTACGATTCGGGTTGACATAGCTTGCACATTCGGTGTGGCTTACGCTCGAAGTTGAGCCATAGATGAGAGTTTATATGAACCACGCTCCTCGCAAACTGCCCTACCACAACGCTTGCGCTGGTGCTCCCTAACGAACAGCTTTAATTCCTTGCTACAGACCTCACATGAGTTTCGTTTGCCTCTGGCTGGCAGCTCAAACTTCTCGAAGGTCGTGTAGTCCTTCTGAGCCATGATATTGATTAAAGCTGCAGTACAGAAGCCAAAGCAGAAATCTCCCTTGGACGCGCAAAGTTCGCTCTGGATTTGATAATAGTTTGGCATTTGAAATTGATGAACTACACCAACGAGGCCTTCGGAATGATGGATGAGGGATATTTCGTCCCTCGCACGGAAATCCTGAACTGGATTAACAATCTGCTGAAGGTACCAGTCAAGTTAGTTAGCTCAACATCACCAAGATCGAGCAGCTGGGCAGTGGTAGCATCTACTGTCAGATACTGGACGTCATCTATCCCGGCAAGGTCAGTCTCAATAAGGTCAACTGGAAGGCCAAGAACGACTACGAGTTTACCAACAACTTTAGGGTTCTGCAGAACAGCTTTCATAGGCTTGGCATCAAACGGCATGTGGAAGTACAGTACAATGCTTGCCTTACGCAGGTGGAAAAGCTATCCAAGGCGAAGTACCAGGACAACCTAGAGTTCATTCAGTGGATGAAACGTCCCTACGACCTCAACTGTGGGGAGAGGTTCGAACTATCAGGCGGATGAGCGGCGTGGCGGAGTAGAAACAGATTTTTCGTTTGCTGATAAGACCATTGTGAAGTATGTCGACAGTGCAGGCAACGTCCAGACGGAGAATACGATAACTGCCAAGGCAAAGAATGCAGCAGAGCTAGAGAAGAAAGTGATTGAAAAAGTTTTGGAGAAGGCCCCTATCACTCGCGAGAAGTCACAGACAGTAGCTTTAAAGCCTCAAAGCGCTAATTCTCAGTCAGGTATCAAGAGTATGGGCGTAGTGATTAGCCCGAAGAAGGAGCGGGAACCGAAGCGACCCCAGCCAGAACTAATCCAATAGTAACTACCACGAGAGGAAGACTTCGTTTTGCTGTAGCGCATCGAAGAACTGGAACACCTTCTTGCTACTTAACGCAACGAGGCCGATGAAGCGCGAAACCGGATGGAAGAGGCTATGGCCAGCGAATTGCAGGAGCAAGCAGATCGAACCACCAAATCGCTGTAGAAGCGGCTGTAGAAGGGAGATCTACAAGTAGAAATTCGAGATGATTGCGGATGTCCTACGAGGGAAGGATAGTCCGGAGGACAAGATCAAGTTGATCGAAGAGGTGGAGGACATTGGTATGTGATTGGTCGTGAATCCATCAAATATTCCAGTCAACCAAAAAGGTCTTCGTCTTAAATCGGCATATCGGCCCACGTTTAATGGAGGTCCGGTTTGTGAGAACAAACTTGGTTTGATAGCCTTTGAGCGTGGATCTTTATTTGGTGGTGATCTGACCTTGTCAAGTGTCTTTGAGCGGTGTTCGTGAATCCTTTCTTACATCTTAGCGTCCTCCGAGCCACAGATAAGAAACTTCCTATTACTTCTTGAGAAGCGCCCCACATTCAACGCACTTTAAAGGTTCTTTTGGAGGGATAACGGCATTCCGTAGTACTTTTGGAGCCTGAGCAAGTTCAATTTTAACCAATTCAAAATCTATGTCCTTCTTCCTGGGAACGTCTACCCCCAAGACAATTCTGTTGCCGGCAGGAGATTCGAAGTTTAGCATGCTGCAGTTAAAACATTTCCCATTCTTCATGGAAGGGCACCTCTCACAATCCCGAGTGGGCTCTGCAACTGGCTCGTTCTTTCCCTTGATGGGGTGGATGCTTAACTGCGGTTGTTTTATAAGTCTTTGGTGACAATGCCGTAGCCGTAGCGGCTATCATTCAGAATGAGGGTAACAGTGTTGCTCAGCGGTGATGAATAGAATTCCTCCTTGCTGACGCCATCCTTCGCCAGCGAGTAGATCTCAAGGTTGAGCGACAAAGCACGAGAAACTGCTTTAGCAGCATTATCCAGACACTCATTGCCGTACTGACAGACATCCACTTCCTCAATGTTCTTCGAGGTCTTATCTTCGAACCCCTTCATTATGAATCTGCTGGTAACGCACTATCGTAAAGAATGAGCAAGAAGTTCAACACGATATGGGAACTGAAAAACTCGCACAGACTATATTCGTAGTCCTTCGGTGAAAACTGCTCGTAGAACTGGATAAAGTCGCCCCAGCTCGTCTCCAGCAGGCTTATTAGGTTTTATTTCGAATAGTAGGGTCGAACTTCAAGTGGTACATGCTTTCCAGGGCAGATCTCCAAATTGAGTTGGCTGTAGTTGAGCAGAGCTTCAGTTTCCTTCGAGAGGACAGATAAAGTATGCCTATTGCCCGATAAAAGCTGTTGCCATCGTTCAGCGGCTCTAGGTATGAAAGCTTATTGTTTGGGAGTGTTCCTTTTGAACGAGACCCAACAGGTGTTTCCTTTCAAACTCCAAGGGCTGCGTACCATGCACTATCGGGTGATCAGGTCGCATATCGAGAATTATCTGTCGCATTGCTAGTATAAACATTATAGAAGTGCTGCAGAAGCCATTGACTCAATGCACCCGACCTATTACGATAAATAAAGGGTATGTGGAATCACGATAAATACAACTGATGACGGACATCAGCCTGATTCGAAAGACCCTCGCTGAGAAGTACAGTGAAGCCTGTGGAAAGATCATGCATCCACCCAACCAAGGTATCGTGCGTGTGCTGACTAACCCAACTCCAACTGCCAAATCATTCTGCTTGGATCTCATCTATCGAGGCAACGATAGAGTCAATTTCGGGCATCGTATGACCGACAAGGATCATTCTGCTCTCAGAGGTTCTACCGGAGTACAACAACGTCAATACAGACACTACGCAGATCATCAGGAGCCTTGACTGTTCGTACAATCAAATCAGCAACATCGGCATAGAAATGTTTGCGAAGGTGCTCAAGGAATGCCCCAATCTGGAGAGTGTTAACCTGCAGGGCAACGATATCGGCGCACAGAAGCCCTCTGCGAGGCACTTCAAATACGTGAATTTGTCGAACAACAAGATCATGGCGGAGGGCGTTATTGTAAGCTGTTGACTAATCCAGAGCGTAACGAAGACGCTACTGTTCACTAACAGGGCTGAACCCAAGAAACCTTTGGAGCAGCTCAACCTGGTTAACAACTAACAACTAAATCAACGCTGACGGCATGCTCGTCCTAACGAGTATGCTGAACTGGAATAACAACACTCTACGGTCACTGAACGTGGATAACCCTTACTACCAGAGCATCGGACAGGAGACAGCAATTCACTTCGCCAAGATGCTCCAAATCAATCAATAGTGGAGTTGAAAGGTCGAGCCTGCGCAAGCACGAGTTCACCTGCACTGCTATCTACGCCATAGTTGACCATCTACTTGATAACAACAAGCTCAAGTTTCTGGATTTGGGATGCAATAAGATATCGTCCAGGGGCGTCAAGGAATTGGGAAGTATCTCATTGGTAAGTATTGTGCACTTGAGTTGTTTATTCTCGCTTCTGTCGGACGGGTCACTATGGTGCCAAAGCCATTACTCAGGCTCTCTCCAAAAACCGTTCGCTTGTGCACCTTGACATGACACGCAACGGCATTGATGATGGAGGACTCAAGATGATTGCTGAGAGCCTCGAGACCAACGATAGCCTGGTATCACTCAAGCTTTACTGGAACCACTTCGGACAACAGACCTTGAAAGAGTTCAACAAGCTATCCAAGAAGCAAGAGAAGGTTGAACGATACTGGGACTTCATGACCTACATCATCGGCAACGAAATCTTGATGGGCCAGATCGACACGAAGACCCGCTACGATGTGGAGGTTTCCCGACCTTACTACTGCTGACGTATAGTGGCGAGCGAATTATTCATGAATAACACGGGATAGCAGCAGTCAAACCCAGCTCCTGCAACCAAAGAATCGGGTTGTGCAGCAGCAGCCAGTCACTGCTCAAGGCAAAACGAACAAAGGTGACAGCCCTAGCATCAACTTATTTGCGAACGAACCAAATGGAAGCGCATTCTTCGATGGAGGCAATGCTTCTAACCTGCACAACCCAACCAGGGGATCTCCCCTCAAACAAACCTGCTGAGATCAAAGACTGCTCCGCTTCGTGCAGCTCATCCTTGTCTGTGGTACTTTTCTTTGCTGTAGATCCTGCCAGGGTCGTTGTAGTTCCGGTTGTTGGAGGTCTGTGGCTGAAGAACATGGAAGTTCTCGTCTGTAACTGGTTTGATGGTCAACTTCTGTTTGAACTTCTTAAACTCCCTCTCCATCTCTGGGATGCAGTTTTGCTATAATTCATCGTCGCATTCTCTCACCGCAAAGTTCTTCTGTGAACGATCGTTGAGTAGCTGACGCAGGCTTCCTAACATGCCTCGCACGGAGTCGTAGCTGGCGCCTCCATCTGGCTTGCTCGAAGTAACGACTTTTACGATCAGTCGAAACTCCATTCGAATTGTAACATTATAGCTGCAGTAGGATAGAAGTATGACCAATCAGTGATCTATTCCGTCCATGTAGTTGGACTTTTTCGAAGAGATTTTGCCCCGTGGACCGTGGCAAGCAGCAGTTGCAGGACTTGGATGCACATGTTTGTTGGTTGCTTCGCTCATCTACAATGAAATGCGCTCTCTTATGGGTGGTCGAAGGGATCGTTCCTCTTTGATAGCTGCATACTTTTATTGCCTGATGTCGATATCGCGGTATGTCGATGTTCGTTGAGCTTAACTTGGATCTCCTATCTCTGGTTTCCTCTTGTTTGGACTTGAAGCCTTGTTCGGCATGGCGGGTGGCTATTCATGAAGCACTGAGCTTAAATGACGACTGCTTCCCATAGAATTGAAGATTTCCCGATCGGCATCAAGAGTTTTGCCTTCTTCCCGCTGTCATGTTTTGGGTACCCGTGAAATATGCAGCTCTAGCTACTGGTGGAGCTATGTGGTGGTTATCGATTCGGAGGTTTCTGTAATCATTTAGCAGTCTTTCCCGAGGTTCCTGAATGTTGTCGTATTTGATTGTCCTTCAACGATATTGCCAGTGACGTTGCCAGCGATGTAATCTTGAATCCTGTTCTCTACGAGGATTTCGGTCCTAATGATACCGATGGTTGGCACTGGCTTCAGCAATGGTTGCTGAAA
>ERZ724508.2267-NODE-2267-length-10270-cov-5.803133_pt1 | contig 10270 bp, 13 predicted proteins | sample MGYA00376041_ERZ724508 | MGnify/ENA primary metagenome ERZ724508 (study PRJEB28724, sample SAMN07190887) | wastewater metagenome | isolation source: effluent of sewage treatment plant in Hong Hong | place: USA: Christiansburg, Virginia | collected 2016-03-01 ... | reverse complement strand
GAGACCCACCAGCAGTACATTACTTTGCCATAATACCCCTCACGTTTTTTCACATAGTCGATCGGCTGCCTTCCATCAGCGAATTATAAGTCTGTTAAGCGACCTATAACAAAAGGAAGAAATGTAAGATAGATTCTACGACGAGCCGATCTAACGGTTAGCAGGCTTCAACCGCGATATGCCTAGGGGATGCCAGACACAGTTACTTCCCGAAAAAACCCGGCAGACGTACTGTCCGTTCAACAGTCCCAGCATATTGCAGATGAGAATACACCCCAAGGATATTGCTGGTGGGTTGAAGCCACACTGTCATCGCACACTGTTCGAGGACGACGAGGAAGAATAGGAACAACCTCCAGTGGTATTACAAAGTCGTTCGAACATCCAGAGTAATGCTGCTCTCGGCAAGATTCTTTCACAAGTGAGCCGCCCAGCAAGGCCCACCAATGAAGGTAAGTAGAACACCCAACCCGAAGAATTCTTCAGTTTTAACAATCGCCGTCACATTCGCTACCCTTAAACCCCCAATTTTAAGCAACTGCTGCAAAGTCCTTTGGCAAGCTTCGTCAGTGTCTACCAACGTCGTATCGAGCATCTCAAGGGGCAGGTGAAGCGCAAACTGCCAATAGTTTCCATGAGTTCAGATAGTAGTCCCCTTAGTCACATTGATCTCGGCTACAAGTTCTTCATCTGCCTCGCAGAGGGTTTTAAAAAGCTCATGGCGGGATGCGAATGTCGCGTGCTCTATAAGCTGGCAGTATACCTCCAGCCTTACGACGAAGTAGTGTGGGAATGGATCGTTAAGTTCGAAGAAGAATTAGGGTGCTATGAAACTGCCTATAAGTTGTGCAGGGTGGGACTTCTGTTTACTGGATGCGACAACCTGGCTATGAAGTATCTGAGACTTGCTGAAAAGTGTGAGAAGCCTGTGTAGTAATTAAGAGGTGCTTTGGCCTTCATCAAGGGCCGACTAAACCATAAGCTGTACCTGTAGCTAGCAAGGCTGGAATGGCGGGGAGGTTCAACCGATACAGCGTTTAAGGTGATTCTCTATTTATTCCATCAAGCAGAAAACAATCTGAATTATTCCACAGAACTGGCTAGGCTTTTGGAAGCCTAAAAATGCTTTGGAAGGGCACTGGAAATCCTTTCCTCAGCAATCGATCGAAATGTGAAACTATACAGTGTCTACTCATCCTACCTGAAGTTGCTGGAGAACTACTGTGAGCAGTCTGTGGTGCTCGAAAGCATACACTATGTGGTCTGCAAAGCTGAAGAGAATCTTCCGATGGAGGTGCAATGGAGACTGTATGTGGAGGTTGCTCAACTCTACCACCGGTTCGATATGCCGTTAGAGGAAAAGAAGTTTCTCAAGGCTGCGCTTGAGTTTGCTCCTGCAAATGTCAAATGGAAGCCATACCTCATGATAATTAAAGCACTCAATTTGGAGCCGCAGACTGTCAGGAACTCGCTGGTTGTCGTCGAACTCAACAAAATTCGGTTTGTTCGAAGTCAACCACCACTACTGTACAACTTCAACGAATGGAAGCATTACCTTCACTACAGCCTTTTTTACTTATTTGATCGCAAGATCGAAGCACTCAAGCTATTGGAAGAAGCAGTGCAGCGCTGGCCTTATGCAGGTCGACTCTGGGCCGAACTGCTTTTCCTTCAACGGGTGAGACCGTCATCCGGGGAAGATATCCTGAAACAGTGGGAAAGAATAGTGAGAGAGGTCCCAAAATCGGGAGAAGTATGGTGCTAAGGTGGTCGTATCCTACTGCAGAGAGGGGAACAGCGAAAAGCATTGTTCTGTTTCGAAGCAGCAGTCCATTTGACCCCTCAGTACGGTGATTCGTTTATCGAATGCTTGCGACTCTACACGATTCGAGGTGAGCGTTCAAGACTCAAGGAGCTAAAACGGAAGCTTTTGTATGCTGAGCCATTTTATGGAAGTGTTTGGTGCTTCCTCAAACCCCACACAAAATCAACAGCAACGTAAATATTGGGGATATTTAGGGATGTATGGCGTTCTGCAAAGTATATGATCCGTTCGGACCTTTACAGGAACAACATCGAATCGAGTGAGTCTGGGCTGACAGCCCTGGACTCTTACAACCGCATCTTCACAGAATGTTAAGCTACCTTGGTGGAAAGAGAGAAGATCGTTTCTGCCTACGACCAGCTTGACAGCAATCGCAACTGATAGTTGTTTACTAAATTATCAGTCCAGAAAATTCAGGAGGGTAAGGGTGGAAGATCGTTCTTCCTGGTGACTTTGTGGTGGAAGCTCAGATTGATTTTGTTACAACATTTCAAGCTGAAGCTGGAGTTGGGTATTTCTTCGCACCTCTTGTAGCAATCTCTAGTGGTACAAGCTAATTTCGTTCTGAAGTTCGTTTTCACAAGCCTCGAGCTCCTTGCGGTAAGCTAGCTACGTCTGCCAAAGGTTCGTCGTTTCCATTCGAATCTGTTCGTCTTTTTCGCGCAGTATTTTGATCAGTGATGCGTTAAGTGCTGGGTTGGTTGCCTACAGGTAGGGGTCATCGCTTCGGGGTGTCATGCTTGGCCTCGTTTACTCGTCCATCGACAGACGATTGGATGTCTTGAAGTTCAGCAGCTTTGTCTTGATTGGGTTGAGCACAGTGCTTTTCATTTCTCAAATAATAATTATTTTGAACCAATCTGGTCGACTTTTTGCACCCCAGCAGAGATTCATTGCCCAGTTCTCATTAAAGAGCCATTTTATATGCGCTTCGCCTCAGAATTAGACGGCAGAATCCTCCAAGGCTACTAAAGCATAAAACGCGCCCACCGCTTGTTGAATTTCTTGTTAACACGCTTGGGGTTATCAAGTCGATGAGCAATTGTAATGAGAACGTTCAATATCATAATAAATACAAACCCATCCGACAGACATATGCAGGGCAAGGAATGTTAAAATCAGGAAAGGCTCATCTCCTGCCGCTAAAACTATCGAACTGAAATCCGTCGGTTGGATCATCAAGCGATGCTCAAGACTCGCCGAACGCTCATTATACATAGCGTCGAGTTACGAGAATTGCTAAAGCAACTGAACTGCCGCCACCAACCATCCTTGGAGATGACTCTCCGCCGCCTCGAAGAGTAAACTGCGGCAAGCCAACATCTCTAGCTATTAGCTGAGATGCTAAATGACTATCAAGAAGAGTTCCATCAGCTCTACTTACCGTCAAGACATCAGAATGAAAGGGAGTTGCTTGAGGTGAAGTTGAAGGTGCTGATCAACCTTACTACCCTCGAAATGAAGTTGCTGAAGTTGGATGTCGTACTTTCATTCCTAGGGGATGTTCTAAGTTTCGCAGGAGAATCGATTGAACACGCTTTGACTGTTCTAAGGAACTTGCTTCTTTCGAAGAACTACTGCGATGAGACCGAGGCGTTTGTGGTGAGGGGAGGATGGCTCAGACGACTTCAGGAACTACCTAAGTGTCATTTATCTTTGGTCTTGGAAACACTGTCGGTAATTGCCGCAATGCCTAGAACTCAGATATACCTCCGTGAACGACTTTTGGAGATGTGTTTGATGTTCAGGCAGTCTCTAAACGCGATAATGCACGGAGAATAACCAGGACTCCAAAGTGCCTATCGTATTGTGGTTGAGCTAATTGAACTAAATAACAACTATTGCCAGCAACTGACCAAGTAGGAGCTAAGCAAGATGCTAACTCAACTCACATACAACGCCCCGAATATGAAATACTACATTGGAAGCATTTTAGCTGTGCTTTCCCAATATACTCAAGACCGCACACTAGCAGAGAGGTTCGTACGACAGCAAGGATTGAAGATAGTGTTCGTATATCTCGGTCTCAACAGCATCAACAATCGAAAGGGCAGTGCAGTTGTAATCCTTAATTGTCTACGGCATCTTCCAAGGAGCACCGAAGTGAGTGGGCTTATCACTGGACTGCTCTTTAACTCTCGAATGGTATACATGTAATGCTTTTCTTATGTAGGTTGGAGCACGATACAGTCTGGGTTGTGAGCACAGCCCTTGAAATCTATCGTCATGCTATTGAAGAGTACGAAAGAGATTTCGCCTAATCAATTTCTGGGGCGGGAATTCTCACTGTTTTGGCGAGAAGGATGCTAGCGAGTAATGACAGACAGGAAAAGGTCTCAATCGCGGAGTTACTCTCGGTCATTTCTCGAAAAGCCCACATAAAGCTTGATATAGCGAACTTTATGCTGAAGAATAGGGAAATTGAACCAAAGGACGACCACGAAGATGAAGACAAATCTGAGTTCAGTGGATCGTTCTATGGCTCCATCTATAAGGAGGTTCCGTGATACTAACTGACTATTTACTAAGCATGATAAATGATAAATTGATAATGGACGAGAGATCAATCGAGATCTTCAATGTGGAAGTCGTTCGGATTGGGGATGGATGGACCTTGATTAAATTGATGCTGATTGTTCAGAGTACCTTCATCTTCAAAGTAGATGTCTTCATTCTTGGGCTGATTTTTCTTGGCTCTTTCAAGTGTCTTTTTAATAGACTCAGGCATTGCGATAGTTGGCTATCCAGAAGCAACCGCCTTTGCTCGTTGACGTTCGAGAGCCTCTTGCTTTGCTTTTTCTCGAGCCTTTTGCTTTTGCCTGTTACGTTCAACAACACGTTGGAGAATAGCAGCCCTTTCCTCAGCCTTGAGTGCTTCCGAGTCTTCCTCAATATCAATGTCCTCGATTTATTCTTGCTTTGCAGTTGCCACGGGTTCTTCTTGGCGTTTGGTAGGGCTCGGAGACTGCCGAGCTTCAATGAACGATTCATCAGGTTTCAGATATTGCTGCCTCAACGCATTTTCCATACGATTGTTTTTGGTATTTGGCAAAAGACCATCGAGCGCTGACGCTTGGCGATTTTTCTCTGCCAGTTTTTGCCTGATTTCGTCATATTGACTTTTGTTAGCAGGTCCCTTGTATTTGAATTTCGGTTTTGTATTTGAATGATTGGCTATAGATTACTTCTAGTCAAGGAGTTCAAGTTGGGATTCTTCAATTGACTGTTAGATCTGTTCCTTCATTCGCTAGGCTTACCTTTGGGCTTTCTTATTTAGCTCATCTTGCTGACGAATCTGTTCGGTATATGCTTGCTCATGAACAACCCTCTCCATGTTCCTGCGGTTACGGTCGGGAAGGAATTGGGCAATCGACGAGATAATTTTTAGTCGATCCAGCTCAGGTGTTACAATCTCACTGCTCTCCTGGTTCTTACGACGTGTAGGACCTTTGTATTTGTACTTCTCCTTCAGCCGTTCATGCTCGGCTTGTTTCTGCTCAGCTATAGCCTCCTCGCCTTACTGTTCATGAATGGAAGAAATCTCGTCGTCTTGTTCTTGCAGAATTTCATACTTCTCTTTTTGTTGCTTGAGTTGTTCATCTTTTTATCGAATTTGTCGAGTCAGTTCTTGTTCATGCACAACACGCTCCATGTTCTTTCGATTTCTATCAGGAAGGAACTGTGCTATGGACGAAAGGATCTCTTGACGATCAATTTCTTTCGGTGGTGCTTCTTTAACCACTTTTCTCGCCCTCTTTTATCTGTACTTTTCTTTAAGGCGCTCCTGCTCAGCGACTCTTTCCTCTTCTGTGAGCTCAGGAACAATAGGTGTTTCTTCTTCTTCTGACTCTTCGCCCTTTTTCACTTCCGGCTCACGTGGTTTAAGAGCTTCGTCGTGCTGACGAATCTGTTCAGTCGCTCTTTGTTAGTAAATAACTCTCTCCATGTTCCTCTTGTTTCGATCAGGTAGGAACTGAGATATTGACGAAAGGATTTCTTCACGATTGATTTACTTTGATGGAAGCTCCTTTACGATTTTCTTTGCTCTCTTTTGCCTAAACTTCTCCTTTAAACGTTCTTGTTCAGCAATTTTTTCCGCTTCCGTCATCTCAGGAGCTTGAGGGTTCTATTCTTCTGACTCCTCCTCAATATCTTTCACTTCGAGTTAGTGAGGTTTCAACGCCTCATCGTGCTGGCGAATCTGCTCCGTTGCCCTTTGCTCGTAAATAGTTCTCTCCATATTCCTCTTGTTTCTATCAGGAAGGAACTGGGAGATAGATGCCAAGATATCTTTACTGTCAACTTACTTTTCTTTGACTGGTGATTTCGATATTCTCCTTGGCTTCTTATTGCTGTATTTCTGTTTTAGGAGAGCTTTCTCCATTTCAAGCTGTTCTTAAGGAGTCGCAATGTTCCTGCCTGCTTCTTCTTGAGGTTATATTGGAGGTTGGAGAGTTTCCACTTGGGCAGATTCATCGAGTTATTGCACTTCAACAACACGCTCAGGTTTTTCTTCCTTTTAGATCTTAGAGAGGATAGCTGTTGTCTTGTTTTGTTCGCTGATCAAACGTTACATACGATTGCGGTTGTTTTCAGGAAGGAACTGCGAAATCGAGGAAAGAATCTGTTTCCGATCATCCTCTTACTCCTTCTTTTCCTTTTTCTGATTCTTCTGTTTCCTTGTAAATCTTAATCTCTGCTTCTCTAAAAAGGCTTCACGCTCATCGACGGCAGGAGCTTCAACTTCTTGAAGTTGATTGGTATTTTGGGATTAGTCAAGTTGAGGAGTCTCTCGTTCGAGTTCGCCCTCGCCAACTTCTGGTGTTTCCTTGACTTACTCCCACTCTTCACCTAGAGGCTGGTCTTCAGGAACAGGTACTTTCTTCTTCTTCCTTCTCTTTTTGTTGGTTAGTTCTTGCTCACGCACAATTCTCTCCATTCGACTTCTATTTTGCTCGGGAAGAAACTGAGCTATCGATGAGAGAATGGCTGCCTTTCCGGTTGGATCTTCGTCTTCCTCTTCCTCGTCAACTTCGACCACCTTGGTCTTTTATTCACGCAATTTTTGACCTCTTTGCGCATATTTCTGCCTGAGCCTTTAGTTCTGGAGTTTGAGTTCCTCTTCTGTCATATTTCCACTGTTCAACATGCCAGCAACTTCGTTGAGATCCACTTCTTCGTCATGGTAGCGATTGCGGTAGATGTCACGGTCATTCAAGTTGCGTGATTTATTGTTCTTAAGCTTTTTGGCTTTCGAGAAAACTTCCTTTGGATCGTGAGTATCATTATCCTCAATATACTCGACTGCAAGCGTTTCTTCGTGATGGTGTGGCTCATCGATTTCTTCATCGGGTTTTTCGTCGATCTTGGCGTAAGTTTTTTTAAGCCTTTCCGAATGTTCCTTTGCCTGGATTTTTGTAATCTTCGCTGCTTACTGGAGATAATTCTCCAAGACCATTTCTCCTTTCTTGTATCCTCTCTTTTTCTTTGTCTTCGATTTCGAGGGGCGAGATTGATCTGGATTGTTTAAATCTCTGTAGTACGTTTGTCGAAGTTAATCTGCCTCATCTTCATCATCTTCAATGACTTCGACAACAATGTCTTCAGTTGGTGGTCGACGGCGAGGCTGCTATTGGTTTACAACTGAGTCTTCCTGCTGGAAAGAAGGCTCGTTTTCCTCTGTTTTAACACCGTCGGTGGATTACTCGGTAATGAGCTTCTTCTTGCGCTTGTGTTTCTTAACTTTGGAAAAGACTATTCCCTTGATAACATCACGCATGCTTTCGGGAATTTACTATTCAGATTCTTCCTCAATTTCCTCTTCAGCCACTAAGCTTTCTTCTGGGCGATAACCAACCTCAGTTCTGTCTTATTCTTCGACTGGTTCAGTTTTCTTCTTCCTTCTCCTCTTTTTCTCAATAGAAGTCTCTCCCTCGCGAGTTTGGATATGAGAATTCAATCCTTTTGACAATTGAGCCTTCATTGCCTCTGAGATGAATGATCCAGGCTCTTGAGATTGGGCCTTTTGGAGCTCATTGATCAGCCGTGCAGTCCTATCAAATGTTTTTCCTTTTGTCTTCTTATCAGGCGAGATATTGACGATCCTTCGAACCCTCTCTTGTTTGTCTTGTTTCTCTTGCTTGTCTTGTTTATCTTGCTTGTTAAAGTTCTCAGTGCTTCTGATGAATTTTACTTCGCTGGGTTCAAGCTCACGGAACTCGTCTGGCTTAATTTCCTCTTCGCGGATGTTTTCCTTTGTGGTGATTCTATCTTCGGATGGATGCTCTTCACTTATCTTGCCTTTTTTGTGGGCCGTTATAGGTTGAGTTGCAAAATCATCTCCTTCTTCCTCTTCCATTTTCTTGTACTTTCTGATTTATCTGACATGCTCGCTGGCCAAGAGAATGGGATGAGTGATTTCGACGCCCTCTACCTCAGTTCTGTTTTCTTCGCTATCAATCCCTTCATAAGAACCACGATGCTTGTTGTCTGTCTCATCTTTCTTAACACTGGCAAACAGCTCGAGTGTGTTCTTATCGAGTTTATTCATCTCAATCATAATCTGCTCCTTCTTTTTTAGCTTCACTCTTGAATCAAAGGCATTGGGTTGCATTGGGGTTTGGCTTATTCTCGAGCTACTGCTACTAATTTCAAACTCATCGTTTGCGAACGGCCTTCTGCTTGCATCAGACAACCCATCGCTACTTGAGTCGAGGGTGTTGTATTTGTCCTGCTTCTTCGGCTTCTTTGGTTGTACGACCAAACTCAATTCACTGTTGAGTTCTAACCGGCTTGCTCCACCAAGCTCAATTTCGGACTCTTTTCGGTCTCCATATTCAACCTTGGGTCGGAGCTTATAAGCGAGTCCAATTTTACTGTATACCAGATTTCCGACACTTATCGAAAGACTTACTGCAGCAGCAACGAGATAGAATAGTACCACAAAAGTCTCTGATGCGACTTTTGTCAGGTTGAGAATTAGGATGCTAAGCGCGAGTATAGCGAAATTGAGTGAACAACGAATGTTCTCAAAGAGAACTCCGTAAGGTCTTTTCACAGCCACCAAAATCAACATTGCAATTGGTACTACAGGAACAACTAGGAAGGTGTACCAGGCATAAGTATTCCTACTTGCTGCTGAGACTATTCCCATGAACAGGTTTGTGAATAGATAGCCGAGAGCGAGCCAAATAGTATTCTTCGGGTTTTACATGGATAGTTAGCCGAACATTTGAGGAGCTCTTTTGAAGTGATAGAGTGTTAACCCATAGCAACCAAGGTAGCAGACAGGCAGTATGATAAGTGCAGGCCTGAGGTCGGGATAATCAACCCATAAGCGGAAGAGGTATGGGACAAATCCAATCACAAGCACTCCCATGATGAAGGTCCACTATCTGATAATTAGGTGCTGGAAATATTCAAGAGAGCCCTTATAGAATTTGAAACGTTTTGTGTATGCAAGTAGTTTTGACACGAAGTAGCAAAAATACGGTATAAGAGAAACCGCAAGCAGACAGAGCCCAAAAGTTGCTTCAGCTATATGAGTTTCCTTGATAGAGAACAATGCTGAATCCACCTTTTTGAAAACCGAAGCAAAGAAGGGCAGGAAGATGAGAATCGAAAGAGGTTCGACGAAGGCAAGCTTCATTTGCATTGGAATGCTGATTGCGAGTGCAATGCAAGCCAAACTCAGTTCGATCAAGTAAAAGATAAAGATACCTTCGCAGGCAGTGTAGTACTATTCGGTGTAGTAGTTAACAAGCTCGTCATTATCGCTCGTCATTTCGAAAGTCAACGATACTTTGATCTTGCCATTCGGATCGGATACCCACAGTTGGTAGTAATTGCCTTCGAGAGTTTCCGTATAACGAATGCGGATTTTGCAGGTACCTTAGATCTCGTAGTATTCAAAAGTAGCCGTTCCAGCACCAACCTTTGGACCAAGAGCAGAGCTATGTACAGTTTGTTTGACATCGAAGAATTCAAGTTCAGAATGGGGAATGGAAACTTGGACTTGAGTTGGATCTACGTCAGTTGAATAAGAAAGGCCTATTTAGACGATGTTTTAGTATTTGATTTTTCGAATTGAAGTAATCTTTAGCCACCGTTTTGTACGACAAGTGCGCGTCTCAGGATCATACACAAAGTAGGGGTTATAACATGAAGTACAGGTATCGTTTGATGGACAAGTTTGACATCCCTCCATATCAGCGACGCAAGAATAGCAGCGGCCTTGTTGTAGGTAATATTAAGTCACACAAGTAAGGCATTGAGGTAAAGAAGTAAAGGTGCAGAGAATGCATTTGTCTGTCAAAAAGGGGTCGGAAGAACAATTATAGCACTGGCCACCGGATAAGTAGGAGCCAGCCGAGCAAGTTACACACACTGATGAAGACGAGCAGGCGGTACAATAAGATGTAAGAGAAAAGCTGCAAAGTTGACAGG
>ERZ724508.2266-NODE-2266-length-10272-cov-6.578937_pt1 | contig 10272 bp, 4 predicted proteins | sample MGYA00376041_ERZ724508 | MGnify/ENA primary metagenome ERZ724508 (study PRJEB28724, sample SAMN07190887) | wastewater metagenome | isolation source: effluent of sewage treatment plant in Hong Hong | place: USA: Christiansburg, Virginia | collected 2016-03-01 ... | reverse complement strand
AAATATTTTCCGGGCCCCTATTTTTTAACTTTAGACTTTTTTCTTTTATTTATTATATGTAAATTTTAAGTAAATTTTTTAGAATATGAAAAACCTCATTTACAGTTTCGGAGTCTTAAATTTCTTTTTCTTTTTTTATTATTATTGTTTCTTTTGTACCAATATCTTTTAACTCCTGAAAAATCATTTAAATTATATCTTATATTATGTCCTCGATTTCATTAAGTTATTCCTCTGAATCTCTTTTAGTCTCCTATTCAGATTAACTATGTAAATATAAAAGAGATTATATATAGCTTCAAACAATTATTTTACTCATTATATATAATATTATTTATAGAATTTTATCTAGCAATAAATTAAGCTAAGCTTTTAATATATCAACTTGCTCTTAATTATTTAGACATGTTTGGCACTTGAAACATTCATTGCAAACATAGTTCTTATATTGAAGCACTCCTAGGTATTCTTGATAATTAAACAATCTTTAAACTAATTATTTTTTCCCCTAATCATTTAATTCAAATTTAACTACAATCTATTTTAAAGTCTTCATTAAAATTTGTTCTAAGTATAATAATTATGTTTATATTAAATACTATTGTTTTTCTTTTCAATACTAATCATTTACTTTAGAATCTAAAAATATTAAATCGTCCCCTAAATTTCATCAAGTTTAAAAAATCTTTAAAAATTACAATTACTCTTCAAGTTAAAGCAATTTATTTAACTAATCTTTTATTTCAGGAAGCAATAGTGTTTATAAATCGTAAATTTCAAATAGCAAATTAGACATATCAGGTAAGATCTATTTATTTTAGAGTTTTATTCCTTTTAATTGCAGAAGAAATTTTTGATTAATTTTTTTATCAAATTCCATAATTTCTTTTTCTACTAAATTAAACAACAGTAATATTTACTTATAATTGAATCCTTTATCTAAATTTTTGATAATAAAATCACTTATTCCTTGAATAAGGTTTTTGGTAAGTTTATATTATTGATTTATTTATAAAATGTTAAGTTAATGCATGGTATTGATTTGGTTGATATCTATTTCTTATTAAACAAGAACGTCTATATTTACATTTTCTTCATTAAGAAATTATATTTGATTTAATTCTCAGGGGAAAATGTGCTTGAAAATTTCAACAAATTATTTTAATGAGCTTTTAATACTTTAATTTAAATTCTATTCCATCTAAGAAATTCTCTGTAATGACCATAATATTATTTCAACTTAACATTTCTTAGTTGTTTTAATAAATTATTATTAGTTCTTAATAAAAACTATACTATAAATATCATCAAGAAAAATCAAATTGAAATCTTTATTTTCAATTAAAAAATTAAATAGAGCTTAGTATATTTAAATTGTATTCATTCACAAATGCTTTCTTTAATTTTAATTATTTAAATGGTAAAACCCAAAAATTAAATTAAATATATGATTAATATAATTTTCAATAAAAAATTTGCAAACTTCATTAGTAAACTGTTAACGTAGTTATTAAAGATATTCAATCTATTATAATACCATATTTTTAAATTATTCAATGTCTGATAAATTTTATTCATTTAGTGTTTTTATAAATGAATCAATAATATAATCTTATTAATTTACCTTTCATAAAGCATTCTAAATAAATATCCTTCTCCTATTAATTATTAAACTCTTTGGCGATTCTTTCAAAATTAAGTTAACTTTCTTTGATGTTGTTAAAATACTAACAATATGATATTAAGTATTCAATTGCTTATTTTTAGATTTTATAATCATTAAATAAACAAGAATTTTAACAAAAAATTAAAAAATCCTCAATTTATAATTTAAATAAATCTCTATTAGGCAAAATAGTATTTATATTTATTAAGTAGAATTATAAAAGATGTGAATATAAAATAGATTTTGTTTATTCACTTATACTAAACTTAAGTAATTTATTCTACAAAAATAAAATATTATTACTAATAATAGAAACTCCATTGGTAATATTGTATTATAATTTAACGACAATATCTCAAATTTAAATAATTAAGTATTCTTGTACCTCTTAGTCTAGTCTCTCAGATTAAATAAATGTATTTAGAATACCAAACAAACTTATTTAATCTATATCTGATGTAATTTCAATGGTTTTAAACAAATAGAATATTAAATTTCAAATAAAATCAATTAAAAGAATAATACTTTCATTTTATTCGGATTTTTATACCATTAGTATTTATTATATAAGCTAGACACATATTTTCCATTGTTCTTAGAATTTTGGTTTATCCCTTAGTATGTTTAGTTTTATTACTTAAAAGAAGCTTATAATTAAGTCTTGGACTTTTTAAACATCATTTAAATATTCTTCTAAAATAAGTTCTTTTAATGATAATAAAAAGTATTAGTAATTTACGTCATCTAGATATTTTGATTAGTTTATAATTGCCTCATAGTCAGCTCTGTCTGTAGATTATACCAAAATTATTGCATTCTTTTCACTATTATTTAATGCCTATTCTGAATTTTTGTGATTTTAAATTTTATCAATTTTATTATGAGCATTCTTTATATCAATAATAACATTCATTATTATCTTCCATCCAGATTTAATATTCTAACTCATGTTTTTAGCAATCTAAACAATAGCTTGAATTACTATCTAGTTCCTTTCATTAAGTATCTATGTATTCGTTTTTTATAATCCCGAAAACTGAGTCAAAATATTTAGACAAGAGTTTCTCTAAGTTTCGAAGTCAAACTCATCAAGAATTTTTATGAATACAATTAAAGAATCTATAAAAATTTTAAGATTGTTTATTGAAATCTCATTGGAAATCTAAGTAGAAAAAAATGCAAATAATGTTTACCAGTTTTCCTATAATAGTAGAATTAGATTTTCTGTTCTGATTTAGCTATCATATTCTTAGCTTTTAGTCTTTTCAGAGGCCTAGAGATATTTGTTTTAAAACTAAGTAATCTCATTTAGAAACAACATTCCCTTGGTTTTATTTGAAGCATTAATTATATTCTATAATTCTTGCTTCTTTTTTTCTGAAAAATGCAAGGCTATTGGAGAGTCTTTAATGTCATGATAAAAAGATATCAATAATTCTGAGTCAATTTCCTTACCATTTGTTTTGATGTTCTTTGCAATGTTAAGAAAATCATTTAATGACATTTTCTCAGCAACTTTTGGATTATGAACATTTGTTTAAAGCATAATCAGTAGGAAAGTCAGTTAATAGGCTGCATCTTTGGAAACCCAATTTGGATTATCCTATATATATTTAGAAGCAAATTTCTCTAAAATTCTTTCCACTTTTTATGATTCCCCGGGTAGCTCAAAAGTCTTTAAGAATCCTCTCAAAGCACTAATAATACTAATATCTTTAAAATTCAAAGAATCAAGATAAAGTCATAGTGTTTCTTAGTGGATTTCGTATTCTGAACCAAATATTGCTCCTAGGGCTTACTCAGATAAATTCTACTTTCTAATTAATTTCAGTATTTTATTAGGGTTTTGTTTTAAATAGCCAAGATTTGTTAATTTTTTTAAACTGGAGATTTTACCATGATTTATTTAGTCTATTTAATCTTATATCATTTTTTTGTGATCAAATATTTCTTTTAATTTTTTAATAATATCTTAATCTAATTAGTTATTTTACTGTTGTAATTTTACCTAGTTAATTATTTGACCAAAGTTTTTGACAAATTATAACAAACTCTCATTGGCTTCATTTTTAAGAATTGACACATTTTCATCCCCTAGAAGAGAAATATAAATAGGCTTGCTAAATTTACCCTATGCTATTTAAACAATAGATTATATTATTTTTTAAACTAAACTAAACTTGTCTGACTAGCAATCAAAGTTTATGAAATACTCTGATATAGTTTGTTAGTCATTAAGTATAGTAGTTATCACCTATAAACATAGAAATTTTAATGCATATCAAGAATGAGGAGATTCTAATGACGGTATTATAACCTCTTTAATCATTGACTAAACTTATCTATTGGTTTCTTTTCAATATATTCATATTATACTTATTAAAAGAATCATTCCTTACTTAATAAACTCATTGTCTTAAGAACTTAATTGCTCAACAATTTTTTATAGTAATATTTTTTGAATAAATTCAATAAATTTATTGTTGTAACCGAGATAGGTTCCTGCATTCTTTATTAAGTCATTAAGGATTTGCAAATAATATTGGCAATATGCTTCACTAGAGTTAAATGCGGCCTCAACAAGAGCTTAATAAAGTATTAAATAATCATCAATAAATAATTTATTCTTTTCTATATTCTCTTTTGCTTTTTAAGTTTCGTCCTGAATTTATTCCTCTTGAAACTTTAATTTAATTTTACAGTCTAAGCTGCATAATGACAATCGAGTTTGGTTGCAAATAAATCTGGCTTTTTGCCTACATATAAAGCAATTGCCTAATTAGTTAAAAAAAACTTCCTAGCTTAATAATGACATGGCTTATAACTATCATTTACTTTTATTTATTAATATGTTGGGATTTTAAACAATATCCAAAATGGATTCTATGGAAGAACTAATTTATTTTTTATTGATTTTGCTTAGTATTTAAGAGGAATATAATCCATATTATTATCTATTTTATTGCTAGTGCAGAACCCAATTAACCCTTTGAGTATAGTACTCAAATACTCTACCTATTATTGCTTGCATAAAAATTATAGAGTCTCATGATTTGTATGAATTAAGGGCTTCTTTTATTATGTCAAATATATTTAGATACTATATAACACTTAAAGAGTTTATAAACTTCTATAATATAAAACTCAACCCTCTAAGACACCTTGTTAATATTATGTTATTTCTGTCATTAAACTTATCTTTGATTGCTTCTCCAAAAATGTAGATTAACAAGTCAATGATATTTCTCTCTTCTTTCTATTAAGCTTTCTATTCAACAAATCTTTTTTCCTTCGATTGCCATATCAAATTACATTGAATGTCAGGATAGTATCCGCAAACGATATCATTCTCTAATAGAAAAGCAACTAGTTGATGAGAGAGTTCTAAAAGTTTCTCATGTTTAAGTTCTACCACTTGAGTAATTATTTTCCATAAATATGCTCTTAAGAAAGAACTATCTTTACTTATATTATTGTCACTCCAATACTCAAGTTCATCAGCAATTGGCTGAGATAAAAATCGTGTTTTCCAATAAGTTTTTATCACTTTTAAATACTCTATAATATTGTCTCTAATTTAATTTTACATTATAAAAATAAAATAGATATTAGTGTTTATATAAGCATTGTTTGTAGCTGTCAATTTGGCCGAGCGGTTAAGGCGAATGACTTGAAATCATTTGGGATCTCCCGCGCAGGTTCGAATCCTGCAGTTGACGTTTTTTAATATTTATAATATAAAATAAAACTAACAAATTTTATTTTTAATGATTGTCTAAGAAGCTTAGATTACTTTTTGATTGTTTTAATTGTCAAGTAGAAAGTCTATTAACAATTTATTAATTATAATTTAAATAATTTTGAATGATCGGAGATATAAAACTGACGGAAGCATGGAAGTATCTTATCAAACCAGAAAGAATAAACTACACTTTAGAAAATCTAGGACCCAAAATAGTTTAATTTCGAGATTTTGATTCATATTGAAAGGACTTCTATTACTTAAATAAATTGGGCTTCAAAATTTAGTGTTCTTTATTTATGCCTATAAGAAAAAGTAAGAACCTAGAAGAAATCACACCTTAAGAACTTAATTGTCCTTGCGTTATATATTGTCACTCGTAAAGTGGAAATTGATTAGAGGGACTTTTTCTCTAAAACTTTTGCATATAAAACAATTACGGCCTATGCTTGTTTGATTTCAGTGCGTGTGGGAAATCTGAAGGAGAATATGTTACTCTTGGCTGGTGAGAGCACGAGGATCTTAGCTAACTAATCAGTCTACTAATAAAAGACTATAAAGCTACTTAAATTTCACTATGGGGATGATCCATGGGCGCAGTTACTTGCGTTCTTTATTGTTAATGAAATAACATGCATGTTTCATCTATGGTTCTTGATAGTCCGTTTTCGGACATAGAAGTAATGGTAAAAGATGTAGCATATTAGAAAATATCTCTACCAGGATTTGTGGTATCTATGCTATTAAAATACATGAGTTCATAAATTCATAAAAAACTACGATTCAATATTCTTTAATTAAAACCAATATAGTTTGTAAAAGACTGTACAGTTCCTTGTGTTTTTATAATTGGATAAAGCGATGAACTTGTGTTGCCAAAGAGAATTGATGAAATGCATAAGGCTTATGGAGGAAATCAAAAATGGACTTTTTTCTCTTAAGGAGACCATGCTTCGGAGAGAGAATCAAAAATACTAAATAGCTGCATGGAAATTATATATGATGAATTTAAGAAGAATTTACTAAATATTAAAAAGAAATAATAAGACTAAAGAATATTTATTGATTTAAAGGGAGAGGATTTTTTTGGCAAAATGGCCTAGAAATTTGAAGATAAATTATAGGAATAATTAGCGGGATAATAACAGAATGTTTTCAATATACTATAAACTTAAAAGAAAGAGGAATATAAATTTTAATTTGATTCTGATAAAATATAAATTCTAAATTAAGATCTTTATGAAGATAATTTATAATAATTTGAATAATAAGACGACCCTGAGGTAGAGCACTATGATGATGTTTATGCAATGGAGAAGAACATACTTAATATATCTTCTGAAGATTATAAAAAAAGCATAACACTATACAAAGATCTACACAAGTATTAAATATTATATCTTTTAATTTATTGTAAGTATTACGGATTTATTTGCTTCAAACCAGAATTCGAGGGTGGCTATTTGAATTTAGAATTGTTTGTGTCTAGAATTAAAAGAAATCCATTTGTCTCGGATTATTTGTTGATTATTTATAAGTCACCCTTAATTATTTATCTGTTTATTTCTATTAGTTTTCCTTATATAGGGGATTTAATGTCAAACTTACATCCATTTTCATATTTAATCTCGGCTATCTTTTATCCCTCATGAATTATAATTGCATTTTTTTTCTTTTTTCCACTCACAACATTTTCCAAATCATCTAAGCCTTTGAAATTAAAGGATATACTTTTTATTTTATCATTATTGTTGACAAAATCTTAAGAAAGTCCCAGGAGAACCAAATTATTTGTATGATAGAAACAGTATACTCCATCATCCTTGTAATATCAAGTAGTATATCTATCAATGAAGCTTTAGAGCTTTATTTTATTATTAATATCTTTTATAAAAACTCATTCATTTTCCTAAGCCTCTAAATCCACACTCATTTATAACCATATAAATTAAATGAGCTTTTTAGAATCTAATCAAAAAGAATATTAGAGTATGACTGTACTCGTACAGGATCATTTCTATATGAACTTCTTACTATTTGCATCAGCAAAATAGACAATAACTCAATCCTGGATGATTATCCATACTGCTTTACTCGTATAAGTGATAGAGTTCCAAGTTTATCTTGCGAACACGGACGAGCTTCACTACTATGAATTAACAATTCAGAAAGTGAGAGTTAAGCAGATTCTGACCGGATTTTTTAAATTATAGTTTGTTATTTTTATTAAAGCTTTTGAGTTACTAATCTAAATATATAAAGGTTTCCATTAAAAATTGATAAGATCTTTATACAATGGTCTATGTGGCTTATCAAAACTTAACTTCTTGGACCTTAAATATATGAGTTTTAAGTCACTTCTTGTTTAACATTACTGAGCTAGCTAAAGTTATTAGAGTCTATGTCTGCAATATTAAATCCATTAATATCCTTGCTAATACAGTAAATAATTGGTTCATTTGAAACGGAAACAACTGTCAACAAGGATTATATATTAAAAGTTCCTCAAATCTCATTTAAAATTTCTCATGTATTTTTTGATACAATTTTTACACTTCCGGACTAAAGTCCCGCTAATATCACTTCGTTATTATCTTTAAATGCCATTAAGGTGTTGATTTATTCCTCCATCTTAATTTAACAAAATAATTCTATATCAAATCAAGATTGGTTTTATCTTAAAGAATAAAATATTATGTTACCTCATTTATTTCCTATTGAAAACCCAGAGCAATCATTAAATAATATAAAACTAGTAATATCCTGCTCGATTCCTTTTAGTATTTTCTAAGGAGTTTTTTAAGTCCAAAGCCAAACTACTATTAATCCCTCTTAATCTATGCTTAACAGGGTTTGCTCTGCTATAATATCGTGTCCTATAATTAATTTCATATGAACCTATAGCTCTTACAACAAAATAATATCAGATTACTTCTATTAAATTGTTTCATCTAAATTCCATACTCGAATAGTTTTATCATACATACTAGATGAAATGATGTACTAATTATTATACAAACTCAACTAATTAACTTAAGAGTTATGAGCCTTAAATTATTGAATTACTTTAATAAAATTATTCTCAATATTTAAATGAACTAATATTAAGTTACCCTTTGTATCTCCTAGAACATATTTGCTTTCCTAAAGCTGAATTAGACTACTTATTTGATCAACATTTTAAATAGAAAACTGTTTTTCCTGAATCATTTTAGGATTTAGTAAATTATTCTATGTTTCCATATACTAACCCTTGAATAATTATTTTTGGAGTTATTTTACATTAATATTGCTTTGATAAATTTCATCTTGAAATACAGATGGATTAACATAGTTTATCATGTCATCGGATAATTAGTAGGAGCAGTTAGGTATAACTATCTCATTCATATTTGTTTTAATTAAGTCCTCTTTTCAAATTGACAAAATTTGAGATTTTATATCATTACTTATTTTTAAAAAAATATTCTATTAAGACTGTTGGTCATAGCACTCAAAGTAATTGGTAGTAATAAAATTCTATAACTCTGTGCTAAGATCTATTAATCTCATTTAATCCATTTTAGATTTCAGGCTTAGTAAAAATTATTCAAAGTCATCAGCCTATTATTTCTTTTCTCTGGCTCTATTTATTTCATACTTTAAGGGATCTTCTTCATCAAATTTAGAGGACTTAGTTTGCATATACTTCTATATTCATTAATCACACCAATCAGTTATATCTTTAGCATAATCATCCAATTAGTTGTATAGTGATTCATATTTACTTTCTTATATAGATATTAATTAATAAAGATTCTCTTTATAATCTTCAAATGACAAAATAATACTTTTTAATATATTATCAACATCGTTATCTATTTTCTATTTCTATTGTTTTAATATTTCTTAACACTTTAGGATATTATTTTAACGATTTTAAAGTACTATAAGGGTTTCTTTTGGCAAATATTTCGAGTATTCTTAGTTTCCCTATTTAATATGACTCTATTGTAATCTGTCTTTAATAGGACTCTGAGGTAAATTAACTTTGAAAGAAGATTATTAACCCTCATTATTCCTACTATAGTAGCTATTACGTTTTGTAAATTAAATTTATTTACTCATTATATTTTTAATATTTAATAGCTCAATAAACTACTTATTTAAATTTTAATTAATTTGCTTTAGAATAATTTAATAATTTAATCCTAATGCCCTATTTAAATAAATAAAATATGCCCAACTACATGTCAAAGACTAACAATTTAAACAAGGAGAGTAAAATTTAAAACTTTATGATCAATTAAAGAAAATAAGATCATATAAAAAAGTATTAACTAGACAAAAATAATATCTATGATAATATATTTTGTTATATTAACTAAAGAATATGAGCTTAAATTCAAATTTATTCATAACAAAACACATTATTTAATAAAGAGTTGGCGCAATTATATAACTTTGATAACTATTAAAATTTATATTGAATCGTTTCCAATTACGTAATAAAGAGAATAAAGAACTAAAACATAAAAGATGATAGATTGAGAGAAAACATGCAGTTCTATTAACAAATAAAATAAATAGATTTTGACTCGATATTAATTAAATACTATAAAATATAATTAGACAGTAACGGCAATTAAAATATTTTAGAAAAGTATAAATAAAAACAAAAAGATTCTTACTTTTAAGAGGATGTTGATTTAACAGACATACTAAAGAATAAAAGCTAGGAGATCAAAACAACTTACTCCAAAAATGCATATTTGGCTTCTTTAAACTATGAAACAAATAATCCTATTATTATTTAAATAATTTTAATTAATTATATATTTTAATATTAAGTCTGGGGTTTGGGGTTTGGGGTTTGGGGTTTGGG